>Ga0114976_10000390_pt1 | contig 27354 bp, 23 predicted proteins | sample S_130805_EF_Meta_FD_87319 | JGI IMG/M metagenome (GOLD analysis project Ga0114976, IMG submission 87319) | Freshwater microbial communities from Lake Simoncouche, Canada to study carbon cycling - S_130805_EF_MetaG | ecosystem: Environmental > Aquatic > Freshwater > Lake | place: Lake... | reverse complement strand
GCCCCTCGACCTGCAATCGGCGTTGACCGCGTACGCCCTCGGGATTCGCATCGACGCATCTCCACTCGAAGAATTGGTCGACAACTTTGACCCCACCAACCCAGAGGAGCTGCGGGCCGCGTTGACCGACGGCCGTCTGATACCGCCGAAAACCCCAGAGCAGGAACGCGCACTCGCTCGGATCGAAACACAACTGGCCCTCATTGAGGGATGGGTCGACGTCGTCACGCAAGACGCGACTCGGCGACTACCCAAAGCCGTCGCACTCGGCGAAACGATGCGCCGACGCCGTGCCAGCGGTGGCCCCGCCGAGTCGGCATTCGCCGCCCTGGTCGGACTCGAGTTGCGTCCGCGTCGGCTTCGCGAGGCAACGTCGATGTGGCGAAGCATCACCGACGCGGTGGGCGCCAACGCACGAGACGCCTTGTGGTCCCATCCCGACCTAATGCCTTCTGGCGAGGACATTGACAATCCTGTGACGCTCATCGATCGCGTTGTCGCCGCATCTCGTGGCGACGCACCGGTTCGGGATGACATGGATCGGGCGCTTGATGATCTGCTTCGAGGCGACGCGCCACCCGAAGAATAATACGAATGTGGATGCGTCACGTCGCGTAGACCGATTTGAGGGCACACTCTGCGCATGCTTCGACTCAACCCTCGACTTCCACTGGTGTGGCGAACCCCCACGTCGTGCCAATTCGGTAGCCTCGTCCCCGTCGCCGTGCTTCACGAGCTCACACCCAACGACGAGCGGGCCTTGGCTGTGCTCCACGAAGGGGCTCTGCTGTCCACGCTTCGCGCTCTCGCGAGTCACTGGCACATGTCCGACATTGAACTGGACCACCTCCTCTCTCTGCTGACACCAGCGCTCGAAGAGTCGAAGCAGGACGAGGCGCCCCTCCGCGTGCTGATTGAAGGAAGCAGCGACGGTCAAGGTGAGATTTTCGAAGTGCTCAGCGATGACTTTCTGGTCTCCCACGCTCAGCAGGCGTCGAGTGCTACGTCAGCGCTGGATCCCGACATCGTCGTCATCGTCGCAGATTTTGTTGCGCCTTTGGCAACGGCTGGCTTCTGGCTTCGCCGGGACATTCCTCATCTCATCGTCACCAACCACGAAGACGGCGTGCGCATTGGACCCCTAGTCGTACCGGGTGTCAGTCCCTGTACGTATTGTCTCGACACTCAACACAGCCAATCGGACGAATGTTGGTCAGCCATTGCCACCCAACTAATGTTCGCCCGGGCACCGCGACCTTCAACGACCCTCAGGTACCGCGTCGCAAGTGAAATCCACGGCGTGATTCAACGTTGGCAATCAGACCAAGAAATTCTTCGGGCGCGCATTCATGTGGCATCGCGTCCGACGACGTCAGTCAACCCCAGCAGAGCAGTCCCGTTTAGCGATGAGTGCCAGTGTCAATCTCTGAAAGAAAACGTGACCGCGAACGCGACCCCCCGTGCGAACCAAAAGACGAAGCCCACGACATCGTCAGTCGCGCACCCGCACGAGTGACACCCACGTAAAACACACGACGTTCTTCATTCAGTTCCTCAACGCTCGTCGCGAACGACACGGGAAGCAGACCCTCGGCGAGGCCAATGAGATACACACTGTGCCACTCGAGACCTTTTGCCCCATGGATGGACGACAGGGTCACGGCATCGAGCGTTGGTTCGTGGCGCGCCTCTTGTCGCTTCTGCAGTTCGCTCGTGAACGCCCGCAAGGAGGTCCCAGCCGAAGCCGAGTCGGCCAGTGCAACGAGCGCATTGAACGCTTCCCACCTCACGCGCACGGCGCCGGTTGCATGAGGAGGATCTTGGGTCCAGCCCAGCGATCGCACGACGTCGCTCACAGATTTGAAAAGCGGTTCGTTGGTGATGGAGACTGCTGCCCCACGAAGAGCCATGATGGCTTGCTTTACTTCTGGCATGTCGAAGAATCGCACTCCACCGGCGACTTGATAACTTACTCCCGCATCGCTCAATGCCTGTTCCAGCACTGCACTTTGAGAATTGACTCGATAGAGCACCGCGATATCTCTGGCGGGCGTGCCCGTCGCAATTTCTCGAGCAATTTTTGCGGCTACACCTCGAGCCTCGGCACCATCGTCCGGATATTCGTTGCGCTCGGGTTTGGCCCCCGTCTGCACGTGGGCGCTCAAAGTCAGCGCACCGGGATTTTCGCGCATCACATCATTCGCAATCTGAACAATGGGCTGCGCCGAACGATAGTTGGTGTCGAGACGAATGACCGCCGCCTCGGGAAACTCCGTTGCGAATTCGAGCAAGTACCTGTTTGTTGCTCCAGTGAACGAGTAAATGGTCTGATTTGCATCTCCAACAACGCACAAATCACGACGATCGCCCAACCACAATCGCAGCAAGTCATGTTGCAGGGGAGAAACGTCTTGATACTCGTCAACGACAAAAAATCGGTAGCGTTCGCGCACTTGCATGAGCGCCCCCTCCTCATTCGCGAGTAGTCCTGCAGTCAGGAGGAGGACGTCTTCAAAGTCAATGATGCGACGGTCCTCTTTAAGTCGCTCGTATTCCGTGTGCAACTCCAGTACCTGCGGCCGGGTCAATTTGCCGAGCGAAGGTCGAGTGGTGAGTGCTTCGTATGCCTCCAGGGACAGGTTTGACACCTTTCGCCACTCAATATCTCCGGCAAGGTCGCGGAGCGTTGCTGAGTCCACTCGAATGCTTAAATTGCGCGCTGCCTCCGTGAGGAGCTGAGCCTTTCCACCAAGCACTCTCGGCGCATCCCCGCCGACAACCGTGGGCCAGAAATGAGTGAGCTGGCGCAGTGCGGCCGCATGGAACGTTGCTGCTTCGACTGTTCCCGCGTTGAGGTGTCTCAATCGAGTCTTCATTTCGCCTGCGGCGCGCGCGGTGAAGGTGAGGGCCAGAATTCGTTCCGGAGAGTACGCACCAGTATTTATGCCGTGGGCTATGCGGCGCGTGATCGTGCGGGTCTTGCCCGAGCCTGCACCGGCAAGTATGCACACGGGTCCGCGCAACGTCGTGGCCGCCTCGCGCTGACCCTCGTCAAGGTCGTGCAGAAGTAACTCGGAGGTGTGCTCGCGCGCATCCGCAAACGAACCGTCGGCACCGGATGGACCACTCATCACGCTCAGCGATTTCCCAACCACACAGCGTTTTGGTCGAGTGGTTTGCCAAACCAGTGTTCGATCAACGACCGGGCTATCGACGTTCGACCGGGGAGCACAACGTCATTCAATGCTCCACCCAACTCTTCTCGCGTGAACCAGCGAAGGGATAAAATTTCCTCGCCGTCGGGATGCAATTCCGTCGCATCCACATCGGGTCGAAGCCGGGCGACAAAACCCACCATGAGGGACGCGGGAAAGGGCCACGGCTGAGAGCCCATGTACTCGATGCGGTCGACGTCGAGTCCCGCCTCCTCCCACACTTCGCGTTTCACGGCTGCCTCAAGCGACTCCCCCGGGTCAACGAAGCCGGCCAGCAGGGAATATCTGTTTGGCTCCCACATCGCATTGTTGCCCAAGAGAATTCGATCCTGGTCATCCGTCACGAGAACAATGATCGCCACGTCGGTCCGGGGAAAGAATTGCCGATTAGACGGTGTCGTGCGCACCCACCCTGAACTCGTTGATTCGGTCGGCTCTCCCGTCGAAGGGGAAAAACGGTGACTGATGTGCCAATTAGCCAACGCGAGCGCTTGAGTGAAGAGTCCGGTTTCCCGATCGGTCATCGTGTGCCCCCAGACGCGAAGGTCTGCCCACTGCGGGTGGTCAATGACCGGGCCAGGCGCAACATCGTCACGTGTCGACGACTCGAGAGCACTCAGAGTTTCGGCGTCGAGTTCTTGGTCGGAATCGATGACCACCGCAACGAAGTGCGTCGGTTCGTCCCCCAGATCGTCATTCGCTCTGCCTAAATAAACACGCTCAATCACCTCAATCTTGAGCTGTCGGATCTCGGTCGGCGAAAAAAACGCAAGCTGCAACGATTCGTTGTCGTTTTCACCCAGTACCACTCGACCGAGCGTTTTACTGCCACGCACAATAAACACCCGAGTGGAGTCGCGTTGCCAAACATGGTCGAGATGCCCCTCGCGCGCACGATTTGCCGAGTCACGATCGTGATTGTGTCGGGAGAGGCTCAGCGAGGACCCGAATTCTGTGGACATTACTACCTTGCTCACTGTGCTCGTCACGCCTCACGCGTGGCGTTGAGCTCGAATCGAACGAGCGCGACCTAGCCTTGACTCATGGCCAGGACACATCTCACTCTAGCGGCGCTTGTTTCGTCTGCCATTGCGGGGTTCAACCCGACGTCTTCTCGGGACTATGCGTGTGAAATACATGACGATGTGGACGCGGCCGTCATCGAGGATGAGAACGGCGTCGTTATCGTCGTCGAAGTGCCGCGAACCGGCGCGGCAAACGACGAACTGCGTGCCGAAGCCAAGTCACTTGACGCCCTGACGGCAGGAGTTCGGTCACTTTTGCCGTTCGCCGTGCCGGAGAAAATTCAACAGGCCCAAATGGGTGACGGTATCGCCCTCATTAGCTCGTTCGTTCCGGGAATTCCGCTCAATGCAGCAATGATGCGCGGCCAGTTTGCACTCGCATCAAGTGTGGGGTCGGGAATCGCAGCAATTCACGAGATCCCGTCGTCGGTCATTTCGGATGCCGCGCGACCGACACTGTCGGCACTCGATGCCCGAATTCAGGTTAGGGACGTTGTTGCTCGCGCGCGGGCAACGAATATGCTCCCAGCACCGCTCACCACTCGGTGGGAAACGGCTATCGACAACGACGCACTGTGGCAGTTTGAACCCACAGTGGTGCACGGTTCGATGACACTCGATGCCCTGCTTGTCCGTGGTGATGAGGTGTCGAGCGTGATTGGCTGGCACGCACTGCGCGTCGGAGACCCGGCACGTGACCTCAACTGGCTCGTCAACGCCGACGAGAGAGAACGCGAGGCAGTCCTCCAGAGCTACGCGGCTGCGCGGAGGGCGAGACGGGATGCCAACTTGATGCATCGCGCCAACCTCTACAACGAAATTGACGTGGCGCGATGGCTCCTGCACGGAATCGATCGGAAGAATCGAGCGATTGTCGACGATGCCGTTGACATGCTCGAGCATCTTGTGAGAATTGTGGCCGGCGACAGCGAGGACGCGCTGACCGAGACCGCGACCCCGGTACTCAACGTTGCGCAAGTAAGGGAATTGCTCGAAGAAACCCCTGCCCATCGGCCGATGGGGACATAGTCCGAATAGCTGTTGCTGATTAGTTGGTCGCGGCCTTCCAGCGGGCGATGAGATCCGACTCCGTCATCAGATGTTGTGGCCGAAGAACGACGTCGTCTGCCACAAAGTAAAAAGCCGCATCCACGGAGTCCGGGTCGATCTGCGCCCAGCGTGAATATGCCAGGCGATACAACGCGAGCTGAGTCTGCTTGAGTTCGTAGTCGTCATCGTCTTGCGGTGGGTGTCCGGTCTTCCAGTCGACAATTTCATAACGGACCGCTCCGTCCGCACCTTCACGTTCAAAAACGGCGTCAATCTTGCACACCACAGTCACGCCGGCCAGCACGATGTGAATTTCGCGTTCGACGTCAATGGGTTTGAGCTGGCCCCACTCCGAGGCAATGAATGTCTCCTGCAGCTGCCGAAGCTTCTTCTCGTCGACAGGTCCTGTTCGGGCTCTTTCGACGTCATCCTCATTCTCGAGTGCCGCCAATAAATCTCCCGGAGTGAGGTGCGACAGCCCTGCTCGTCTTTCGACCCATTCGTGGAAAACCGTGCCGAGGAGTGTGGCCCGATAAGGCTGTTCCGGCATCGGCCGAACGAACCCCGCGGCAACCTCCGCCGGGGTTGAGATGAAGTCTTTGAACTTTGAGGCCGCAATTCGACGTGGAGCTGGAATTCGAACGTCGCGCAGATTCTCTGCTCGTTCGCGAAGCAGCAGGTCGATGTCATGATCCCAGCTACTCGACTGGTCGGTTTCTGCGGACGCGACAGCGTCTGCTGCGGCCAACACACGAATGCGGCGATCTCCGAGCGGATCGCTCGGCCACGGTACACGCAGGATGGAGTCGCCGAGAGGGTTAACCTCTTCGCTCTCCAAGGGAGGAATGGCGTCCTCAACAATGTTCGAGTCAATCAGCTCACGTAAGAAGACGCTCGGCTGTCGGGGTGACTTCTGCGTGCTCCAATATGAGCCCGAAAGCAGAAGGTCGCGCTCCGTTCGAGTCACGGCTACGTAGACAAGTCGACGCTCCTCGGCGTCAAACCGAAGGCGAACCTCTTCGCGAAATGACACCCAAGTCGCGTGTAATTCTTCGACAGTCGTCGCAGATTTCCAGGCCCATTCCGGCAAATCGGACACGTCTCCACGGAACGGGTACGGCAAGGACCCGAACTTGCGCCACGTGTCTGCTCGTGAGCGATCACCGGGCAACTCGTTGGTGACTAGTCGCGGAACGGCAACGTAATCCCACTCCAGTCCCTTGGCTGCGTGAATCGTCATGAGCTGAACCACACCCTTTTCGATGCGGGGAGGGATTGGTGAAAGTTTTTCTCTTCGTTCGGCTTCTCGAAGCCAGCCCAAAAACGAACCAAGCGTCGGTCGGTCGGTCGACGAAGCGAAGGTTGCGAGCGGTTCAAGGAATGCGTCGAATGCGCCTCTCGCTCCACTTGAGTGCGGGTTTGCCGCGGTCTCGATATCCAGCAGCATTTCCTCGTACACATAGGTCACGAGATCTCGCAGATCGAAAGCAGCATGTCGACGCAGTCGATTGATGAAGGCGCCCGCCTCCCGCAATCGGTTCAATCCTTCCTCGCTGATGTTGTCGAATACCTCGTACTTCGTCGGCGCTGTCGCAATGAAATCGAGGGCGTCGATGAGTGACTCCGAGTCTTCGGAGGTGACCGACGAGCGCAGGGCATCGCGCACATCAGGATCAAGGAGCTGACGCTTGTGATCATGTTGACTCAGCCAGTGTGACACGCGACGCAATCCCACCAAATCGCGGGGGGCAATCATCCACCGCGGTCCGGAAAGTAGACGAACAAGTTCGGAATCGGCCGTGGCATCGTGAATGACCCGAAGGGCGCAGATCAGATCAACGATGACGGGTTCGTCGAGCAATCCCCCGAGCCCGACGACATGACAGGGCACTCCGAGATTCTCGAGCGCATCGCGAAACGCCGTCATGTTTCGGGATGCGCGAAACAGCAAGGCAGCCGTAAATTCACTGCCGCCCGTCCCGAGTCGTTGAAAAAACCATTGGGCAACCGCATCCGTTTCGTCCGACATCGTTTCCGTGTACGAGAGTTCAATTGGACCGGTGGGCGCGTTATCTCTCGCGCGCAACGAGGTCACCGGAATCGGACTCGCACTGCTCAGCGGAGCAACGAATCGATTCGCTGCGTCGAGAACATTTCTCGGATTACGCCAACTGATAGTCAGAGCAAAGGGTTCCGTGCCCGCCGGGACGCCGAAGTCGTCACCAAACGAAGCCATGTTTGTCGCGCTTGCGCCACGCCATCCGTAAATCGATTGATGTGGATCACCCACGGCCATGACCGGCGACCCACGAAAAATTGTTGTGAGGAGGCGCGTCTGAACGACGGACGTGTCCTGATATTCATCCAGAAGAACAATTTTGAATTGATCGCGCACGTCGCGAACGACCGAGGGCGTGGTTTCGCAGATTTCGAGTGCGTAGCGAACCTGGTCACTGAATTCGATGAGCCCTCGTGCTCGTTTCACTCGGTCATACTCGTTAGCCAATCGAACCAACACCGGAAGAGACTGAGCATAAGCAACACTGGCATCAAAGGTATTCTTTGGTTCCGCGCGCGCCGCTGAGTAACTGTCTGCCAGTTCGTGGAGTTTCTCTTGCATCGACTCGCCCCACGCGTGCACCAGGCTCGGATCGGCAACATTGTCGTTGAGCGCGCGACTCATGTCGAGTAGCCCGCCCGTGATGTCGTTGAGTTTTTTGTCGAGTGCGCCGACGTCACCATCGAGTGACGTGCGAGCGACATCCCTTGCCAATTGCCATGCGGCGGCATCCCCAATCACGGTTGCGTCCGGGTCGAGCCCGATGTGAATGGCGTATTGACCGTAGATGCGATTGGCGAAGGCGTTGTACGTGCTCACGGTCGCAATATTGAGATCATCATCAACGTCACCGGGGGCAAAACCTTGCGCCGCAAGCATTGCAATGCGGTCGCGAATGCGCGTGGCAAGTTGTCCTGCGGCCTTGCGTGTGAAGGTGAGCCCGAGAACTTCGTGGGGTGCGACGTAGCCATTTGCCACCAGCCACACGACACGAGCTGCCATGGTTTCGGTCTTACCGCTGCCCGCGCCCGCAACAACGAGCGCCGGGCTACGAGGCGACTCAATGATGGCAACCTGTTCTGGAGTGGGCGGATGCTCGAGACCGAGAATCTGTGCGACCTCGAGAGCGCTGAGCAACATGGGTTCCGTCATGCCGCGGCGTTGCCAGGTCATTCGGTTACCGCCTTTGCTAGGTGGATGCGGTATTCATATCGACTGGAGAACTCGCCCCGTTCCTCCGATTCGAATAGGCGACCGAGGAAGGTCTTCCCCGCCATCCCACGCGCCGCCTGTCGAATGCGTTCGACAGCTGCAGCAAAAAAATCAGCGTCACCGGCCGCCTGAACTCGTTCGGTGTAGAGGCGGCGTGCCGTCGAATCCGCGGCAAAAATCAGTTTTGCTCCGCCCGATTCTGCGCCGGCGGGTACTCCTTCGACGGGTCCGACGTGGATTGCGAGCTGATAGCACGTGAGTTGTCCATGGTCCGGAATGTCTTTCACCGCGACGTTGCTTTTACCGGTCTTGAGGTCAACGATGACGATAGATCCGTCAGATTGCTCTTCGATTCGATCGATTTTGCCCGTCACGGTGACACGAACCGGATTTGCACCATCCTCATCAAGTTCGATCATGAACCCGCCCTCGCTTCGAAGTAGTCGCGCACCTGACGCGTCGAAGTCGGTCAGGTATTGCGCTATGGCGTCGGCTAATTTACGTGCGCGACTGAGTTCCACATCGGACTGCCACGCTGCCTCGAACGAGGTGGCCAACTCTGACCACCGCTGTGTCACGACGTCCATCAACTTGTGACTCGAGACAGGTCCGGTCACCACGCCACTGGGTGCAACCTCTTCCATCGCAGCATGCAAGAGGGTTCCGAGACCGCTCGCCGTCGATTTTTCACCAGCCACAATCGAATCGATGAACCAGACGAGCTGATCGTTCTCCCATGACTCCAGTTTTGATGGAGAAAGTCGAACACGTTCGTTCGCTTCATCACTGTCGAAATCAACCAACGGGAGTGGCGTAGACCAGTCGCGCATACCGAGCCACGAATCCGGATGAGCACCCGGGACGTTTTCTCTCGCGAGTCGCGCCAAGGCACGCGCCGCGTCGGCTCCCCGAGGTGTACCCGAAACGAGTTCGCCCCGCAGTTGCCCGACCAGGCCACGGAGCGAAAGTCGATGCTCAATCCCGTCTGTGTTTGCGGGGAGGTTCGTCGCACGCGACTGGGCGCGGGCAAAATAGTTCGACGGCAAGTCTTCGTCACTCTCGTGAGCGCTGATGACGAGAACGCGGCGGGCTCGGGATATGGCCATCACAAACATGCGAAGTTCGTCATCGCTCACCTCGCGACGCGTATCGAGCGTGTCCGATTGCTGGCCACGCAGTTCGCGAACAAGTTGTTGCGGGAAAAGCAAGGTACCTCGGGGGCGCAAGTTTGGCCACACGTTTTCTTGAACTCCGGCGACCGCGACCACGTCGAACTCTGCACCAATGACTCCACTCGGCGTGGTCACCAGCACGGAGTTCACGTCCGCCTGTCGAGCCAGCGTGTCTTCGGGGACGTCGGATCGGTCGAATTCGGTGATGAACTGATCGGCCGGTGCATCGGGCATGCGTTCGACAAATCGGCGAGCCGACGTGAACAATGCGATGACCGCGTCAAGATTGCGATTCGCCTCGTCGGCTACGAAACCCGAACTCAGCGCCTCGTCGCGCCACTGCGTGGCGAGTCCGCTGCGGCTCCACACCGTCCACAGCAGTTCTTCAATGGTTGACCCGTTCGCAGCCTGAGACTTGATGAGACCCAGCGTTTCGGCAAAACGCGCGGCCCGGCGCGCGGGTGCGAAGTCAAATGCGTCAAAGAGCGTCGGGTCGCGAAGAGCTTCGGGAATCACGTCACCGCCCGTGATGTGTTCACCGTCGGCCAATCGATCGTGTCGAAACGCGAGACGGAGTCGTCGGAGTTCGAGCGCCGACAGTCCACCGAACGGGCTCACCAAAATTTCCGCCGCATTGTCGCGGTCGATAATGACTCGTCCCAGCGACATTTTCACAATCATCATCATGTCTCGCGTGACGGCGTGCTGTTGCAACGACGTCTCGCTCATGTGCGTTCGCGTTGGGACATTGGCGTGGGCAAGCGCCCGGGCGTACGTCGAGACAAGCGCGCTGTTTCGTACGATGACCGTCATCTGATTCCACGGCACTTCATGAACGAGGTGTTGTTCTCGAAGGATGCGCCCGAGCGCACCTATCTCGGTGGTGCGGGTTTCCCGACAGATGGTCACCACTTCATCGCGCAAGGAGGGCTGCGTGTCACCCCCGGTCTCGGCCAACGCCACAGCCGAGCGTTGTCCAGCCGCCAAAGCACTGCCCATCGTGGCGAAGGAGGAAACAAGATCACGTATCGCTGGTCCGTGGCGATGAACGGTGCCCAGAACAACCGTGGGCACCTCGTCGACCGGCAAACCTAATTCGCTGGCCGCTCGACCGAGGATTTCAGGGACCGCGCCACGAAACGTCGTGGTCGCAATGTCTGGATCGCCCAAGAGGATGACCGGCACTCCCCGTGAGGCAAAGGCGCGAAGCAGACCTATCACTCCGGACGTCGCTTCGTGCGCGTCATCCAGAATCACGAGTTTGACCTGGGGCAAGACGTTGCGATCCGCGAGGGCTCCGGACGCGACGGTCAGGAGTTCGGAGGCATCAAAATGGTCTGGCCGGGCGAGCGCGACGATGTCGCGATACGTGCGCCAAAAGGTTCCGGCAGCCTGCCACGCGGGAATATCCCGCTGCGCACCCAGTTCTCGCAGGCGTTCGGGATTCAGACCGTGCTCTTGTGCGCGCCCGATGAGTTCGCGAAGTTCGGTGCGAAACACCCCACGTGTGCGAATATCCGCATGGAGTTCTTCGGGCCACACACTCGAGTTGTCGAGAATTTCACCCGCCAAAATATCCCGCACGAGTGTGTCTTGTTCTGCCCCGGTCAGCAACCGAGCTGGCGGATGTTCACTCACAATCGCCTGCTCTGCGGCCACGGCGAACGCGAGGGACATGGGCGTGCGAGCGCGCGGACCGACGGCTGCGTGCACCGAATCGACTCCACCATCGACCCCGGCAAGCCGATGCGAAATTGCGTCACGCAATCGATTCGCGGCACGTCGGTTGGGCGTCAGCACCACGATGTCATCGGGTGACCAACCCTCCTGTTCAACTCGGGTCGCAACGATTTCGACAACGAGTGCGGTTTTGCCCGTTCCGGGTGCGCCTAACACGACAGCGCTAGTTTGTGCGCCGAGCTCGAGGACCCGCTGCTGATCCTGATCGGGCACGTCGATCGACAGCTCGATGGGCGCAGGGGCAGTGAAACCAGCAATAGCCATTTATGTACCCTAACGAGAGGCAACGACACTGGCTATGTTTCGAGGCCGTGGCATACAGGGGTCGGTGGGGTGGCGTAATCTGGCTTCAGCACTGACATCACTCAAGGAGAGTCACCATCGTGGAAGTTCGAATCGGAATCATCAACGCCGGGCGCGAATTGAGCTTTGAAACGTCATCGAGCGCAGCCGAAATTGAAACTGCGGTGGCTGCGGCACTCGCGTCGCCGACCGGACACCTCAAGCTCACCGATGACAAAGGAAAGACATACATCGTTCCCACCGCTGCGCTTGGCTTCATTGAGGTGGGAAACGAAGAGTCTCGCCGAGTCGGATTTGTGGCCTAACTCATGGATACCGCAACGCTTGTTGATCTCGTCATCGTTTTTTCTTCATCCCTCGTCGTGGGCACAATTTTGCGTTACGCGATCCCCGGCCGCATCAAACACGGATTGTTACTCGTGCCGGGTTTCGCCATCGTATTTTCGCTCTTGGTCTGGGAAATAAGCGTATGGGCTGGTCTTCCGAGTGAATTCGGACAGCTCGCCTGGTTGATATTGCTGGTCGTGACTGCCGCTGTCACCGCCGCGTTTACTCTCATCACGGTGCGCCGTCGATCGGCATCCGACGACGCCATGCTCTCGTCGGCTCTCGCCGGAGTGCGCTCACTCTAGGCGGTGAGACCGAGTTCATCCATTCGGCGACTGTGTGCCCCGAGGAGATCGGTAAACACGGGTTCAATGCGCCGGTGAATTCCCTCCGCTGTGTCTGAAGCGGCGATTGCGCTGCGAGCCACGAGTTGAGTATCCCCCACCAGTCGACGACCCCAGAGGGCGAGTCGAGCTCCCAAGTCAGGGTCGGCTTCCATTCCTTCGCGCAGGGCAGCGATGATGACACGGTCACTTCCTGCCGTCGTGAGAACCTCAGAGACGCGTGCAGCGACGGTGCGCGGCAGACCCGTGACGAGGCGTGCAAAAAAATCATCGAGAAAGCCAGCGGTGATGTAGATGCCCAGCAGCGTTTCATACCAATCGCGGCCACGTGTGAGAATTTCAAATCGGTCAATCGCCTGCGTGAACGGCTGCATCGCCATCGCCGGGTCCACCTTTTTTTTGCGCAGCTCGGCGACCATTCCCTGATGCTTGGCCAGGGCTTCGCCCGCAACGACAGAGATGCCTTCTTTTATGGCGAGATTTGGCGCTTCGGCAACGACCCGACTGAGCGATTGAAACACGGCCAATTCGAGATACGCCGTCTGACCAAGAAACGAGACGAGATCCGGCGTGAGGTCAGACAAGTCGATGCGATCTGCTGCACCAATGGAGTCGAGACGCGATCCCAACACTGGAGCCTTCGCGCGGCGACGACGTCCGAAGAGCCACTCAAACACGCTCCCACCCTATGCCCAATCTGACGCGAGTCGCGTGCACGTAGAATGGAATTGCTGTCTGCGCCGCTGGAGCGCAGACCCTACGCCTTATTCGGTATGCATCTCGGGCGTAGAACCCACCAAACCGTAAGGCTTTTCGTGCTTTTTTCTGACCTGTCCATCGAGCCAGATATCGTTGCCGCGCTTGCGGCGAAGGGGATTCTGGAACCGTTTCCCATTCAAGAACAAACAATTCCGCTCGCACTCAGCGGGCAGGACATCATCGGTCAGGCCAAAACCGGAACGGGAAAAACTTTCGGCTTTGGCTTGCCAATCATTCAACGACTGGGACTCAATCCGGAACCCGGCGTGAAAGTGCTCGTCGTTGTTCCCACGCGTGAACTGTGCGTGCAGGTGGCCGAAGATCTTGAGGTCGCCACCGCAAATCGCTCGACGAGTGTGGCCGCCATTTACGGCGGTAAAGCATACGAAGGTCAAGTTGACGCCCTTAAGGCGGGTGCCCAGATTGTGGTCGGCACCCCCGGTCGACTCATTGACCTTTCGCAACAACGGCTGCTCTCGCTGGCTAATGTTCAAGAAATCGTGTTGGACGAGGCAGACAAAATGCTCGACCTGGGATTTCTCCCGGACGTCGAAAAGATTTTTGCAAGCGTGCCGGCCATTCGGCACACAATGCTGTTCTCTGCCACCATGCCGGGCCCGATCGTGACCCTCGCCCGCCGATTCATGTCAAACCCCATACACATTCGCGCCACCGATCCCGACGAAGGCCTCACTCAGGCAAACATCGAACACCTCGTCTACCGGGCGCACGCTCTCGATAAAGATGAGGTGATCGCGCGGATCCTGCAGGCAGACGGTCGCGGAAAGACCGTCATCTTTACGCGTACCAAACGTGCCGCGTCACGCTTGCAGGAAGAACTCGCCGATCGAGGGTTTCCCGCCGTTGCGGTGCACGGCGACATGAGTCAAGAAGCACGCGAACGCTCGATGGCGGCATTCAAGGCAGGTAAGAAAGACATTCTTATCGCGACGGATGTGGCCGCGCGGGGCATCGATGTGGATGACGTCACTCACGTGATTAATCACACGATTCCTGATGATGACAAGACCTATTTGCATCGTGCCGGCCGCACCGGGCGCGCCGGCAAGACAGGAATCGCAGTCACTTTTGTTGACTGGGAAGACATGCACAAGTGGGCCTTAATTAACCGCGCATTGGAGTTCGGCCAACCGGAGCCGGTCGAAACCTATTCGTCGTCGCCACACCTGTACTCGGATTTGAATATTCCGGAAGGCACACGGGGTCGCCTCAAATCAACACCTCCCATGAGAGGGAATGACCGGGCCGAAGGCGCGCGCAATTCGTCACCACGCGCCGACGGCGCGACGAGACCGCCCCGACGAACCAACAACCCGCCCAAGCACGCGACTCCAGCTTCGGATGCGCCCGGATCAGGTGCGCACGACGGTGGAGGCACAGAGCATCACTCGGGCAATAATCCCACGCGCAGTAGGAATCGCTCGCGACGCCGAGGACCGGGACTGAGCTCCTAGTCGTCCGACGGCGGATACACCGGTTGAGACCCGGATGACCCGCTCCGCGCCCTCGCGCTCGCAATCAAGCGCTCGAGCATCTCGGGAGACGTCGTGTCGTCACCTGGCTGGTTGACTTTGCGTGTCCCATGAAAATCACTCGAGCCGGTGACGATGAAATCGAGTTCGCGCTGATACTCCCACAGTGTCGCGAGCGACTCTGGGTTATTGCGACGGTTCTCTTGGTGGTCAAGCTCTAGACCGCCGAGACCCGCATCAAGTAGACGGATCAGGTTCTGCTTAGGCATCGTGTGCCCCGTGCGCGCAGTGGGGTGAGCAAGAATCGGCACCCCACCGGCGGCGCGCACCAATTCGATTGCCGTCAAGATGTCGGGCTTGAGCGAGGTGGGAATATAAAAATCGCTCCCGGGATAGAGAATCGTAGCGAAAACTTCGTCCGTGTCTGCGGCATAGCCGCGTGAGATCAACACGGCGGCGATGTGAGGTCGCTGCGGAGGAGCGTCACCTGCGACTTCGAGCACATCGTCCAGCGTGATGTCGTATTTTGCGCGGAGCCGTTCCACCATCTCGGCCACGCGCGCTTTCTTTCCACCCTTGACACGATTCATCGCGGCGTTCAAGTCCGCGTCCAACGGATCGAAAAGATACGCCAAGAGATGCATCCCGCCGGCGTTCGGAACCGACACTGACAACTCGGCACCGGGAATAAACGTCATCCCGCGTCGCTGACAGGCTGCGGTTGCCTCCTCCCAGCCGAGGGTCGAGTCGTGGTCCGTGAGGGACATTGTTCGCACCCCCGCCGCGAAGGCGGACTCAACAACGTGAGCCGGCTCCTCACTTCCATCTGAAATCGTGCTGTGTAAATGCAGGTCGATGGGAGCCTGTGCCCGTGAAAAGCCGCTCATAGTGTCATGCTAGTCCTCGATGTTCTCTCGAATCCTTGCCGCTCTCTCGGGGCTCGTGACCAGCGCTCTGCTGACCGTCGCGCTCCTTCCCCAACTCGTTGGCTACCAACGGGTGTGGCCATTCGCCGTTGCAGTCGGTATGCGTGGAATGGCAAGCATGGCCGCCATCATTCTCGTGTTCGTTCTACTCGTGGTCGGCCGAGTCGGTCGATGGTTGCGGCGCACGACAATCACCGTGTCGGTGTTGCTCTTAGTTTTTACCGGCGCAAACGTGTACATCATGACGACGCACGGATTCGACAATGCCGAACTTGGACCCTCCGCCAGGCAGGACGTTACCGTGCTGACGTGGAACACGATGGGTGGATCCCCGGCGCCACTGGCAATCGCCGATCTTGCGATCTCATCAGATGCCGACATCATTTCGTTGCCCGAGACCAGTCAGCAAATGGCCAGCTCGGTCAAGGCGATCTTGGCGGCCTCCGGCAAAGACATGACGATCTTTACGAATTCCTTCGACACGACCTACGAAGCGCACTCGACAGCACTGCTTATCGATGCCAACTTGGGCGAATACGCGCTCGCACAAGACATGGGAAACACGTTGACGGCACCCACCCTCGTGGCAGTGCCGCTTGACCCGAACAACCCGACCATTGTCGCGGCTCATGTGTCCGCACCCGGCCCGGGAGCGATGGAAAATTGGCGCACGGACCTGCGCTGGCTTGTTGATCTGTGTTCGACAAACAACGTGATTCTCGCTGGCGACCTGAATGGCAGCATCGACAACTTCTCACAAACCGGACCCGGTGCACTCGGCGAATGTGCCGATGCCGCACAGGTGATGAACGGGGCATCGGTCGGCACGTGGCCGGCATGGATGCCCACCTTTGTGGGAGCACCCATAGATCACGTCATGTACAACGGCGCGTATGTTGCTACAGGTTTCCACGTCTACGAGAACCCGGCCGGATCGCGCGGAGACCACCGACCCGTCGTTGCCCGATTGACGCCCGCCAAATAGCTTCGGAAGAAGCCACACAACGGCGTACAGTTGTGCTGACTCACTGACAGGGCCTCCACATGCAAGAAAATCGCAAGACCACACCCGAGTCGTCTCAATTTCGTGAATTCATTGGCTCCGGCTGGGCGACGCACGATGACCGAACGCCCTCGGTGCGAGACGTCGCGCAGTGCGCCGCCGTTCGCCGTGAGCGGCTGTCTCAACTTTTCCCAGGCGACCGACTGATTCTCGAGGCAGGACCGCTGGTTGTGCGTTCGAACGACACGGATTTTCCGTTTCGTGCACATTCCGATTTTGCCTATTTGACAGGATGGGGCTCCGATAGCGAACCCGATTCGGTTCTTGTCTTCGAGCCGACCACTCACGGACATGACGTCTGTTTGTACTTTCGCGCTCCCGCGGGGCGCGATTCGGATGAGTTCTATGCCAACCCCCAAATTGGAGAATTCTGGATTGGCCGTCGGCCCTCGCTCACGGCCGTCTCGGCAGAACTCGGTATCGCAACGCGTGACCTGCGTGAGTTGAGTCCCGGAAAAATGGACGACTCACTCGCCCAACGCGTCGCTCAAGAACTGTCCGAAATGCGTCTCGTGAAAGATTCCTGGGAGGTCAGCGAGCTGCGAGCGGCCGTGGCATCGACGGCACGCGGATTCGCGGACATCGCTCGAGTACTCGGAGCCATCGCCGGTAACGAGCGGGGCGAGCGGCTCGTCGAAGGTGCGTTCGCCTCACGCGCTCGGCTCGAAGGCAATGGTGTCGGCTATGACACCATTGCCGCGAGCGGTGCACATGCGTGCATCCTGCATTGGACTCGAAACGACGGCACGGTGAATGCGGGCGACCTCATTCTGATTGACGCTGGAGTGGAACTCGACAGCTACTACACGGCCGACATCACGCGCACATTGCCCGTCAACGGGAAGTTTTCGCCGATACAGCGAATGGTTTACGAGGGGGTGCGTGCGGCTGCCGACGCCGCGTTCGCCATCGTCAAGCCGGGAATTACTTTTCGGGATGTTCACGCCGAAGCCATGCGCGTCATCGCCGAGCTCACCTCCGCATGGGGACTCCTCGCGGTGAGCGCGAGCGAGTCACTCCAGCCGGAGAACCAACACCATCGCCGATACATGGTGCACGGCACGAGCCATCACCTCGGGCTCGACGTTCACGACTGTGCACAAGCGCGCCGGGAAATGTATATGGACGGCACCGTTTCTGCCGGAATGGTTTTCACAATCGAACCCGGCCTGTACTTTCACCCTGATGATCTGACCGTGCCCGAAGAATTTCGTGGCATCGGGATTCGCATTGAGGACAACATCTTGGTCACCGAAACGGGTGCGGAGAACCTCTCCGTGGGCATTCCGCGCACCGCCGACGAGATCGAAACGTGGCTCGGATAGCCACCGACGCGAATAAGGTGGAAGCGTGAGCGCAACTCGAGTTTTCGCCGCCCGGCTCGCCGGGTGTCTGGTCTTCGACCCTGCAGGCGACCGCGTGGGGAAAGTGCGCGACATTCTGGTCGTCTATCGTCACGAGAATCCCCCGCGCGTCGTGGGACTCATCGTGGAGGCCGTGGGTAAACGACGAATCTTTCTCTCCATCGGACGCGTTGCGTCGATTGGAAATGGCCAGGTCATCACCTCAGGTGACATCAATACCCGCAAGTTTGAACAACGCGGTGGAGAGGTGCGAATCATCGCGGAACTCCTCGGTCGTCGCGTGCACTTCAACGACAAATCGGGAGACGCGGTCATTGAAGACGCCTCGATTGAATCGACGGGACCGGGCGAATGGGAAGTGACGAGCGTTTTCGTGCGCCGGCCGCGCAACCCGAGCACGCCGTTCACGAAGGGTGTCACCGCACTGGTGTCGTGGGATGCCGTGACGGAACGTCAGCCCGATGGTGAATCACAGTCGGCGGAACAACTCATTGCCACGTACTCGGAGCTCAAGCCGGCCGACCTCGCCAACACGTTGCTTGACCTGCCGAGCGAGCGAATGATTGAGGTTGCCGAAGAATTGCCCGATGACCGACTCGCTGACGTTCTCGAGGAGATGGACGAAAGCGATCAGGTGGAAATCATCGAGCAACTCGATGACGAACGCGTCGCCGACGTGCTCGAGCAGATGGAACCGGATGACGCCGCAGACTTGATTGCGGAGTTACCGCAGGAACGCGGTGAACACCTGCTGGAGCTGATGGAACCGGAAGACGCCGAGGACGTGCGCCTGCTGCTGAGTTTCGGCGCCGATACGGCGGGTGGTCTGATGACGTCGGACCCGATCATCCTGTCGGCCGAATCAACGGTTGCCGAAGGGCTTGCCATGATTCGCCGCCACGATACGGCTCCGGCGCTCGCGGCTGCCGTGTGCGTCACCCTTCCGCCATATGAATCGCCGACCGGCCGCTACCTGGGTCTGGTTCACTTTCAACGTATGTTGCGTTACCCACCCCATGAACGACTTGGGACTCTTCTTGATTCGGGACTCGAACCCGTGCAGGCAAATACCTCAGCCGCCGAGGTGGCACGCATCCTCGCGAGCTACAACCTCGTCTCGGTGCCCGTCGTTGATGACACGCACCGACTCGTTGGTGTTGTGACGATTGACGACGTACTCGACTACTTACTTCCCGATGACTGGCGAAGTCACGATGAGGATGCGCCGGCTCCTCGTCAGTCCCCGCGCACGGGTTCCATTACCACGGTCACACCTCGAAAGAAGGTGACACGTGGCGCGCGCTAACCGTTACGACGAACGCTGGGACACTCCGAAAGGCCTCAGTCCCCTCTCACGTGCGCCAGGTCGTCGTGACACGTTCGGCCGTCTCACCGAGTCCATCGCACGCGCCATGGGCACTCCCTGGTTTCTCCTCGGGCTCACGATTTTTGCCGCCGTGTGGATGCTGTTCAACACGTTCGCGCCCGAGGCATGGCGTTTCGACTCCGCCGTTATCGGTTTCACTGCGCTGACGCTGATTCTCTCGTTGCAGGCGTCCTACGCGGCCCCAATGATTCTGCTCGCCCAAAATCGTCAGGATGACCGCGATCGGGTGCAGTTCGAACAGGATCGTATTCGGGCTGAGCGCAATCTCGCCGATACGGAATATCTGGCACGCGAAATCGTCGCATTGCGACTGGCCATGAATGACATGGCCAGCAAAGAGTTCATTCGCCAAGAGCTCCGGTCTCTTCTGGATGAACTCGACTCGGAGAAAAACCCTGCGACTCGGTCGTCCACTCGAGTTACGCAACGCACCTCGCCGAGAGCTTCGCCACGTGCCACTCCCCGATCAAACTGAGCGCGTGACGAACACGAGTTTGAGCGACCGCGTGCGCGCTGCCGCGGGTACGGTTATCGATCCGGAACTTCGCAAATCACTCGGTGACCTCGGCATGATTGGTGAGGTCGTGAGCGACGAGCGCGGTGGCGTCACTCTCGAGGTAAAACTGACAGTGACCGGCTGTCCGGCGGCTCACACAATCGAACGCGATGTACGCGAGGCGTCGAGCGCCGTGGCTGGCGTCACCGGGGTCGACGTGCGGCTGCGGGTGATGACGGATGAGGAACGTCTGACCCTGCGCGAATCGTTGCGTCCCGGTTCGACTCGCACCAATCCCTTTGGGCCGGGAACGCTGACCCGCGTCATCGCAGTGGCGAGCGGTAAGGGTGGCGTCGGCAAATCATCCATCACGGTCAATCTGGCTGCCGAATTGGCTCGTCGTGGGTTTGCCGTCGGTGTGATTGACGCCGACGTGTACGGTTTCAGTGTTCCGGCGCTGCTCGGGCTTGCTCCCGGTGGGGTTTCAGTGCGCCCCGTTCGCATCGATGACATGATCGTGCCGCCCGTGTCACATGATGTGAAGGTGCTCTCGATTGGCATGTTCGTCGATGATCACGATGTGGCCGTGGCGTGGCGTGGCCCGATGTTGCAGCGCACCATTAGTCAATTTTTGACGGATGCGTGGTTCGGGGCACTCGACTTTCTCTTGCTCGACCTTCCACCCGGCACGGGTGACGTGTCAATCACGGTAGGCCAACTGTTGCCCAATGCGGAGATTATTTTGGTCACAACACCGCAAACCTCGGCAAGTGATGTTGCGATTCGAGCGGGCTCTCTCGCGCGCCAGCTCAATCACCACATCATCGGCGTGGTCGAGAATATGGCCGACAGCGCGCTCGAGGACGGAACTCCGCTGTCTCTTTTCGGTTCGGGTGGCGGTGAACGCACCGCGGCAAAGCTCGGAACGACTGTTATCGCGACGGTTCCACTGAGCATTTCGCTTCGAATGGATGCCGATGCAGGCGTCCCCGCCGTGCTCGCGCATCCCGACGACCCGGCGTCCCTCGCGTTGGCACAGCTCGCCGACGTGGTGGTGCGGCGACCGAAGCGTCTAGGTGGACTCTCCGTCGAACGGAGTGGCGCCTGACATGTTTCTCGTCGCGGTTTCGCGGGCGGGTGGCGTCGGTGCATCCTCAAGTAGGGCTTCACGAATGATGCGTCTCGGGTCGTATTGTCGTGGGTCGAGCTTTTTCCAATCAATGTCGTCGTAGTCCGGTCCCAGTTCTTCTTGCACGCGCGACTTAGCTCCATTGGCGAAGTCGCGCAGTGCACGCACGAAACGCGCAAAGCCCGCGGCCGCGGCGGGCAACCGATCCGGTCCGACAATGAGCACAGCAATGAGACCAATGAGCAGAAGTTTCTCGAAGGTCAAACCGAACACCCTTTGAGGATAGTCGCGAGCGGGCGCACCCTTTAGCCGTAGGCTGAAACTCGGGAGGGAGGTTTCGTGAGCAAGCACGACGTGAACTGGATGTACGCCGAGGATTTCGCGATCGAAACGGCACCTATTCAACGCGCGCGTGAGCTATCGAATGAATACGGCGTTGAGGCAGTTAGCCCGGCGGTCGGTGCTCAAATTGCCGTTCTCGCCGCAAGCATTGCTGCACGTTCGGTGATCGAAATCGGCACGGGTCTCGGGGTCAGCGGACTCTGGGTGCTGCGCGGCGCTCCAGATGCGCAACTAACGTCAATCGACTCGGAATACGAGTATCACGAACACGCTCAGGAACTTTTTGCTGAAGCCGGAATCGATCACACCCATCTGAGATTCATCACCGGGTCGGCCTCCACGATTCTCCCGCGGATGAATGAAAACTCCTACGACATCGTGGTCATCGATGCCGACCCGGCCCTTCTTCTCGAAAACGTGGAGCACGGGCTTCGCCTCGTCAGGGTGGGCGGACTGATTCTCATTCCACACGCCCTGTGGCATGGCGAAGTAGCCGACCCGACCGCACGGGGACACATCCCCACTTCATTTCGCTCTGTCATGACGCTCGTCTCGGAATCCGACGCCGTGCTGGCGTCGCTGTCTCCTGCGGGCGATGGGTTACTTCAACTTGTGCGCATCAGCTGAACGCATGATGGCGTCCGACCACGAACGGAAAAGCCCCGCGATTCGCGGGGCTTTTTCACTGTGAGTCAATCGCGTGGTGAAACCTACGCGGCCGGAACAACTCCCGACAGAACTTGGTGAAGTTCTTTTGCCTCGGCGTCGTTGACAGAGACAACCAAGCGTCCGCCACCCTCTAGGGGCACCCGCACGATGATGAGACGACCTTCTTTGACCGCCTCCATTGGTCCGTCACCGGTTCTCGGCTTCATAGCCGCCATTACGCCACCTCTTTCTCGCAAAGCGTTCTCTTATTATCCCACGAGAGATGTGTGTGAAAAACCACACGAACGGTCATGCACGCCGGTTTACGGGGGTGTCCAGTCGTAATCCGCGACCGCCCAGGCCGCTCCGATCCAGAAAAACTGGGCGATGACAAAGAGCACCACCAGTGACGTTTGGTAGATGCGAGATCGTGGAGCAGCCAGTATGCCCAATCCCGGGAAGAGCGGGGCGAGAATCCTGAAAGTACTCGATTGCGGGAAAAATACCGCGAGGATGTAGAGCCCATAGCTGAAGCACCACAGTCGAATTTCATTTCCGAGTCGACGTGCCGCCGGAAGTAACAACAGCAGAAGGCTGACGAAAATAACACCGCCAAGCAAGACAAACGCCCAGACGTCGGGCATGTTCCACTGCATCTGCGCCCACCATCGTGCGCCGAGAATCCACGGCGTAAAGGGCACGAGTTCGATGTAGCCGACATAGGAGGATCGCCAGGCGAGCTCCGTCTCGAGGTAGGCATTGGGCACACCCGTGACGAGGCCTGCGATGACGGGCCAGGCAAATCCAGCGACAACCAACCAGAGCGCCGTCACGCTCGCCCAGACACGTTCCGATACGGGGAACGGTGAGCGCGAGCGCTGCGCAAAGCGAATCACGGCGTGCAATCCCACGGTGAGAGCAAGTGCCAGGGCGCCGGGCCGAGTAAACGCCAACAATGTTCCCGTGAGCATCACGAGCGCATAGCGATGCCGCGTCAGGAAATACAGCGACATGACAATGAGCAACAGCTGAAGTGATTCGGCATACGCCAACTGCAGTAGTGACGACGTGGGAGCCACGCTGAAGAGCATCACCGTGAAGAGTGCCTGACGAGCGGATGCGTGGATCGCAATCAACCGAAAGAGGAACAGCGACGCCGCCACACCGGCCGCCAACGAGATCGACACGCCGGCGGTATTCCAGTCAAGACCACACGCCATGAGCAGGCGGGCGAGCGACGGGAATAGCGGGAGAAACGCCCACTGATTTTCGCCAACGTGTCCGTCATCTGTTCGGGGTAAGTCTGCGGGGTAGCCCGATACCGCGATGATGTTGTACCAGCGACCATCCCACAACGACGAAAAATCTGCCAACGTCGGCGCCGCGCCGGTCCACGGATTCTCCGCCTGATTTTGTGCGTAGAACAGCAGCATGGCGGTGCTCACCGCGCGACCAAGGGCCCACACAATGAAAACGGCCGCCCACCACGGCATGCCCCATACGCGCATGCTCGCCAGCGACTCAGCGCGTGAGCCAGCCACGAAGCATTCTCTCGAGCGTCACAATCTGATCCACGGCGACGTGTTCGTCATCCGCGTGTGCGAGCGATGGGTCACCGGGGCCAAAGTTCACGGCCGGTATTCCCATTTCAGCCAGCCGAGACACGTCCGTCCAGCCGAATTTAGGTGCGGGCGCCACTCCGACTGCGGCAATGAAGTCCTGGGCAACAGGAGTGTCGAGTCCGGGCCGAGCACCCGGAGCTGCATCCGTCACGGTCACCTCGAAGCCCGCAAAAAACGCCTCCAGAAACTCGCGTGCCTGCTCGACCGTCGTGGCGGGCGCAAAGCGGTAATTGACACTCAACACGGCTTCGTCGGGAATCACGTTTCCCGCGACTCCACCCGACACACCCACCGCGCTCAAGCTCTCACGATAATCGAGGCCGTCGACCGTGACGGTCGCAGCACCAAACTCCGAAAGGCGAGTCAGCGCAGAACCCAACTTATGAATGGCGTTGTCTCCCTTCCACGCTCGAGCACTATGCGCCCGAGTCCCGCGAGCACGAACATCCACTCGCAGAGTTCCGTTGCAGCCCCCTTCGACAACGGCGTTCGTGGGTTCACACAAAATGCCAAAGTCGGCATCGAAAATGTCCGGGAGGTTGCGCGCGAGACGACCGAGCCCGTTGAGCGACGATGAGACCTCTTCGTGATCATAAAAGACCCACGTCACATCCACGCTCGGATCACGCACCTCACTCGCGATTTTCAGCATGACCGCGATTCCGGATTTCATGTCCACAGTGCCTCGACCAACGAGCACCTCAACGCCAGCGCGCTGTTCGCGCCGCACGGGAAGGTTGGAGTTGACGGGCACTGTGTCAATGTGACCCGCGATCAGTACGCGCTGGGCACGACCCAATTCGGTGCGCGCGACGAGCGCGTCGCCGTCTCTGAGCACACGCAGGTGCGATGCGCCACGCAATACGTGTTCAATCGCGTCGGCCAGCCTGCCTTCATTTCCCGAGACTGACTCGATGTCACACACGGCTTGTGCAATCGTCGCAACATCACGCGAAACATCCAGCTCGGGCGAAGACATGGGTCAAGTTTAGGGGCGGGTAACCTGTAAGGCATGAGCGCGCACGCACCCACAGCCGCATGGGGTCACGGCCTCGCCACAATCACGTCCGGAGGAGCCGAAGACGGCATCGTGCTCGACACATGGTTCCCCGCCCCGACCCTCGGACCCCTCCCTGCGCACGAGGAAACATGGAGCATTCCGGCCCATGTGCAAAGCCTGATTGGTGAGGATGCGCGCCGACGCGTCACCGTCACCTCGGTCACGCTCGAGATTGATCTGACGCGAGCGCCGGTTGGGGCATCCGATGCCTACCTCCGGTTGCACCTGCTCTCGCACCGTCTCGTCACACCCAACTCGATCAACCTCGACGGAATTTTCGGGCAACTCGAAAACGTTGTGTGGACCAATGGCGGCCCGGTGCATCCGCGCGATTTCGAATCGCTGCGCCCGCTTTTGATGCGCGCGGGAATTCAAGCTCAGGGAATTGACCGGTTCCCGCGACTCACCGACTATGTGACACCACCGGGGGTGCGCATTGCCGATGCCGCACGGGTACGACTCGGTGCGCACCTCGCACCGGGCACGGTCGTGATGCACGAAGGATTTGTCAACTTCAACGCCGGAACACTCGGGGCGTCGATGGTCGAGGGACGCATCTCGCAGGGTGTGATTGTCGGCGACGGATCGGACATCGGCGGTGGAGCATCCATCATGGGCACGCTTTCCGGCGGAGGGACCCAACGCATTTCCGTCGGAGAACGAAGTTTGCTCGGGGCAAATTCCGGTGTGGGAATCTCGATCGGCAACGATTGCGTTGTCGAGGCGGGGTTGTACGTGACCGCTGGCACAAAGGTCACATACATGGCCGACGAGGAAGTTCGGCACGCAAAGGCGCTCGAGTTCTCGGGCGTCGACAATCTGCTGTTTCGACGCAACTCGCTCACCGGCAGCGTCGAGGTCGTGTCGCGCGTCGGCGTGGGCGTCACGCTGAACAGCGCACTTCATTAGTCGCTAAAAAACCGGGCCCCGCGTAATGGCTAAATCTTGAGGTACCGCGTGATGGCGAAATTCGCCGAGACCGCTGCCAAGACGCACCCGATGATGAGCAGCGCGGGCACGATGATGAGCGCATCGCCGAGGCTGACAAACGAGGTCAGCGGGATGTTCACGGCCAAATAACCCTGAACGAAAAACTGCACGATTCCGACGATGGCGGCTCCCGCCAGGAGCGATCCCACGAGCGCCGCAAAAACGCCCTCCATGATGAATGGGGTCTGAATGAAGGCATTGGACGCTCCGACGAGTCGCATGATGCCGAGCTCACGACGTCGCGAAAATGCAGACAGGCGAATGGTCGTGGCGATGAGCAGGGCCGCAGCGATCAGCATCAGCACAGCGACACCGACCGCGGTATAGCTACCGGCATTGAGCACGGCAAAAATCTGGTCGAGATACGCTCGCTGGTCGGTCACGGCCTCAACACCGGCTTGGCTCCCGAGTGCCTCGACAAGCACCTGTGATTGCGAGGGATCCTTCAAATTGACCCAGAAGGTCTGATTGAGCTGATCGGCGGTCACATATTCGGCGACGGGATTGTTTGCGAACTGGCGCTGAAAATTGGCAAAAGCCTGTTCGTGGTCTTCGAAGTAATACTTGTCGATGAACGGAGTCAACACGTCAGAGGTGAGCACACCCTCCACTGCGGATATTTGGTCTGACGTTGCTTCACCGTCGACGCACGTTTCACCCACGGAGACGCTGGTGCACATGTACACGGCAACCTGGGCCTTGTCGTACCAGAAGTTTTTCATGGTGCCGGTTTGCATTTGTAGCAGGATGGCCGTTCCCACGAAGGTCAAAGAGATGAACGTCACCAACACAACGGACACGACCATCGAGGCATTTCGACGAAGGCCGTTCGCGGCCTCACCCCACATCAGCGCAAATCTCATTGCACCGGTCCCACATCCGCCGCATCGTCGTCCGCGTACTTGCTGCGACGCTGAGACTGCGCGCGAAGCCTCTCGGTAATGGGAGCGGCCTCGTCGTCCCGGGGTAAACGCGCCACGACACCGGAATCGAGCATGTCGTAGACCAGGGTGCTCATGTCTTGCGTGTCGTTGATGTTTGCATCAACGTCGGGAGAGAACGGATCGGGCATCGGCGGAACGGCGTCGAGCGTTGTTTCGGGAAGATCCGTGGCAAATGTTCGGAGTCGTTTGAAGGCGTCGGTCTGAGACTCCACCTGCGGGGTCTCCGAAATCGTCACAATTTTCGTGGTGGGTGATGCCGTCGAAGACGGTGCACGCCTCGCCGAACTCGGTGCCGACTTTTCCGCCGGTTTCGTTGCGTCACTCGAGGTCGAGCGCGCGGCTGCGGCGACGGGCATGGCGGCAGTCTTGCCATAGCCCGATTCTCGCTCGTCTCGAACAATGACGCCGGCAGACAACTCCACAACGCGCTTTTTCATCTGGTCGACGAAGTCGGCGGCGTGCGTCGCCACGACAACCGTGGTGCCCGACGCGTTAATTGCTTCGAGCAACGACATGATTCCGGCGCTGGTAGCCGGATCGAGGTTTCCCGTTGGCTCGTCGGCGAGAAGCAAAGCAGGCCTATTCACAATTGCGCGAGCAATGGCCACACGTTGTTGTTCACCACCGGAAAGCTCGTGGGGGTAACGCGACGCCTTGCCGGCAAGGCCCACCATTTTGAGAACG
>Ga0114976_10000388_pt1 | contig 27441 bp, 29 predicted proteins | sample S_130805_EF_Meta_FD_87319 | JGI IMG/M metagenome (GOLD analysis project Ga0114976, IMG submission 87319) | Freshwater microbial communities from Lake Simoncouche, Canada to study carbon cycling - S_130805_EF_MetaG | ecosystem: Environmental > Aquatic > Freshwater > Lake | place: Lake... | reverse complement strand
TTTATTAAGTCTTTTTTATCATGCTTGGGTTGGTATCCGTGATATCTGGATGGATTACATTGGTTCTGCTGGGCTTCGTCTGGCATTACAAACTTTTACTGTGTTGTGGCTCGTCGGTTGTGCTGGTTACACTGCTCAAATTCTTTGGAGGGTTTAAATGGCAGCTATAAAATCAGCTATTCCACGCAGACGTTTTGACGTGGTGATTGTTGGGGCAGGTGGTGCAGGAATGCGTGCTTCTTTGCAGTTAGCAGAAGCAGGTCTGAACGTTGCAGTATTGTCAAAAGTCTTTCCTACACGTTCACATACTGTTGCAGCGCAAGGTGGTATTGGTGCTTCGCTTGGGAACATGAGTGAAGATAATTGGCATTACCATTTTTATGACACGATTAAAGGGGCAGATTGGTTAGGCGATCAAGATGCGATTGAATTTATGTGTCGTGAGGCTCCCAAGGTTGTATATGAGTTAGAGCATTTTGGTATGCCGTTTGATCGTAATCCTGATGGCACTATTTATCAGCGTCCCTTCGGCGGCCATACTGCAAATTATGGCGAAAAAGCTGTTCAAAGAGCTTGTGCTGCTGCTGATAGAACTGGTCATGCGATGTTGCATACGTTGTATCAAAGAAACGTCCGCGCACGTACGCAGTTTTTTGTCGAGTGGATGGCTTTAGATTTAATTCGTGATGCTGATGGAGATGTTCTTGGAGTTACTGCCATGGAAATGGAAACAGGTGACATCCACATCCTAGAAGCTAAATGTACGATGTTTGCAACCGGCGGTGCTGGTCGTATTTGGCAAGCGTCTACCAATGCATTTATCAATACTGGCGATGGTATGGGTATGACTGCTCGCGCAGGTATTCCATTGGAAGATATGGAGTTTTGGCAATTTCACCCAACGGGAGTTGCAGGAGCTGGTGTTCTCTTAACTGAGGGTTGCCGAGGTGAAGGTGGTATTTTACGTAACAAAGATGGCGAGCGTTTCATGGAACGTTATGCTCCAACGCTTAAAGATTTAGCACCACGTGATTTTGTGTCACGCTCAATGGATCAAGAAATTAAAGAAGGTCGTGGATGTGGGCCTAATGGTGATTACGTTGTATTAGATCTAACGCATATTGGCGCAGAGACCATTCATAAACGCTTACCGTCTGTTTATGAAATTGGTATCAACTTTGCCAACGTGGATGTTACGAAAGAGCCAATTCCTGTCGTACCAACCATTCACTATCAAATGGGTGGTATTCCAACGAACATTTATGGTCAGGTAGTAGCACCAAAGAATGGCGATCCTAATGCAGTTGTCAATGGTTTTTATGCAGTAGGTGAATGTTCTTGTGTATCAGTTCATGGAGCAAATCGACTAGGTACTAACTCATTGCTAGATTTGTTAGTATTTGGCCGTGCTGCAGGCAATCATATTGTTTCTACCGCATTAAAACAAAAAGAGCATAAACCATTACCTGCAGATGCCGCGGATTATGCGTTATCTCGAGTTGCAGCTTTAGATAGTTCTACCTCTGGGGAATATACACAAGATGTTGCAAATGAAATACGCAACGCTATGCAAAAGCATTGTGGTGTATTTAGAACGCAAAAAATCATGGATGAAGGTGTTGCCAAAATGGCAGAGCTAACTGAAAAGGCTAAGCATATTCACTTAAAAGATAAATCGAAGACCTTTAATACTGCACGTGTTGAAGCTCTAGAGTTAGCTAATATTGTGGAAGCTGCAAATTCAACGATGTATTCAGCAGCAGCAAGACAAGAAAGTCGTGGAGCCCATGCCCACGATGACTGTCCAGATCGCGATGATGAAAACTGGATGAAGCATAGCCTTTGGTATAAAGAAAACAATCGTTTAGATTACAAACCAGTCAATCTACAACCATTAACTGCTGAATCTATTCCACCTAAAGTACGTACTTTCTAAGAGGTTAATCATGAGTCAAAAGAGAATTTTTGAAGTTTATCGCTACGATCCTGATCAGGATGCAGCGCCACGTATGCAGACCTATGAACTAGAGCTAGATGGTAGCGAAAGAATGTTATTGGATGCATTAATGAAGTTAAAGAAATTGGACGAGACATTGTCATTCCGTCGTTCATGCCGTGAAGGTGTTTGTGGTTCTGATGCGATGAACATCAACGGTAAAAATGGCTTAGCTTGTTTAACCAATATGTTGACTTTACCAAATAAGATTACCTTGCGTCCATTGCCAGGTCTTCCAGTTGTTCGCGATATGATTGTTGATATGACGAACTTTTTCAAACAATATCATTCGATTCGTCCTTACTTGGTGAACGATACACCACCACCTGAAAAGGAGCGCTTACAGTCTCCTGAAGAACGTGATGAGTTAAATGGCTTGTATGAATGTATTTTATGTGCATCTTGCTCGACCTCTTGTCCATCTTTTTGGTGGAATCCAGATAAGTTTGTAGGTCCCGCAGGTTTATTACAAGCTTATCGCTTTATCGCTGATAGTCGTGATCAAGTAACGAGTGAGCGTTTAGATAATTTGGAAGATCCTTATCGTTTATTCCGCTGTCACACCATCATGAATTGCGTAGATGTTTGTCCAAAAGGCTTAAACCCTACAAAAGCAATTGGTAAGATCAAGGAATTGATGGTTCGTCGCTCAGTATGATCGCAGATGCACAAACCCTTTCTAGGCTTCGCTGGAGTGCTAGAAGGGGTTTACTTGAAAATGATTTGATTATTGAGAGGTTTTTTAATCGATACATCAACATTTTGACGATAGAAGATGTTTTTGCTATGGATCAGTTGTTAGACCTAAGTGATAACGATCTTTTGGATTTACTCCTTAAGAGGCGAGAGCCGGAAGGTGCTTTAGACAATCCAGATGTAGTTAAAATATTACAGATGATGCGTCAAATGTAAGATTTGGTGTTTAAGATGAAAAAGTAACGAGATGTGTTCTATTAATATAATGATTTAAATGGAAGGAAATCCTGCAATGACCCCCTCTGAAATTAAAGCCACTCTATCTTTTTCTGACGGCTCACCAGCTATAGAAATGCCTATCTATAAAGGGACAGTTGGTCCAGATGTGATAGATATTCGTAAGTTATATGGACAAACTGGCAAGTTCACCTACGATCCCGGGTTTATGTCGACAGCGTCTTGTAACTCAAAGATTACATTTATTGACGGCGATAAAGGCGAATTGCTTTATCGTGGTTACCCCATACAAGAATTAGCCCAAAATTGTGATTTTTTAGAAAGCTGTTATTTGCTGATCAACGGCGAACTTCCAAATGCTGAACAGAAAAAGTCTTTTGATAGCCTGGTAATGCACCATACAATGGTTCATGAGCAGATGCAGTTTTTCCTAAGAGGCTTCCGTCGTGATGCACATCCGATGGCTGTCTTAACCGGTTTAGTTGGTGGAATGGCCGCGTTTTATCATGATGGTCTTGACTACTCCACTTCTAAAATTAGAGAAATCGCGCAGATTCGCTTAATTGCAAAAATGCCTACTTTGGTAGCTATGTCTTATAAGTATTCCATTGGTCAACCGTTTATTTATCCAAAAAATGATTTGTCTTACACTGCAAACTTTATGCGCATGATGTTTGCTAATCCTTGTGAAGAGTATGTAATCAATGAAGTTTTGGTTCGTGCTTTAGACAGAATCTTTATTTTGCATGCTGATCATGAGCAAAATGCTTCTACTTCAACTGTCCGTTTAGCTGGATCCTCAGGAACCAACCCATTTGCAGCCATTGCTGCTGGAGTTGCATGTTTATGGGGCCCTGCACACGGCGGTGCCAATGAGGCCTGTTTACAGATGCTTGAAAATATCCAAGCCATGGGTGGCGTTGATAAGATTGGGGAATTTATTGCTCAAGTGAAAGATAAAGATTCAGGTGTACGTTTAATGGGCTTTGGTCATCGTGTTTATAAAAACTTTGATCCACGTGCGAAGTTAATGCGCGAAACTTGTTACGAAGTCCTCAACGAGCTTGGCTTACAAGATGATCCTTTGTTCAAATTAGCCATGACTTTAGAGAAAATTGCATTAGAAGATGAATACTTCGTTAGCCGCAAACTTTATCCGAACGTCGATTTTTACTCCGGTATTGTCCAGCGAGCACTCGGAATCCCAACTGAAATGTTTACTTGCATCTTCTCACTAGCAAGAACAGTTGGTTGGATTGCTCAGTGGGAAGAGATGATTACTGATCCTGAGTATAAAATAGGTCGTCCACGTCAGTTATTTAACGGCTATGAGACACGCTCAGTACCACCAATTAACGCACGATAATCAAGGAGATTGCATGGCTCGAACCTTATATGACAAACTTTGGGACGACCATGTGGTCTATGCAGAAGAGGACGGTACGTCAGTTTTATATATTGATCGTCATCTTTTGCATGAGGTAACAAGTCCTCAGGCTTTTGAAGGTTTATCGCTTGCAAAGCGTGCTTTATGGCGTAATTCAGCTAATTTAGCCGTTTCAGACCATAACGTACCAACTACGGATAGATCCTTAGGAATCAGTGATCCCATTTCAAAGTTACAAGTCGATACCCTAGATACCAATTGTGATCGTTTAGGTATTACTCAATATAAGATGCATGACTTACGACAGGGTATTGTGCATGTAATCGGTCCAGAGCAGGGCGCAACACTTCCGGGTATGACAATTGTTTGTGGTGATTCTCACACAAGTACTCATGGTGCGTTTGGTGCATTGGCCTTTGGTATCGGCACTTCAGAAGTTGAGCATGTTTTAGCAACCCAAACATTGCTCATGAAGAAAAGTAAAAATATGTTAATTCGCGTTGACGGTAAATTACCCTCAGGTTGTACTGCGAAAGACATCGTTTTAGCAATTATTGGAAAGATTGGAACTGCAGGTGGAACCGGTCATACCATTGAGTTTGCAGGTGAGGCGATTCAGCAGTTGTCGATTGAAGGTCGTATGACTGTATGTAATATGGCAATTGAAGCAGGAGCTAGATCAGGCTTAATTGCAGTAGATGAAAAAACTATTGAATACGTGCAAAATCGTCCATATGCACCCACAGGTCAAGCTTGGAGTTTAGCAATTCAATATTGGCGCGGTCTTCGTTCGGATCCAGATGCTGTTTTTGATCAAGTGGTTCAATTACGTGCTGAAGAGATTAAACCGCAGGTTACTTGGGGTACTTCCCCTGAAATGGTTTTATCGATTGAAGATCGTATTCCAGATCCTGAAAAAGAAAAAGATTCGAATAAGCGTTCCGCGATTGAACATGCATTGATTTATATGGGTTTAACACCTAACACGCCAATTGATTCCATCATGATTGATAAAGTATTTATTGGATCTTGTACCAATAGTCGTATTGAGGATATGCGTGCTGCAGCGAAAGTTGTTGAGCGTTTAGGTAAAAAAGTTGCACCGAATGTTAAATTGGCTCTTGTTGTTCCCGGTTCTGGTTTAGTTAAAGCACAAGCAGAGAAAGAGGGTTTAGATAAACTCTTTATCGCGGCAGGATTTGAGTGGCGTGAACCTGGTTGTTCGATGTGCTTAGCTATGAATGCAGATCGCCTAGAACCCCAAGAGCGATGTGCTTCTACCTCAAATCGTAATTTTGAAGGTCGTCAAGGAGCGGGTGGTCGAACTCATTTAGTCAGTCCTGCTATGGCTGCAGCGGCTGCAATTGAAGGTCATTTTGTGGATGTGCGTAAAATTGCATAATTACTAATAAAAGGTCTAGGGATGAAAATTATTCAATGTCTATTTTTTCTGGTTCTGTCTCAAGTTTTAATTTCCTGTTCTACTGTAGAGGGAATGGGGCGCGATTTACAAAGTTTAGGTAAGTCGATAGAAAAAACAGCAACTCCAGTATCAAAGCCAGAAGAATCCAAGCCGATTGAACAGCCATCGGGTGCTGTTGTAACCCCAATTAAATAGATGAATAACTATGCAAGCGTTTAATGTACATCAAGGTTTAGTGGTGCCTCTAGATCGTGAGAATGTCGATACTGATGCAATCATTCCAAAGCAGTTTTTAAAGTCAATTGCCAGAACTGGTTTTGGACAAAATCTCTTTGATGCTTGGCGCTATTTGGATGCGGGTGAGCCTGGAGTGGATTGTTCAGATCGTCCCCTTAACCCAGATTTTGTCCTAAACCAAACACAGTACAAAGGTGGCAGTATATTACTCGCAAGAAAGAATTTTGGCTGTGGTAGTTCCCGTGAACATGCCCCTTGGGCGCTTGTGCAGTATGGTTTTCGTGCAGTCATTGCACCTAGTTTTGCAGATATTTTTATGAATAACTGCTATAAAAATGGATTATTGCCGATTGTTCTAACTAACACACAAGTTGATCGCTTATTTAACGAGACCTTTTCTTTTAATGGATATCAAGTAACTGTGGACTTGGAAAAGCAGATTGTTATTGCTGCTGATGGTAGCTCCTACGACTTTGATATCACACCATTTCGTAAATATTGTCTAGTCAACGGTTTAGATGATATTGGTTTGACCTTGCGTCATTCAGATAAAATTAAGAATTTCGAATCACAGCGTTTATTAAAAATGCCTTGGTTGGATACGAAACTACCTTAAGTTTGGAATAATTATGAAAATAGCAGTTTTACCTGGGGACGGTATTGGCCCTGAAATCATTGCTCAAGCAAGATTGGTATTAGATGCTTTAGGTGAGTCCTTTGAAATCGAAGAGGCGCCTGTGGGAGGTGCTGGTTATGAAGCTGAAGGTCACCCTTTGCCAGGTAAAACATTAGCTTTAGCAAAAGAAGCCGATGCTATTTTATTTGGTTCTGTTGGTGATTTTAAATATGACAATTTACCAAGAGAACTTCGTCCTGAACAGGCAATATTGGGTTTACGTAAACATTTAGCCTTATTTGCGAACTTAAGACCTGCGATTTGTTACCCTGAATTAACGGCAGCTTCCTCTTTAAAGGCAGAAATTGTTTCTGGTTTAGATATTTTGATTGTGCGTGAACTCAATGGTGATGTTTACTTTGGTTCACCTAAAGGTATCCGTACTGCCACAGATGGTCTTTTTCCAGGATCTCGAGAAGGCTTTGATACGATGCGCTATAGTGAACCAGAGGTTCGTCGTATTGGGCAAGTCGCCTTCACTGCTGCTAGAAAAAGAAACAAGAAAATCTGTAGTGTGGATAAATCAAATGTCCTTGAAACATCGCAGTTGTGGCGAGATGTCATGATTGACCTGGGTAAATCCTATCCAGATGTTGAACTTACTCATATGTATGTTGATAATGCAGCGATGCAATTAGTTAAAGCCCCCAAAGCATTTGACGTAGTGGTTACAGGTAATTTGTTTGGCGATATTTTGTCCGATGAAGCAGCCATGCTTACAGGGTCAATTGGGATGTTACCATCGGCATCTCTTGATATTAACAATAAAGGCTTATACGAGCCTAGTCACGGTTCAGCACCCGACATTGCTGGAAAAGGAATAGCGAATCCACTGGCTACTATTTTATCGGCGGCAATGATGTTGAGATATTCGCTTGGTAAAGAAGAGCAGGCATTACGTATTGAAAAAGCTGTGCAACAAGTTCTTGCTAAAGGATATCGTACAGCTGATATTTATACCGCTGGCACACAAAAGGTTGGTACCGTTGAAATGGGTCAAGCAGTATTATCAGCACTCGTTTAAATTCAGGTAATTTTTCCCTACAGGGCTCAGAAGTAATAAAATAGAGCCCTATTAACATTTTTTAGATAAGGTTTAGTAATGGCTCTTCCTGTTGTCGGTTTGGTGGGTTGGCGAGGTATGGTTGGCAGCGTTCTGATGGAGAGGATGCTAGCAGAGCACGACTTTAAATTGATTGAACCCATTTTTTTTAGTACAAGTAATCCCGGTGCAAAGGTACCTCTATTTTCGGGTCAGACTTTAACTAAAAATGAAGAGTTATTGCACGATGCAAATGACATCAATGCATTAAACAAATGTGATTACATTATCTCTACACAGGGTGGAGATTACACGAAAGCCATTTTTGAGCCCTTAAGAGCCAGTGGTTGGAAAGGGCATTGGATTGACGCCGCTAGTAGTCTCAGAATGAATTCGGAAGCAGTTATTGTGCTTGACCCTGTTAATCGTCACGTGATTGATCAAGCATTCACCAACAGAAATTTAAATTGGATCGGTGGTAACTGTACGGTTAGCTTGATGTTGCTTGGCTTACATGGACTTTTTAAGGCTGGTTTGGTTGAATGGATGAGTGCAATGACTTATCAGGCTGCTTCTGGTGCTGGTGCACAGAATATGCGCGAGTTATTGCAACAAATGGGATATTTATACAATAGTGTGCAATCTGATCTTGCTAACCCTGGTTCAGCCATCTTAGACATTGACCGCCAAGTTACCAAATCTCTTCAAAGTAGCGAGTATCCCAAAACTAATTTCAGAAATACTCCCTTAGCAGGAAGTTTAATTCCATGGATTGATGTTCCAGTTGGGCATGGCCAGACTAAGGAAGAGTGGAAGGGTGGTGCTGAATGCAACAAGATACTTGGCTTACCACCATTTAGAGAGCCTGGAAGTATTCCGATTGATGGTATTTGTGTCAGGGTTGGTTCCATGAGATGTCATTCTCAGGGATTGACTATCAAGTTAAAAAAACACGTACCTATTTCTGATGTAGAACAATTGATTGCAAATGCTAATGAATGGGTTAAGTTAGTTCCTAATGAGCGTGAAACGACAGAGCGTGATTTAACCCCAGCTGCGGTTACAGGAACATTGCAAATACCGGTTGGTCGTATCCATCAATTAGCAATGGGGCCAGAATATATTGGTGCTTTTACAGTTGGTGATCAGTTATTATGGGGTGCAGCTGAACCTCTCCGAAGAATTTTACGCATCTTATTGGAATCGAAGTGATGAATACAAGACTGCATACAAAATATATTTTTTTGCTTTGGAGTCTTTTTTTCTGTCAAATTTCGTTTGCATTGTCTTTAGGTGCATTAAGTAATCAATCCTCTGTAGACGAACCGTTAGAAGCAAAAATCTTAATTCTGATGAGTGCCAAAGAGGCTAGAACACTTGGTGAATTAGAGGCTCGTATAGCAGACCAATCCCTTTTTGAAAAATTCGGAATACAAAAACTCAGTGATGAATTTAAGCCCAATTTATCTATTCAAAAAGATAATGTGGGTAAACCTGTTGCTATCATTCTCAAATTTTCTAAGAAAAGTGTTGATTTAGAAAAAGCCTTTAATGATGTAGTAATTGAACTCAGTTGGTCATCTGGAAAAATCACCAGAGTCTACACAATTCTAAATACTCAATCTAAAGAAATTCAAGTGCAACCGGGAGATAATCTCGTCAATCTAGCCAGTCAAATCGCCCCACAATTAAGCAGTGTTGAGACTAATCAAATTTTAGTCGCTTTGTATAGATTAAATCCTAAGGCATTTTATGCTGGAAATATCAACCGATTAAAACAGGGAGAGAAATTAACTGTTCCTTCTGAAGTTATGGCAGCATCAATTCCTGAACAAGAGGCTCGAGAATTTGCAGCTTCTGCGTCTAAAGATTTTCGTGAACGCCAACTCAATCGGTCTACTGAGGAAAGTTTAAAAACTAATAATCGTACGTATCAACAAGCTCAACTGAAAGAGAGTTTTAAAGATCGTTTAAAGATTGGCTCCTCTCAAACCGATTCAGAACAAGCCATTGCTCAAGCTAAATTAAATGAAGATATGATTGCCCAACAAAAGATGTTGGAAGAGGCGCAACAACGCATATCTGAGTTAGAGCGAAATATCGCAGACTTAAAAGAAATTAACGCGAAAAAACCTGCTGCTTCAGTCTTGACTCGACAGTTTGATTTTGAACAATACGGAACCATTTTGGGTATTTTTGCTTTAACCGGAGTATTTTTATTCGGTATATTAAGAAAATCAGCACCCGATCAGGTTTCTTCAGTTAGTTCATTAAAGTTAACTCCTGAGATGCCTAATGAAGTACCAACATTTACTATTCCTAAGATAACTCCGGTCATGAAGCAAGATACTAATGATGAAGAGCAAGAGAATGATTCTGAGGTGGTAATAAGCCAGGCAGCCCTAAACGCTGGTAATCAAGAGGTTCCTAAGCATGTTAAGGAATTATTTTCAAGTATTGATTTGAATTTACCTTCAGCGCCGGTCAAACCAGAAGTTAATATGAGTCCTGCCATAGAAGATCAGGTCATACCAAATGCATCCGGTTCTGTAAAAACACCATCCAGTGGTTATTCTCTAGATTTAGGGGTGAATGCAAATCCAGGCTCAAGCTCATTAGAGGTGGCTAAACTGTTGTTAAATTCTGATGAGCAAAAAGTTAGATTAAATCTTGCTCGTTCATATATAAAAATTAAAGATTTTGAGACAGCTAGAATTTTGTTGACCGACTTAGTTGAGCTCGGTGAAAATGCTGACAAGGAAATTTTTACGCAAGCCTCTGAATTACTAGTGGAAATTTCGTGATTTTTCAAGCTCCACAAGGAATTAATAACGAATTACGAAGAATTGCAATTGGGATCCAATACGATGGCTCACTATATTGTGGTTGGCAAAGTCAAGTTCAACAAGCGACTATACAAGACAACATAGAGTCAGCGATTAGTCACTTTATAGGTGGTTTTAAGGAGCCTATCGTTCGACTAACAGCTGCAGGAAGAACTGATACTGGTGTTCATGCACTTGGTCAAGTGGCACATTTTGATACAGTTATTGAGCGTCCAGATTGGTCATGGGTCAGAGGTTTAAATAGTTTTTTACCACCATCCATATCCATCCAATGGGCAAAAGAAGTGCCATTTGAATTTGATGCAAGATTTAGTGCTTTTGAAAGATCGTACGCCTATTATTTGATCACATCACCAGTCAAAACTCCTTTGTTACATCGAAAAGCTGGCTTTCACATGTTGCCATCTAATAAGTCGTTACGTGTTTCTGAGATGCGTCAAGCTGCTAGTTATTTGCTTGGGGAGCATGATTTTTCTTGTTTTAGATCATCTGAGTGTCAAAGTAAAACTCCGGTGAAAAATCTGTATCAAATCGATATCATTGAGGAGGGTGTGAAAGTCTTCTTTTTTTTCAGAGCAAATGCATTCTTACATCACATGGTACGAAATATGATGGGAAGCTTGCTTTATGTGGGCCTTGGGAAAGAATCAGCGGACTGGTTTGGTGAACTTTTATTAAAAAAGGATCGATCTTTGGCAGCGCCCACGTTTTCTGCAGATGGGTTATATTTATCGCAGGTAGGCTACCCCGACCATTTTGAAATACCTTTACCGCGGTTTGATTTTAGTGCTATCCCCTCAGCATATTTACATCAAGCATTTCGTACTTAGGCATTGGAAGATATAAAGAATGAGTTTATTGAATTATGACCCCCAGCACACACGAATAAAAATTTGTGGTTTGAGTACCGAAATAGATATTCATACAGCTGTGAATCTAGGGATTGATGCTATTGGATTGGTATTCTATCCACCGAGTCCAAGATGTTTGAATATGACTCAAGGAGCTTCATTATCCCGTTTGCATGGAGGTACTTTGCAAAACGTTGTTTTAGTGGTCGATGCTGATGATCATTTGGTACAGACTATCAAAGATCATTGCAAAATAGATATATGGCAGTTCCATGGGAATGAATCCCCACAGCGTTGCTCTGAAATCGCAGGGGACTTACCTTGGTTAAAAGCAGCAAGAGTGGATGAAAAATTCCAACTTGACGAATTTTGCCTACAATATAGGGATGCATCAGCTTGGATATTAGATGCTGTCGTTGAGGGTTATGGTGGTGGTGGAAAAACATTTAATTGGGATTTAATACCGCAGACATGGATAAAAGAAAACGCGCATCGGGTCGTTTTGAGTGGTGGATTGAAAATAAGCAATGTTGCTGAGGCAATCACACATTTTCGGCCGTTAGGAGTGGATGTATCGAGCGGGGTTGAAATTTCTAAAGGAAAGAAAGACCCTGAATTAATGAAACAATTTGTAATGCAAGTCAGAACGATTGATCAATCTTCTCACTAGTATAAAAAAGGATAGCTTATGTATGATTTTCCAGATACACGTGGACATTTTGGACCTTACGGAGGAGTTTTTGTATCTGAGACCCTCATGTTTGCGCTTGAAGAACTCAAACAAATATATGCCAAATACCAACACGACCCTGAGTTTTTAGCAGAATTTCACAGTGAGTTAAAGCACTTTGTTGGTCGACCAAGCCCTATATATCACGCCAAACGATGGAGTGAGCAGGTTGGTGGCGCACAGGTTTATTTTAAAAGAGAAGATTTAAACCACACTGGTGCGCATAAAATTAACAATGTGATTGGTCAGGCATTACTTGCTAAAAGGATGGGTAAGCCTCGAGTTATCGCAGAGACTGGAGCAGGGCAACATGGCGTTGCTACAGCGACGATTTGTGCAAGATTTGGTTTAGAGTGTGTGATATACATGGGTAGTGTTGATGTCGCAAGACAGGCTCAAAATATCTATCGAATGAAGTTACTAGGTGCAACCGTAGTACCCGTAGAGTCAGGTTCTAAAACATTGAAAGATGCCTTGAATGAAGCGATGCGTGATTGGGTTACCAACGTAGAAAATACCTTCTATATCATTGGTACCGTTGCGGGACCACATCCTTACCCCATGATGGTTCGAGATTTTCAAAGTGTGATTGGACTAGAATGTATTGACCAAATGCCCGAGATGACCGGTGCTCAACCGGACTATGTAATGGCATGTGTTGGGGGCGGATCAAATGCGATGGGTATTTTTTATCCTTACATTAACTATCCCGATGTCAAATTAATTGGTGTTGAAGCTGCTGGTTCTGGGATTGAAACAGGCATGCATGCAGCTGCATTGTGTGCAGGTACACCAGGAGTTTTACACGGCAATAGGACCTATTTGATTCAGAATGCAGATGGACAAATCATGGATACTCATTCTATCTCTGCTGGCCTGGACTACCCAGGAGTTGGTCCAGAGCATGCTTGGTTAAAAGATATCAACAGAGCAACTTACACAGCTGTTACAGATGAAGACGCGCTTGCGGCATTTCATACCTGTTGTGAAATTGAAGGAATTATTCCAGCTTTAGAAACCAGTCATGCAATAGCATATGCTTTTCAATTAGCGAAAACACTACCCAAAGATAAAACAATACTTGTTAATCTTTCTGGTCGGGGTGATAAAGATATGCATACAGTTGCACAAGCAGACAAAATTAAACTTTCACCAGCATAAGGCCGATTTATTTATGGGACGTATTGAAACAGTATTTCAAGAACTTAAAACTGTTGGTAAAAAAGGTTTAATTCCATTCGTTACAGCAGGAGATCCAGATTTATTAAGCACCTTACCCATCTTGCATGCCCTGGTAGATTCAGGTGCTGACATCATTGAGCTTGGTATTCCTTTCTCTGATCCTATGGCAGATGGTCCTGTAATTCAAAGAGCATCTGAAAGAGCGCTTGCAAATGGCATGACTCTTTTAAAGTGTTTGAAAATCGTTCAAGAGTTTCGGTTGACCAATCAAGTAACACCGATTGTATTGATGGGATATGCCAATCCGATCGAACATATGGGTATTGAAGTCTTTACCCAAAAGGCCAAAGAAGCAGGAGTTGATGGTGTACTTGTAGTTGATTATCCACCTGAAGAATGTACTGAATTTGCAAGTATCTTAAAAAAAGCTGGTTTAAGCCCCATATTTTTATTAGCACCGACATCCTCCCAAGAGCGCATTACCCATGTTTCACAAGCTTCTAGTGGTTACATTTATTACGTATCCTTAAAAGGGGTTACTGGAGCGAGTAACGTTAATATCGCCGAAGTTGCTACCATTACAGATCAGATACGAACCCAAACCACGACACCGCTAGCGATTGGTTTTGGAATTCGTGATGCAGAGTCTGCCAAAAAATTAAGTCAAAGTGCTGATGCAGTCATTATTGGCAGTAAATTAGTTCAGATATTAGAGGAGTCCTCTTCTGATACAAGGTTACAATCTCTTAAAAGCTTTATTAGTGATATACGTATGGCTTTAGATCGGCAATAAGCAGGGTATTTCAAAGATAACTAGAGGAATGATATGAGTTGGATTGATAAGTTATTACCTCCCCAGATTCAGCAAACTGACCCTAGTTTACGTAAATCTGTCCCAGAAGGCTTATGGGTCAAATGCGTATCCTGTGAAGCGGTACTATATCGAACCGATGTTGAGGCCAATCAGTACGTATGTTCAAAATGCGACCACCATATGCGGATACGCGCAAGACTGAGGTTGGATTACTTGTTAGATAAAGAAGGGCGTTATGAAATTGGTCAAGAAATTGTGCCAATTGACCCTCTGAAATTTAAGGATACGAAAAAATATACGGATCGCTTACAAGAGGCTATGGACAGTACAGGGGAAACAGATGCTATGGTGGTCTTAGGCGGTTCGATTCATACACTGCCAGTTGTTATTGCCTGTTTTGAATTTGAGTTTATGGGTGGTTCGATGGGCTCAGTTGTTGGTGAGCGTTTTGCAAGAGGTGCGCAAACTGCTTTAGAACAAAAAGTACCCTTCATTTGTATAAGTGCAACAGGTGGTGCGCGCATGCAAGAAAGCCTACTATCCCTAATGCAAATGGCTAAAACTAACTCTATGTTAACCAAACTATCTAAAGCAAAGTTACCCTATATCAGTGTTCTAACCGACCCCACTATGGGCGGCATTTCTGCTAGCTTTGCATTTATGGGTGATATCGTTATTGCGGAGCCGAAAGCATTAATTGGTTTTGCTGGACCAAGAGTGATTGAACAAACGGTAAGAGAGAAGTTACCTGAAGGATTCCAAAGATCTGAGTTTTTAATGCAAAAAGGTGGCATTGATATGATTGTTGATCGTCGCCAATTAAGAACTGAAATTGCTAAATTATTAGCTTTATTACAAAAACAACCGACAGACTCTATCGCGTAATATTCTTGTGTTTTCAAAAGAGCCTCAATATTTTTCTAATCTTCAAAGCTGGTTAGCCTTTTTAGAGACTGCTCACCCTGTCGGCATTGATATGGGTTTGACACGTATCAAAAAAGTTCAAGAAGCTTTAAATTTTAAGATTGTGTGTCCAGTTATTACAGTTGCGGGCACGAATGGCAAAGGTTCTATTTGTGCATTTTTAGAGTCAATTTACTCTGAAGCTGGATATCGGGTAGCTTGTCATACATCGCCTCATTTTTTGGATTTTACTGAAAGAGCCCGAATTAACCGTCAAAGTGTTTCTGAACAACAAATGTTGCAACATTTTCATGCTGTTGAGAAGGCTCGATCTTCTTTAGATGAATTAGTCAGTCTGACCTATTTTGAATTCACAACACTGGCTATTTTGCACTTATTTGCTTCAATGGAATTAGATGTTGTTATTCTAGAAGTTGGGCTAGGTGGAAGATTAGATGCAGTTAATATCATCGATGCTGACTGTGCGATTATCGCAAGTATAGATCTTGATCATACAGCTTTGCTTGGCCATACCCGCGAGTTGATTGCTGTTGAAAAAGCTGGAATTATGAGGCCAGGAAAAATAACTATCTGTGCAGATCCTTTGCCACCTTCCACCTTAGTTGAATATGCTGATCAATTAGGGGTTGATTTATGGTTACATGGTCGTGATTTTAATGTTTCAGGTGACCAACAACAATGGGGATGGTCAGGAAGAACAAGACGTGTTAATGGCTTGGCATACCCGGCACTCAGAGGCGCTAATCAATTAATCAATGCAGCTGCTGTAATTGCTGCCTTAATGAGCCTAAGAGACCTATTACCAGTAGGTGTTCAGGCTATCAGAAATGGTTTTGCTATGGTTGACTTACCGGGAAGGTTTCAAGTACTTGCAGGACAGCCAACCGTGGTGCTTGATGTGGCGCATAATCCCCACGCTAGTAGTGCACTGGCGGCTAGTTTAGACAAGATGGGATATTTTCCTTTTACATATGCTATTTTTGGCGTCATGTCAGATAAAGACATTGAAGGAGTCATTCGTCCCATGTTGGGGATTGTAGATTATTGGCACTGTGTCAATCTACCAAGCCCAAGAGCTGCAACTGCTCAACAAATACAACAAATTTTAGAAAAACTCGGAGTAAAAAACACAAATGAATCTGGCGTTACCAGTCATTTAACCGTCGATGAAGCCTATCAAAAAACCTCCGAACAGATTGGTCAAAATGATAGAATGGTGATATTCGGGTCTTTCTTAACAGTAAGTGCTGTGATGGCTTTGCAGAAATTACAAAAACACTGAAATACCTCTACAAGTGCAGATAAACATTCATGATTTCATTTTTAAAATTTAAAAATAAAAAAGATTCAGAAGATAGTGCAGTTCGCACTGAGCCAAGTATCAAATCTCGTCGCCAAGTTTTAGAAGATGACGATCAAGAAACGATGTCAGAAAACCCTGAGGTTCAACGAGCAAGGCATCGATTATTAGGAGCTGTTTTTTTATTATTGCTAGCTATTATTGGTTTACCAAGAGTTTTTGATTCTGAACCCAAGAAAATTAATAATGATGTGGTACTGAAGGTTGTAGGTTCAGTTAGTGACTCTGTGAGTACTTCTGAAGAAAAAAAACTAATTGATCATTCAATAACTTCACTTTCTACTTCTGAAGAGAAAGTTGCTGTAGTTAACAATACGCAATCTCCGGTCACGAAATCAACCCCTAATAACGTTAGCGAAAATAATGAGGTCGTTATTGCAGAGTCTACTCCTAAGGAGGCAGATAAATCCAAAGCAAAATTTTACATTCAAGTGGCAGCATTCTCATCGAATGATCGAGTGAAGAAGATGTCTTCAAAACTGAAGGAATTAAAAATATCTTCCTACGTTGTTGAGAGAAAGAAAGAGTCTGACGGAACGACTTTGTATTTACTGCGGTCGGGACCGTATGCTAGTAAAGAAGATGCCCAGGTTGCAGTAAAAAAAATGTCTGAGCTCGAAGTCAGTCCCAAAGTTATTGAAATGAAGACGCCTCAATGATGAATACCTTTGCTTTTACAACTATTGATTTTATTGTTATAGGAATTATTGCTTTTTCAGCCATATTAGGTTTGATTCGTGGTTTTATTCGTGAAGCTTTTTCAATTGTTGGTTTTGCTATAGCAATGTATGTTGCCTATCATTTTTCTGAAGTGATTGCTACTAAATGGTTAACCTCATTTCTTGGAGGTGTCACGGGTCAGCATGCTTTAGCTTTTATTGGAGTTTTTTTAGTTATTTTAATTTTGTCAAAAATTATTTCAAATCTTTTTAGTAGTTTAGTAAATAAAATTGGTTTATCTTTTTTTGATCGTTTACTCGGAGCCTTTTTTGGAGCGATACGAGGTGGACTTATTGTTGTTGTACTGTCAACTTTATTTGCTTTGACGGATATTCCTAAAAGTGCTGAGTGGAAAGATGCTTTAACAAAACCCGGAATCGAAATGGCGGTAGGATTGATTCGTAATTGGTTGCCAGATGATTGGGCGAATCAATTAAAAAATGCCACTGACATTCGTCAAGTACCTTAAATATTCGAAAGTAATCTTATGTGCGGAATTGTTGGGTTTATTGCTAATGATCCAGTTAATCAACTGATTTATGACGCATTGTTGCTATTGCAACATCGAGGCCAAGATGCAGCTGGCATTGCAACTCATAATGGTTTTTCTTTCCATATGCACAAGGCTAATGGCTTAGTAAGGGATGTTTTTAGAACGCGTAATATGCGAGGTTTGATTGGAAATTCTGGTATTGGACAAGTGAGGTATCCTACTGCTGGTTCAGCAAGTAGTGAGGAAGAGGCTCAACCATTCTATGTTAATGCTCCTTTTGGTATTGTTCTTGCACATAATGGTAATTTAACCAATGCTGCAAAGTTACGTGATGAAATGTACCATCGTGATCGACGCCACATTAATACCAGTTCTGATACTGAAGTTTTATTAAATGTCCTTGCCGATGAAATTCAAAGATCTACCAACGGTATCGTTATGGATGCGTCATCTGCGTTTCATGCTTTAGAAAGTGTCTATGACCGTTTAGAGGGCTCTTTTGCGGTCGTTTCAATGATTGCTGGTCATGGATTACTGGCATTTAGGGATGCGCATGGTATACGACCTTTATGCATTGGAAGGATGGATGTCGGTCAGGGTAAATCGCAGTGGATGGTAAGTTCAGAGTCTGTTGCCATTGAGGGTATTGGCTATGAATTTGTCAGGGATGTAGCGCCAGGTGAAGCCATTTTTGTAGACCTTGACGGTAATTTTGCAAGTCGACAAATTGTGGCAGATGCAGATCTCAATCCATGTGTATTTGAATATGTGTATTTAGCTCGACCAGATTCCTTCATGGATGGTATCTCTATCTTTGATGTGCGCATGAAAATGGGTGACTATTTAGCGAATAAAATTAGACGAGAAACAGACATCACTGATATTGATGTCGTAATGCCCATACCTGACTCTAGTAGGCCTGCAGCGATGCAAGTTGCCAAATTACTAGGTATTGAACATCGGGAAGGTTTTTTTAAAAACCGCTATATTGGACGTACATTTATCATGCCGGGTCAGGCAGTACGTAAAAAATCAGTCCGTCAAAAATTAAATGCGATGCATGTTGAGTTTCAAAATAAATCCGTCTTGATTGTGGATGACTCGATTGTGAGAGGAACAACTTCTTACGAAATTGTTCAAATGGCAAGAAGTGCTGGTGCCAGAAAAGTTATATTTGCATCTGCAGCGCCACCTGTTTGTTTTCCGAATGTTTATGGAATTGATATGCCAACTCGAGGCGAGTTAGTGGCTTATGGCAGAACTTTAGAAGAGATCAATGAGTTAATTGGCTCTGATCAACTGATTTATCAGGATGTAGAAGATTTAAAACAGGCGATCCGAGATATCAATCCAATTATTAATGGTTTTGAGGCCTCTTGTTTTGATGGTAATTACATTACTGGTAATATTACTCATTCTTATTTAGATGCTTTGGAAGCTTCACGAATGTCCCCAAATGCGATAGAGGATCGTGGTTCAGAAGTAGGTGATTTTTCTCGTTCACAATTAAATTTACAGCTCACGGGGCTGGATTAGGAAGTAAATTACATGTCAGATCAAAACCATTTGGAGGGATTACATCCTGATACCTTAGCAGTTCGGTCTGGGACTATGCGTACCCAATTTAACGAGCATTCTGAAGCGATGTTTTTGACGTCGAGTTTTGTTTATGAAAATTCGCAAGTAGCCGCAGATCGATTTGCTAATGCTGAGACGGGATTTATTTATTCACGATTTACTAATCCCTCGGTCTCGATGTTTCAGGATCGTTTAGCTGCGCTAGAAGGTGCTCAAGCTTGTATTGCAACTGCATCTGGAATGGCGGCAATTTTTGCCTTATCCCTAACCGTTCTCAAAGCAGGGGATCATATTATTTGTTCAAGAGCAGTCTTTGGTTCAACGATACAGATGTTTAGTAACATTTTGTCTAAGTTTGAAATTACAACGACTTATGTTGACCCAACTTCTTTAGATGAATTTTCTGCCGCCATGCGACCAAATACTCGGATGGTTTATATTGAAAGCCCTTCAAATCCTCTAACTGAAATAGCAGATATTAAATCTATTAGTACTATTTGTAAGGCTGCAAATGCTCTTTTTGTTGTTGATAATTGTTTTTGTACTCCTGTGTTACAAAAGCCATTGGAGTTAGGTGCCGATGTCATTATTCATTCTGCAACCAAATTTTTAGATGGTCAGGGTAGAGTCTTAGGTGGAGCAGTACTTGGCTCAAAAGAACTTATCTCCAAGATATTTGGATTTAACCGTATTACAGGCCCAACTTTATCAGCCTTTAATGCTTGGATTTTATTGAAGGGACTTGAAACTCTCTCATTAAGAGTTGAAAAGCAAAGTGATAATGCTTTTGAGATTGCTTCATGGCTCGAGACTTGTGAGATGGTGGAACGTGTTTATCATCCGCAATTACCATCGCATCCTCAACATGAATTAGCCATGCGTCAACAAACGAAAGGTGGCGCTATTGTTTCATTTGTGGTGAAGGGTGGCCGAGAAAATGCATGGAAAGTGATTGACTCAACCAAGCTTTGTTCAATTACAGCTAACTTAGGTGATACCAGAACGACTATTACTCATCCAGCTACAACTACACATGGACGTATGCCAGTTGCTGATCGAGAAAAAGCTGGTTTAGTAGAAGGCTTAATTAGACTATCCATTGGCCTTGAGCATGTCAGTGACTTAAAAAATGACCTCTTACGAGGCTTATCTCTTATTACTTCTTCTAAAGGATAAAATATGACTGTTGATATTACCACTCACAATACTGAATTTTCCACGACAGGACAAATTAGTCCTGATCAGGTAAGTGAGGTAGCTGCTTTGGGTTTTAAAAGCGTAATTGATAATCGCCCGGATTTAGAGGGAGGTCATGAACAACCGCTCCATTCCGATATTGAAAAATTAGTCATTGCTAGCGGTATGCAATTTGCATATTTACCAGTCATTAGTGGCGCAATAACATCTGACCAAGTTCATCAAATGGCTGATTTAATTGATTCTTTACCCAAGCCTATTTTGGCTTTTTGTCGCAGTGGTGCTCGTTCAACTAACTTGTACCATTTAGCAATGAGCCGTAGTTAATGACAAATCGGTCTTTATTTTTGACAAGTATTTTGATGTTACTTGTCACGCAGTGGCATGCATATGCAGGTGTTGCTCAAGATAAAGAATTGCAACAAATCGATCTCATTCAAAATAATTTAAATACTCAGTATGAATGGATTGAGTATCGCTACAATCAATCCGTTTCTGAATGTTATGGTAAATTTTGGATGCAGCGTTGTATGGATAAAGCAAGAGTTATTTTTTTAAAAGATAAAAAAATAGTACGTGATCAGGAAATTGCTTTACACGACCGTCAACGCGTTGTTAATGAAATCATTAAGGACGAAAAAGATCAGCAACGCATAGCTGAATATCAAGATCCTCAAAAAGTAAAAGAACGTGCTGAGAATAGGGCAGCTTACGAAGAAAAACAGCGGCTTCGTGCTGAACGTGAAGCTGAACTAGAAGAGCGTCGTAAAGATGCCGAGAACCGTGCATTACAAAACCGAAAAACATCTCCTCTCGATTAAAAGTGTCTAAAGTTAAATCTCAGTATGTATGCCAAAGTTGTGGATCAAGTTTTCCTAAATGGAGTGGTCAGTGTGCTTCCTGCCAAGAGTGGAACACATTAGAAGAGTTTTTAGAAAAATCTTCTAATCAGCGGTTTATTGGAATAACTAAAACTGCACCATCCCAAAAATTATCTCAAATTACCCTAGAAGACTTTGGTCGAATATCAACTTTGATCCCCGAATTTGATCGCGTCTTGGGTGGTGGATTAGTTGACGCTGGTGTGGTTCTTATTGGTGGGGATCCTGGAATTGGTAAATCTACCTTATTGCTTCAAACACTTGCAAGCTTAAGTCAGGCAGGTGAGTCTGTTATGTATATCAGTGGTGAAGAATCCTCTGCTCAGATTGCTCTGCGTGCACAAAGAATAGGGTCATTTGCGCCTGATTTAGATATTTATCCAGAAATTCTTTTAGAAAAAATCATACCGACATTAGAGGCTATAAAGCCTCGTGTTGCCGTCATCGACTCGATTCAAACCATTTATTCAGAAGCTTTAACTTCTGCACCTGGATCGGTAGCGCAAGTACGTGAATGTGCTTCTCAACTAACACGTCTTGCAAAATCTTCAGGAATATCGATACTCCTCGTTGGCCATGTAACTAAAGAAGGCAATATTGCGGGGCCACGAGTTTTAGAGCATATTGTTGATACGGTGCTGTATTTTGAGGGTGATCCTCAATCTTCATTTCGTTTAGTTCGTGCCATTAAAAATCGATTTGGCGCTGTGAATGAACTTGGTGTATTTGCTATGACGGATAAAGGTCTTAAGGGCGTTAGTAATCCGTCTGCTTTATTTTTGTCGCAAAGTAATGCAAGTGTTCCAGGAACCTGTGTGTTAGTTACTCAGGAAGGAACACGCCCTTTATTAGTTGAAATTCAAGCATTAGTTGATCAATCGCATGTTCCTAACCCCAGAAGACTTGCTGTAGGATTAGAACAAAATCGATTAGCGATGTTATTGGCAGTTATGCATCGTCATGCCGGAATCGCCTGTTTTGATCAGGATGTATTTTTAAATGCTGTTGGTGGGGTAAAAATTACAGAACCTGCAGCTGATCTTGCTGTGTTGATGGCCATACAATCCTCTTTAAAAAATAAACCTTTGCCAAGAGACTTGGTAGTGTTCGGCGAGGTTGGTTTAGCTGGTGAGATTAGAGCATGTCCACGCGGTCAAGAACGACTCAAAGAAGCAGCGAAACTTGGATTTAAAAGAGCTATCATCCCTAAAGCAAACCTTCCTAAGCAATCTCAATTTGATAATATGGAATTGATCAGCGTCGAAAGAATCGAGACCGCGCTACAAATAGTGAGAGATTTGTAATATGCCAAGTATTCCCGCATTTAAAAGAGAAGATTTTCCGAAATTAGTCACCATTTCTACTAGGTGGTCTGATAATGACATCTATTTACATGTAAACAATGTCATTTATTTTTCTTACTTTGATACTGCAGTGAATCAAAACCTTTTAGAAAATGGAGTATTAGAAATCGATAACAGTGATGTGGTTGGATTGGTGGTCAATAACCAATGTCAATTTTTTGCATCAATTGCTTTTCCGGATGTTGTTTATGTTGGAGTTGCGGTTGAAAAAATTGGAAACTCGAGTGTTACTTATCGTTTGGGAATATTTAAAAATCAAGAAAATACCCTATCAGCATTAGGTTCATATACACATGTGTATGTTGACCGTCAAACCCATCGACCAGTCTCAATACCAGATAAAACTAGATTATTATTTGAGACAATGCTCGTGAAATAAAAAAGGAAGCCCAATGCTTCCTTTTTTACGATAGTAATATCATATTAATCGATATAAGAACCTGATGCTTTAATAATAGGTGCCCACTTTTTGATCTCAGACTCAACCTGACGCTTAAGACCTGCAGGAGTTACATCTTCTGGAGCTGCAATTTCAACATTGAGTTCAGCAAGGCGAGCTTTGACATCCGCATCTGCTAAGGCAAATTTAAGTGCGGCATTGAGTTTTTCATTTATAGCGGCAGGAGTTCCCTTAGATGTATACATACCATGCCATGCAACAACTTGGAAGCCTTTTAAACCTTGCTCATTGAGAGTAGGAACATTTGGTAAACTGGACAAACGTTTTAGAGTGGTTGTGCCATAAAGGTTGACTTTATCTGCTTTGATATGTGAAAGGGTATTTGTCGTTTGGTCACATAATAAATCGACTTGACCACCTAGAATATCCGTTATTGCTGGACCAGTTCCTTTGTAAGGAATTTGAGTCAATGGGATACCTAGTTGGCTGGTGAATAACATACCGCACAGTTGCGAAACCGCACCAGGACCTGCGTTAGCAAGAGTAACTTTATCGCGATTTTTTTGGATATAAGCTAATAGCTCTTTATAGTTAGTGGCTGGTAAGTTTTTACGGCCAATCAATGTCATCGGAGCATTAACTACCTGACCTATATATTCAAAGTCGTTTAAGGTGTCATATGGTAATTTTGAGTACAACGCAGGAGCTGTTGATATACCAATATGGTGTAAGAGGACTAAATGCCCATCTTTTGGAGACTTTGCAACGCGATTAGCGGCAATCGTACCTCCAGCACCAACGGTATTTTCTACGATTACCGTTTGACCTAAAAATTTAGTCATCGGTACAGAAAGTAAGCGGGCAACGGCATCTGTTGGGCCACCTGCTGCAAATGGAACCACGATTGTGACAGGTTTAGTTGGGTATTCTTCCGCTTGTGCGGTTAATGAAATAGATAAAATGAATAAACCAACCAAGGAAACTAATTTTTTGAGCGATTTCATCATGTTCATAGGGTGTGATTAAATAAAGTTAATGAATAATTATTATAATCTTAATCATAAATACATACACTTATGGTAAGTCCTTAAAGGTAATCAATAGTACTTGCTGAGTTCCTGAAGATACGGTTAACCAAGTCACGCTTAATTCAGGGAATGCTTTCTTGAAATGTTCATACTCATTACCAATTTCCAGAACCAAAGCACCCGTTTCTTTTAAGAAATCTTTAGCTTGCTGAATAATTTTTCGAATGATGACCATACCATCTGAGCCACCAGCCAATGATATAGAAGGTTCTTGAAGGTATTCTTCAGGCAATTGCGCCATGGTATTCGAGTTCACATAGGGTGGATTACATAAAATGATGTCAAACCTATCATTATCAGAAAGAGAAGGTAATCCATCAAATAGATCCCCACAAAAGAGCTCAATGGATTCTTCGAGTTGATATTTTTCTATATTTAAAGAGGCTAGTTCGAGAGCTTCTGGACTGATGTCTGAAGCGCTAACCAACATATCTGGACAAGCTATCGATAAAAGAATGGCTAGAGAACCATTTCCAGTACATAGATCAAGTGCGCGCCCCCCAGGAGGTAACCAAGGTTCCAAGATTTCATCAGAAATAAGTTCAGCAATAAAAGAACGGGGTACGATACTGCGTTCATCACAAATAAAATCATATCCCATCAACCAGGCTTCACCTAACAAATAGGCAAGTGGTTTGCGTGATGCTATACGTTCTTGAACAATGACCTTGGCTCTGTCAAATGCTAGGCTTGGGTAGGTTTCATCCAGACGATCTAAAGCATCAATTGGTGCAATATGAACACAATGGGACAATATCCAAAATGCCTCACTATCTGCATCTGGAGCGCCATGCCCAAAGGATAAATTGGCATTAGCTAGAAGCTCGCTTAATTTGTCGCAGGCATCGTTAAAAGATAATTCAGGGTTTTGCACTATGAGCGGACTAATTTTTCGAGGGTACGATGATAAATATTTTTCAAGGATTCAATATCCGCCAAGTTCACATTCTCATTCACTTTGTGAATAGATTCATTAATAGGGCCAAACTCAACGACTTGAGGGCAAATTTTAGCAATAAAGCGTCCATCACTGGTTCCGCCGGTAGTTGACAATTGGGGCTCAACCCCAACTTCGTCAACAATCGCTTGACTTAATGCTTGGCATAAAGTGCCTTGAGGAGTCAAAAAAGGCTCACCAGCTTGATTCCAAGAGATATCATATTTGAGTTGATGCTTTTTTAAGATATCTTCAACCTGAGTCATTAAGCCTTTCGCGGTACTTGAAGTAGCAAAGCGGAAATTAAAATCAATAATAGCTTCTCCGGGTATAACATTTAAAGCCCCTGTTCCTGAATGAAAATTAGAGGTTTGCCAAGTGGTCGGAGGAAAGTATTCATTTCCTTGGTCCCATTCGATCGCGGCTAATTCAGATAATAAAGGGGCGGCAAGATGAATTGGATTCTCGGCAAGATGAGGATAAGCCACATGTCCTTGAATACCCTTAATGGTTAATTTTGCAGACAAAGAACCCCTGCGCCCATTTTTAATCATATCGCCGAACTTGTTTGAGCTCGTTGGTTCACCAACAATACAATAATCTAAGCGGACTTGACGTTCTTGTAATTTGTTAACAACGACCACTGTGCCATCTGTATTTTTTGGACCTTCCTCATCGCTCGTTAACAAAAAAGCGATGGAACCAAAGTGCTGGGGATGCTGTGCAACAAATTCTTCTGTTGCAACAACAAAAGCAGCTAAAGAGCTTTTCATATCAGCCGCACCACGACCAAATAAATGACCATCCCGAATTTGTGGGATAAATGGATCAGATGTCCATTTATCAAGAGGACCGGGTGGCACGACATCAGTATGCCCAGCAAAGACTAAGCAGGGTGCAACATTAGCCCCAGTGCCACGACGAATTGCCCATAAATTAGTTACGCGAAAATCCTCAGGCCCACTTAAGATAGTTTCACAACTGAAATCTAATTGGCGCAATCGGCTTGCAATGAGATCTTGAATACCACCATCTTGAGGTGTAACTGATGGGTGGGCGATAAGTCCTTGAGCTAATAACTGTGTCGTTGTAAGAGAGGGATTCATAAAGCTCCAAAGATGGATTGATAGTCTGCTTCTTTAAAACCAAGATATAGGATGTTTGAATTGGACATAATAGGGCGTTTGATCATAGAAGGGTTCTGTATCATTAAAGAAATCGCCCCTAATTGTATTTGCGACTGTTCTTTTTGTAGATCAGTTAAATTTCGATAAGTCATCCCAGAGCGATTCAATAATTGAGGCCATTCAACATGTTTTAACCATTGTTGGATAAGTTCTTCACTGACGCCTTGTTTTTTAAAGTCGTAGAATTGGTAATCAATTTGGTTACTTTCAAGCCATACCCGTGCCTTTTTTACGGTCTGGCAGTTTGGAATACCATACAGAGTAATAGGCGTTCGAGTCATTAATCTCTCAAAAGTTCATTAATAGCTGTTTTGGCTCTTGTTTGAGCATCCACTTTTTTAACAATAACGGCAGCATAAAGGCTATATTTGCCATCGCTAGAAGGCAGAGAGCCCGGAACGACAACAGAACCTGCTGGAACACGCCCATAATGAACCTCACCTGTTTCTCGGTCATAAATTTTGGTACTTTGTCCAATGTAGACACCCATCGATAAAACGCTATTTTCTTCAATCACTACACCTTCTACGACCTCAGAACGGGCACCAATAAAGCAGTTATCTTCAATAATTACTGGCCCAGCTTGAACCGGCTCCAAAACTCCACCAATACCAACACCGCCCGATAAATGAACATTTTTGCCTATTTGAGCACAGGATCCAACAGTTGCCCAGGTATCTACCATACTTCCTTCATCAACATAAGCCCCAATATTGACATAAGAGGGCATCAAAACGACATTTTTTCCAATAAAAGAGCCACGCCTTGCAACCGCTGGAGGGACAACACGAAAGCCACCCTTTACAAAATCTTCTTGGGTATATTTTTCAAATTTGGAAGGTACCTTATCAAAAAATTGCGTGTAGCCACCAGCACTCATTAATACGTTATCTTGGAGTTTAAATGAGAGCAAAACTGCCTTTTTAACCCATTGATGCACCGTCCAAACACCAACTGACTCTCTAGAAGCAACACGAATTTCACCATGATTAAGCCCCTCGATAACTTCGGCAATGCTTGCGCGCAATTCGGGAGTGGCATTTTGATTTGATATTTGAGCTCGGTTATCCCAAGCGTGGTCAATAATTGTTTGTAGTTGATCTTTGTTTATGTTTGTCATGTGAGAGTTTTCAGAAGTTAGAGAAATTTAATGTTTTTATTTTATATCTTTGTTAGCAAATGTTGTAAAAACACT
>Ga0114976_10000387_pt1 | contig 27442 bp, 21 predicted proteins | sample S_130805_EF_Meta_FD_87319 | JGI IMG/M metagenome (GOLD analysis project Ga0114976, IMG submission 87319) | Freshwater microbial communities from Lake Simoncouche, Canada to study carbon cycling - S_130805_EF_MetaG | ecosystem: Environmental > Aquatic > Freshwater > Lake | place: Lake... | reverse complement strand
CTGACATTAATTGAGCTGATGGATACAGACCATCCGCTTTTGAGGGAACTATCTGTTAAAGCGCCGGGAACATTTCAGCATAGTCTCCAAGTGGCAAATATGACAGAGGCGGTCCTTATGCAAATCGGTGGGGATAGTCTGAAAGCCAAGGTGGGAGCATTGTATCATGACATTGGAAAAATTAATAATCCTTCCTTTTTTGTTGAAAACAGGCATAATGAGTATAATCCGCATGACAAAATCCCTGCAAAGGTGAGCTCGGCTACGATAATTCAGCATGTGAAAGATGGTCTTCAACTTTCCAAGCATCATGGTTTGCCCCCTGAAATCCGTGATTTCATTCGTACACATCATGGTACAACCAGAACAGAGTTTTTTTACTATAAGGCAATTACCCTGGGTGAAGTGACAGAAGGGGATGATGGTGCCTTCAGATACCCCGGACCCTTACCCAATACCCGTGAAACGGGGATTCTTATGCTAACAGATGGGGTAGAAGCCGCAGCCAGAACACTACACGATCCCGGACCGGAGAATATCCGGGCACTTGTAGACCGTATTATTGACCAAAAAATAGCCGAAGGTCAGCTTGAACTTACCAACCTATCCTTCAGAGATGTTCGCAGAACAAAGGCTATCTTATATGAATTGTTAGGAAATATTTATCATGCAAGAGTTGCATATCCGGAAAGGGTTCCAATTGAACCCTGAGGTTCTTATATTTGCAGTGTATAGTTACAATCCTGATGAAACATCTTATATCCTTTTTTTGCTTAATTGCTGTGGCCACCCTTGGCATGAGTCAGCAAAAATTAGTTTTTTCTGAATCCACTCATGATTTTGGAGAAATCAAAGAGGGTGTTCAGGCTACCCATATTTTTAAATTCAAAAACGAAGGCGCGAAACCAACCCGCCTGACCAATGTACGTGCTTCCTGCGGATGTACCACTCCGAAATGGACAACTGAAGAAGTTACTCCAGGTAGCAGTGGCGAAATCGAAGTTTCTTACAATTCTTCTGGTCGTCCGGGTCCATTTACTAAAAACATTACAGTTGTAGCAGATACTGCTGAAGGGCCGATCACTCTGGTTATTAAAGGAAATGTTAAAATGGATTCCTCAGCCAATAATATAGCTAAAGCAAAACCAATGATTAATTATGAGGATACCTTAGGCAATCTGACCTTTGATTCTATGTTGGAGCAGATTGGCGTTTTAAAATCCAGTGAGAAAAAGGAAATGGAATTTCTAGTTAAAAATGTTGGAAATAAGCCAATTGTCCTCAAGTCAGTGAGTGCTGAAAAGAAAAATTATACGCTGATAACTCCATTGAATACCAAAATTGCTCCAGGTCAGGAAACCACCCTTAAAATGCAGGTTGACGGTAAAGGTCTGAATGAGAAAAACGGATATTTCAGTGACAGAGTTTCTGTAATAACGGATGATGAAGTTGCCCCTGAAAAAGCATTTACCATTGCCGGTAATTTTGAAAGAATTTATACCGATGAAGAAAAAGCTAAGGCTCCTCAGATAAAATTTGAACAAACTGAGTTTGATGGTGGAACCATTGTTCAGGGTGAAGTGATGAATTATGCCTTCAAATTTAAAAATGTAGGTAAAAGCGATTTGAATATCGAAAGTGCAAAAGCCAGCTGTGGATGTACAGCCTCTGCACCAAAAAATACAACCATCAAACCAGGAGAATCCTCTCAAATTGATGTGAGCTTTAATTCTCAGGGAAGATCAGGTTCACAAACCAAAACTATTACCGTTGTGAGCAACGATCTTTCACAACCGAATCTGGTACTAACAATTAAGTGCACAGTTGTAGCTGATCCATTTCATAGCAAGGATTCAGGTGCTCCATCTAATGAAGCAGAAGACCCTAATCATTAATTCGCCTAAAGATTTATTCAAAAGAGGCTGTCCCCAATCGGACAGCCTTTTTTTATTCATACCTACCTAAAGGAATCCAGATTAACTTAATTCGGAATTAGAATTAATTTCAGGATGTAATTGAAACATCAATTTAAGCCGTTCAGCATCAGCACAAAATAGTTGTCCCAATAATTTTTCCTAATTTCGGCTTTCTATAGAAGAATTTTTCACATGAAGATTTTACTCAGAGTACTCGCGCTGACAGTTTTAGTATCAGGATTTTCCTTGAAGATGTTTGCTTCTCACTTTATGGGTGTGGATATATCCTACCAGTGTAATCCAAACAACAATAATCCCTGTGAATACAGGATTGTTCACTCCACCTATTATGATTGCGGTGGTAATGCTACCCAAAGCTATCCTTTGCCAGGACCTCCCTATCCACCTGCACCAAGTGTTACCTTCAAAGGCAATGTTCAGTGGTGTACCGGATGGTTGTTTCCTAATTGGCAGGAAGTATCCTACATTGAAGTAACACCCGTTTGTCCAAATACCAGCACCAAATGCTACGATTCAAATGCAACGATAAATGGTGTAAGTGAAATGGTGTATTATACCGATATAGATCTTTGTAATGCAACCTGTGACTACATTACTTTGGAATGGAGTGAATGTTGCCGTAATTATGCGATTACTTCAGGATCTTCAGGTAATGGAATTTTTAGTGGAAGTACGATTATTGATCTTACTTTAAGTCAGTGTAATAATTCTCCTGTGTTTGAAAATCCTCCCGTTCCTTATGTTTGTCTAAATCAAAGTTATACCTACAATCAGGGTGCTTATGATCCGGATGGCGATTCTTTATCCTATGCTATTATCCCTTGCTATAAAGACGATAACTCAGAAGTGGATTATGGTTCTGGATATTCTTCAACAGCTCCTTTGGGTCCAAATTGCTCCATTGCACTGGATCCGATCACAGGTGACCTTACCATTTTAGCCACTACCATAGAAATTGGAGTGGTTTGTGTGGAAGTAACAGAATGGAGAAATGGTGTTGCCATTGGAACTGTGGTTCGCGATATGCAGGTAACCATTTACAATTGCTCCAATAGTCTTCCAACTGCTTCCGGGATTAATGCAACTTCCAGCTTTATAGATTCGGTCTGTGCCGGTGATGAAATTTGCTTCTACATTTTCGGATATGATGCGGATTCTTCATCTCAAACTACATCCATTTATTGGGATCAAAGCCTAAGTGGTGCTACTTTATCAAATCTAAACAACACTGTTTTTGATACTATTTCAGGTTCCAGCCCAATAGCAAGATTTTGCTGGCATCCTACTTCAGCAAATGTGGGTTTAAACCAATTCCTCATAACAGTTCAGGATGACAACTGTCCGGTTCTAGGTCAGAACCAATATTCTTTCCAGATATTGGTAACCCCCGGTATGCCTCTTACTGTAATCGGAGATTCTTATATCTGCGCAGGTGATACCGCCACCATTACAGCATCAGGCGGACAAAATTATTTCTGGAGTTCTGGACAACAAACGGCAACCATACACGTGTCACCTACCGTAGCAACGACCTATACTGTAAATGACACTACTAATACTACTGGATGTGAACATTTACCAACCAGTTTCACAGTTAACATTTCAAATCCGGGATTGCCTACAGTTATTGGGGAAGATTCGATTTGTACAGGAGGTTCTACTACTCTGACAGCATATGCTCCAGGTGCGGTATCTTACTTATGGACACCAGGAAATCTAACTGGTAATGTTGTAACTGTGAGTCCTAATCAAACAACTACCTATACCGTTCAAAGTATAGGACCAAATTTCTGCTATGGTCAGGATACAACAATCACTATTGTTGTTACACCAGATCCTACAATAATTTCAATTACTGGAGATTCTCTTGTTTGTTCAGGAGATACTGCTACCCTTATTGCCAGTGGTGCCGGAAGCTTTGTTTGGAGTACAGGAGATAATACGCCTTCAATTAGTGTTTTTCCAACCGCTGATTCTACTTTCTATGTTTCAGGCATTGTAAATGGGTGCGAAACAAACCAATTTCCTTTTGATGTGGATATTGTTCCATTCCCTAATGCCAATGCCGGAAATGACCGTAATGTTTGTACTGTAAATTATCTCCATCTGAATGCATGGAATCTATCGCCAAACCAGTCCGGTTATTGGACTACTATATATGGTTCTGGTATTTATGTTGATTCTTTGGATGATAATACCTTAGTAAGCGGTTTGTCCATTAATAATCTATACAGATGGATTGTTGAGGATGATTTGGGATTATGTCCTTCAGATACCGATTTCATTCAGGTCAATGTAGTTCCAAGACCAACACTGTTAAATGTTTTAAATACCACAACAACCACTTCAACAGTTGAATGGACTTGTACCTATGATCCGGATTCTTTTATCGTGCGTTGGCAGGTGGGATGTAATGGTAATTTTGGATACAAGGTTGTGCCAGGTAATGTTAGACAAACCACTATTTCAAATCTGGCTCCTTGCTTAGATTATTGCTGGAGAGTTAGAGGAAATTGCTATGGCGCACCTGCACCAAATCATACTACCAGATACAACTTTAATGTTGATACCTTTACTACCCTTGTAGGAGGAAATTGTCTTGCAGTTACTGGTGCAACACTGAACCATGTTCAGGGATGTAATTATTCTGTAAATTGGATTGATTGTACAACGGCAGACAGTTTTAGAGTTAGATATAGAAAATCAACCGGAAACTGGCAGTATACCACCTTTACAACTGGCAATTCAATCCCTGTAACTTTATCTCCGGGAACATGGTATTACAGAGTTCAAACATATTGTAATGGGGTATGGTCTGCATCTAATGCTCCTGATACTGTGGTAATTAATTCCTGTAGGTTGGCAAATCTAAACGAAAGTGATTATATGGGTCACATTCAACTCTTCCCAAATCCAACTGAACAACGTTCTCTCCTGAACTTCTCTTCAGCTCTAGAAGGCGAATATTCCATAACCTTAACCGATGTTTCTGGACGCGTGTTACAATCTCAGTCCGGCTATGCCGTAACTGGTGAAAACACCGCTGAAATCCTGGTTGATGGCTATACCAAAGGACTGTATTTTGTAGGTTTAACCTTAAATGGTGAAACCCGACAATTGAAACTAACAGTGCAATAAACGCAACGATTTAAGTACTTAAAAGCCGCCCGAAAGGGCGGTTTTTTTTGTTCAGAAGTCATTCTGAGCAGGAGTCGCAGCACTCCGTCCCCACACGTCATTCAGAGCAGGAGTCAAAGCGCTCCGTCCCCACAAGTCATTCTGAGTAGGACTCTCGCATTCCGTCCGCGAATGAATTTCACAACCCTCCCTACGCCCTTTCAGGACGAAGTGAAGAACGTTTGACTCCGTTGTGGTAGCGTGAGATGCCTTCGATCCCGCTTGGCTACGCAACCGCTCAGCATGACGTGTGGCGCGAACGAATCTCACACCCCTGCCTACGCTCTTTCAGGACTAATAACGGCACCATTCCAGCCCCGAAGGGGCGGAATATCCTATGGAATGTACATAGCCAATGACTAAATGCCTATTGCTTAAGGTAGCGACACCCAAAAAAAGAATTAGTTTGTTTCAAGTAACCAATTAAAAACGTTCAAGTGACTTACCCCGTTTCGGCTTTGAGTAAACGAATCGGTTGTGAGCAAGTACTTAGGGTAGTTATCATTGATTTTTTCTAAAGCCCCAAACTCTCGTTCTAAAGTACTTTCCTTGGTCATTTGCCAGGCTACCTGATAGTATGCAAGGTCGCCACTTGGGTTTCTGCATATGAAGTCAATTTCTGTGTTTCTGGCGGTTCCTATCCAAATTTTATTTCCTCTGCGCTGAAGCTCTAAGTAAACAATATTTTCTAAAATATGACCCCTGTCTGTTAATCGCTCTTTACCTACCAAAATATTTTGCAACCCTAAATCTACAATGTAATATTTTTCTTGTGTTGCCAATTGTTTTTTGCCTTTTATATCGAAACGATTGACTTTGTAAAACACAAAACTTGCTACTAAATAGTCCAAATATTTTTCAACAGTGGCATGATGAATGTTTTGTCCATCTTGCTTAAGCGTTTTGGAAATATTAGAGGGCGAAAGGGCATTTCCAATATTAGAAGCAACAAATTTTACGATGTTTGTAAAAGCACGTTTATCGTTTATTTGGTGTCGTTGTGTGATATCTTTTTCAACTATTGTAGTGTAAATGGCTTCTAAGTATTCATAAATTTTATCAAAACCGCTTTCCCGAAGATCAACTCCTTTAGGCAAGGAAGTTTCGTTTATATAATCAAAAAACAAAGCTTCGTAATTGAGGTATTTGTTGCTTGTGTCAATTTTTCGTGCCAGTAAGTATTCTTTGAATGAAAAGGGTAAAATGGAAATTTCTATGTACCGACCGCTTAGTAATGTAGCCAATTCACTACTCAACAAAAATGCATTTGACCCAGTTATGTATACATCTGTATGTTCAGTGGCAAAAAGCCCTTCAACTAACTTTTCAAAAAACGGAATGGTTTGAACTTCGTCTAAAAAAATATAATTGGGTTTATCGGGTTGGAGTTTTTTCTTTATCTCAAAGTACAGGTCACTCCACGTTTTATTAAGGTAATTTTCAGGTAGTTCAAAATTGTAAAACTGAATTTGTCGTTTACCTATCCCTTGATTTTGCAAGTTATCGCGGTAAAGTTCAAGTAACGTACTTTTGCCCGATCTACGTAATCCACTAACAACTTTTATGAGGTCTTTATCTTTGTAAGATAGCAGTTTGTCTATATACTCCGTGCGATTTGTGTAATCACCCATGAAGTAAAAGTACAAAACTATAATATCAAAACTTGTAAAATATACAAGTTTTGATAATTGTGAGCCTTCCTATTATGAATAGGCTAAGTTTATTCTCTTGCTTTCCGCACAAGTCATTCTGAGCAGGAATCCCTGCATTCCGTCCGCGAATGAATCTAACACCCCAGCCAGCGCCCTTTCAGGTCGATGTGAAGCTTCTTGACTCCGTACAGGATGTGAGATGCCTTCGATTCTCGATTTGCTTCGAAATCGCTCAGCATGACTTATGGCGCTTGGCTGTGCAAGCGCTCAGCATGACTTTACCGCTTGTCTACGCAATCGCTCAGCATGACGGTTGGCGTAAATTCACCCTTTCTGTGATTTTCTGTTCACTAAAAAATACACCGGTATCCCAAGTAATACAATTCCAAGTCCTGGGAAGGTGTAATCGGGTTTAAAGAGGAGTAAGTTTATGCAAACAAAACCGGCCAATAAAATGTACAGTAATGGAAGGATTGGGTAGGCGGGTACTTTGTAGGGACGGTTTTCATTAGGTCTTTTAATCCGTAGAATAATGACACCAGCTACGGTTAAGATGTAGAATAGCAGTACAGCAAAAACCACATAGTCCAACAGATCGCCATAGGAACCTGAGAGGGCGAGTATACTGGTCCAAATGGCTTGAAGTATTAAGGCAGTTTGAGGCGAATGGTTTTTATTAAGCGTTTTCGCTTGGGAAAAAAATAAACCATCCTGGGCCATTGCATAATATACTCTTGCACCGGAAAGCGTAATGCCATTTATGCATCCGAAAGTGGAAATCATGATCAATATGGCCATGATGATTAATCCGCTTTCGCCGAATACGGCGCTTAACAATGCTGTTCCAACTCTGTCATTATTCGCGTTCTGTATCTCTTGAAACGGCAAAACCAGTAGGTATATCCAGTTCATCATCAGGTAAATAAGCAGCACCATTCCGGTTCCTGTCACAAGTGAAAGGGGCAAAGTGCGTTCTGGTTTGTTGATTTCGCCGCCAGTAAACGTAACGTTGTTCCACGCATCCGTAGAAAAGATAGAGCCTACCAAGGCAACACTAAAAATGCTCCAAAAACCAGCTGTGCTAAAAGTACTTCCAACAGACCAATCTATTGTTCTGGCACCCTGAGTATAGCAGTAGAAGATTCCCGAGCCAATCATAAACAGGATGGCGCCGATTTTGGTTAGGGTAAATACATTTTGCAGAAGTGCGCCCGTTTTTACAGGTCGGAAATTGAAAATAGTTAACAACCAAATAACGGCTATGGCAAGAATTTGCTGGGTCTGAATATTCAGAAAACCGGTTTTAATCAGGAAATTTTGATCTGAAATTACCGGAAACAGGACGCCTGTAAATTTTGCAAATGCAACTGCAACAGCGGCAATAGTTCCGGTTTGAATCACAGTAAAAAGTGTCCAGCCATACAGGAAACCAAACATGCGGTTGTAGGCTTCCTTCAGGTAGATGTACTGTCCACCCGCTTTGGGAAGCATAGCCGCGAGTTCACCATAATTTAAAGCTGCAAGTAGGGTTAGCAGTCCAGTCGCAGCCCAGGCGATCATCAGCCAGAAAGGAGAGCCCAGTTCCCGACTCATGGCTGCCGGTACGATAAAGATTCCGGAACCAATCATGGAGCCCATAATAAGCAGGATGCAATCCGTCAGGCTTAGCTTTCTGGAGGTATTCATGGAAGGCAAGATAAACAAAACCGAATAAAGGGCATTTTTAGTAGGTTAAACAGTTTGTATATAAACCCTTTGATAAAAATACCGTATACTTGCTAAAATGGGGATGACAGGAATTGACGGGTTGAGTAAAGGGATAGTAAGCATGTCGTGCATTGGCTGTGTCTCACGTAAAACGGAACTGACCGACGCCATAAATGGCAACACTTCTTTCGCACTTGCCGCTTAATCTTAACGATTAACCCGTAAGTTGTCGCCCGGATGGATTGTCTGTCATACGTCCGATGCGGCATCGATTCAAAGACAGAATCGGGTTTCGACACCTTTAAGGAACCTTAAAAATTAAAGGCTGGCTGAAGTACTGGCCTGCCTGGTGGCAGGTAAGTCAGCGAGATTAAACACCAGGATAAACATGTAGAAGGCTGTTTTGATACCTTCGCCGGACGAGGGTTCAATTCCCTCCATCTCCACAAATTTCTTTAAATAGCCAATGGTTTTATCCATTGGCTATATTTTTGTATTTATTTGGGTATAAAAGTAAATTTGTCATAAAGACTGAAATGCAAAAACTTCTTACAGACAATATGGACAAAATTGAAGCATTGTGTAAATCCCATAATGTTAAAGAATTATATGCATTTGGTTCAGTTTGTACAAATTATTTTACCGAAAAAAGCGATGTAGATTTGTTGGTTTCATTTAATGCAATGGAGTATGGCGATTATGCAGATACCTATTTTGATCTTGCAGATAGGTTTGAAATGGTATTTCAAAGACCAGTTGATTTAGTAACCGAAAAATCTTTAAAAAATCCATATTTTATAGAATCGGTAAATAAAACAAAGACTTTGATTTATGAAAAGCAATAGTAGTATAAAAAAATATTTATTTGACGTAAAGGAATCAATTGATTCAATTGAAAGTTTCATTAGTTCGAAATCAGGTTTTGATAATTATCAGAAGGATAAAATGTTGAGAAGAGCTGTTGAAAGGGAATTTGAGATAATAGGGGAAGCAATGAATCGTATTAATAAAATAGATTCCAATTTATAGATTGCAAGCATGCACCAGATTATAAGTTTGAGAAATCGGGTTATACATGGATACGATAAAATTGATGATGAAATAATTTGGGGGATTATTATTAGGCATTTGCCAATTTTAAAGCTGGACATAGAAAACCTTATTGCTCTTTAGTTATTGGTACCTTGTGGCAGGTAAGTCAGCGAGATTAAACACCAAGATAAACATGTAGAAGGCTGTTTTGATACCTTCACCGGACGAGGGTTCAATTCCCTCCATTTCCACAAAACCGGTTTTGCCGGTTTTTTTTTGGATAATTTTTTTGGCATGAGTTTTGCCCTATCTTTCCCAAAAAGTATCATGAATTCAATTTTTAACCTCAGATTCTCCTTTTCTGCACTAGCGGCATTAGGATTGTGTTTTACCTTGGCGTTTGCCCAAACAACGGACAAACAAATCACAAAGGCCATCAAAACCAAGGCTTTAAAAGAAGCCAAAAAAGAAGCTAAAAAACTTGCAAAAGAAGGGTGGAAAGTAAATCCCGGTTCTTTTCCTTTAGAAAAAGTATTGCAACAATCCTGGGAGAAACAATATGCGGAAGATGAAAAAGGTCAGCCCGTATATTTAGTTGCCGATGGAAATGGAGTTGCAGAAAGCAAGTCTGTAGCAGAAATGCAGGCTGTGGAACTCGCTAAATTGCAATTAGCAGGACTTATTGAAACAAATATCAACTCTTTGGTTTCTGCCAATCTTGGCAATGCCCAATTGTCTAAGGATGATGCCGCTTCGGTTACCGAAATTGTACAATCTGCTAAAAACCTGATTCAGGTTGAGTTGGGATATATAAATCCTGCCTTTAAAATTTACAGGGAGTCGGGCGAAAAGAATATTGAAACCCAGGTAAGGTTGTTTTATGACCGTAAGCAATCTATGGATATCGCAAAGAAAGTGGTGCGCAAAGAATTGAAGGATAAGTTAAAAGTAAACGAAGCTCAGTTGGATAAACTGATTGGTTTAGATAAATAAGCACTATGCTTTTCCGAATTTTTTTAGCTGCATTTTTAATTGCAACTACTCAAATAATGGCTCAGGAACCTGTACTTGTTACAGGTTCCGCGGAGACCCAGATTGCTTCCAGCGAATCCAGGGAACAGGCAGAGAGAAGAGTAGAAGATCTTGCCACCATTGATGCGTTGGAGAAGGCATTCGGAAAGGCGATTATTCAGGGAAATTCAACTTACATCCAGAATACCAATACGGGTCAGAAAGTGGAGACCAAATCTTCCTTTAGAATGATTGCCAATACCTATGTAAAGGGGGAGGTGCTGGAAGTGGTTGATAAAAAAATAACAGCAGTTTTACCTGAAACACCAAGTAAGTCTTCTGGTAAAAAAAAGAAAAAGCAAAAAGGATCCGAATCCCAGTTAGTTGGTTACATCACCCTTAAATGTACCATTACAATTAAAGCAAAAGAGGTAACTACAACAAAGGCTGGATATGAAGTAAAAACGCTAAGTTGCAAGAACCCAGGCTGTGAAAGAACACAATTTAAAAACGGCTCTGACTTATTCGTTTATTTCAAATCTCCGGTAGAAGGATATCTGAGTATATACTTTGATGATCAGGTGAATGCTTTTAGATTATTGCCTTATTCCCGTTCAGCTCCTTCAGAACAAAATGGATTTTATGTGGAACCTGACAAGGAGTATATTCTCTTTTCTACAGACCCAGAACATAATTATAGTTCCAACAAGCATTTTCTGGAAGATCCATTACAGGTACAGACTGAAAAGGACCAGGAATTAGACAGAATATTTGTCATTTTTTCAAGAAAACCCTTAGATAAACCAGCTTTAGGTACGAATGCAAAACTTTCTGATTATATCTCAGATGCAGATTACAACGCTGGATATCGATTGCCTTCTTCCTTAAAGTCAGAGGACTTTCAGAGATGGCTGATGGGACAAAGAATTGCAAACAAAGATATTGAAACCGAAGTTATTGATATAACCATAAACGCAAAATAGTATGTTGGTTTTTCGAAGAATAATATTATTTGTTTTAGTAACTTTTTGCGCTTCATTTGTTCATGCTCAGGACGATGATTTTAAGAAAATGCAGGAAGAGTTTAACAATTTTGGTAAAAAGATCACGGAGGAGTTTAAAGCATACGGTGACAGCATAGACCAGGCATTTATAGATGCTATGGAAAAGAACTGGAAAGCGTTTGAAGCGATGGCGCCCATTACTCCTGAGGATACCATTGATAAGCCGGTTAAGCAACCAAAAGCTGAACCAATTCGGAAAAATCAGGATATACCTTCCATTCAATTAAAGCCCAGTGGATTGATAAATGGCAATTCAGTAGGAGTCAATTCTCTTCCGACCGTTACACCACCTGATCCAATATATTCTTTCCCAATAATTACTATGGAAGAAGAGCCGCTTCCTGATCCCTTACCCGCAACTGATCCGGTTGAAGACGTAAAGGTTGAAGTGGAACCATTTCCTGTTCTGGATCCTACACCAATACCAGATCCTAAGCCAGATAAACCTGTAGAAACGGTAAAGACTGATGAAAAACCTCTTGAAGAACCGGCTGATGAGCCAATTCTTCCTGCCAATCTAAATGTTCCAGGATTTATTTTCTATGATGAACCCATAGAGTTGCCGGAAAAGAACGAATTTCAAATAGATAAGTCCTCAAAAGTTAGTCAGGAAGTGTTCCCTGCTTTTTGGAAAAGCATGGTGAAAACAGATTATGCAAGTGCCTTGAACAGGCTTAGCAAACAGGCTTCAAAACTAAACCTTAATGATTGGGGATTTGCAGAACTGGTAGAAGATGCAGGGAAAAATGTTTTCCCGGGAGATGAGAATTATACAACTTTGTTCACCTGGTTTATGATGTTGAAAGCCGGGTATAAGGTAAAAGCTGGCATAAACGAAAAGCGAATAGTGTTACTCATTCCTTCACCCAGCAAAATGTACAGTACCAGTATTTTTAATCTGGATGGACAGAAGTACTATGTGTACGCATCAGAGGAACAAAAAAGAAAGGTTTCCGGAAGTTTTTTCACCTATCAGGGAGAATACAATCAGGGCAATCAATCCGTAAATTTATTTATTAAAAAAAGTCCTGAATTTAGGGTAAATCCTAAGGAAGTAAAGAAAAAATGGAATTTTGAAGGAAAGGAATATTCCCTTACTTTGAAATGCAATCCATCAGCAATGGCATTTTACACCCATTATCCTCAAACAGATTTACCTATTTATTTTTCTTCAGAGCCATCTTCCATTGCTGTAAAAGCGCTTGACAATCAAATGGCACCCATGCTGGAAGGAAGAAGCCAACAGGAGAAGGTTCAGTTCCTGTTAACATTTGTGCAGCAAGCAATTGCTTATAAAACAGATGATGAGCAGTTTGGATTCGAAAAATACTTTTTTCCAGAAGAAGTGCTTTTTTATCCTTATGCAGATTGTGAAGACCGATCCGCCTTTTTTACCTGGCTGGTAAAGCATTTTACGGGCTTGCCAGTTGTAGGACTTGACTACCCGGGACATGTGTCTGCCGCAGTTTCTTTTCCAGAGTCAGTTTCAGGAGATTATTTTACGCATGAAGGGAAAAAATTTGTGATTTGCGACCCTACTTATATTGGTTCCAGAATTGGTCAGGCAATGCCACTTTATAAAAAAGAAGCATTTGATATTATCCAACCAGTTTACTAACCACAATTGTTCATCATGAATATTTTCACGAATCGTAAAGGGCTTTTTCCCGCTATTCTAAGTTGTATTTTATTACTTCCAGGATTGGTTAAATCGCAGGATTTTTATCTTGCTCCCTGGAAAAACATTGAAGGCTTTTCCTCTTTTGTTGCAGAGGCAAATTTCTCTCAGAAAGGAGGCTGGTTGGCGATAGGTTCAGGCGATAATCAATTCGAGTTGTATGATACCGGGTTGAATAAAGTTTGGGGGGTAAAAGGAAGTTCTGGAAATCTTTGGGGTAAAAGTGCATTTACACCAGATGGTAAAAAGCTATTTATTTCCAGGTATCCAGATGGCAACCAAATTTCAGTTTTGTCAACTGAACAGTTGGGTATAGATTATGCCTGGGAGCCTCATAAGCTGAATATAACCAGTATGGCTATGAGCCCAAAGGGAGATTTTTTGGCAACTGGATCTGAAGATAGAAGCATTAAAATATGGAAATTAACCAATGGAAGTGCCCCGATTATGGTGCAAAAAATATCCGGTATGGATTACGCTCCATTATGCCTTTCATTCTCTCCAGATGGAATTTATTTAATTTCTGGCTCAGCAGAGAAAGTAGTTCGGGTATTCAAATACAATGGAAAGGAGTTTTTATCAAATAGGATATTAAAAGCCCATTTTGGCAGAATTAATTCAATAGCATTTAATAAATCAGGGACTGCATTTGTAACTGCAAGTGAGGACAGAACCCTTAGAGTTTGGACGTTGAATGAAAATGAATGGTCGACAAAAGAACCATTGGTTATGCATAAGGATATTGTACATAATGCAGTTTTTTCTCCAGATGGCAACTATATCATTTCTGCAGGAGCTGACCGCAAAATTATCCAGTGGCATCAGGTAAAGGGTAAGTGGGAATTTGAACGCGAATTTTTGAATCACGGTTCTTTTGTGTATGCCTTAGCTTTTAGTCCGGACATGAAATATTTTGTAAGTGGGGGAGCGGATAAAAAGGCAATAGTCTGGAAAAGTAAACTAACTGATTATGTAAAAACCAAAGTTGAGGAAAGAATTAAGGAATGGCAGAAAAGGGGACCCTTTGAAAAGAGTTCTGAATATCAGACAAGACTAAGCACAATGAATACCAAGCTGCCAGATTTTATTAATGAGACGATCCAGGAAGTGTTGCCTGTTGATCAAACAAACTTGAAATTAGGCGAGTATAATCCAGATTTGGAATATTTTACAATAAATGTTCCTATGTTAAATACTATTTATATGAATGTTCCACTTGCGAAAGCTCCGACATTTAAAGATAAGTGGAACCGAATGAAGCTGGCTTCACCCAAGTATTTTTATCAGGGAGGATATTGGGGATTAGGATACTTGGAAGCATACGATCCTTTAAATCCAGAGACAGAACGTTATATTTTTGATGCTTCAAAAATTGAAGGTTTCAAAGGTGGTGTCTCTTTGAAATTTGACTTTGATGTTTTTGAATCTGAAGGTCCAAGACCACAAGATATTACACCTTCTAATTTCTATGATAATTATTCGGTAGATCAGAATTTACCTGTGACCGGAATGGTTAATACTGATGGTATAGCAGTTGTAATTGGCAATAGGGATTACCGCAAGACTAAAACAGTTGAATTTGCCATAAATGATGCCGAATTGGTGAAAAAATATTTGGTGGAGGTGATGGGTTTTAAAGAAGGAAATGTTTTTTACCTAAATAATGTAACTAAGGGTGAGTTCGAATTGTATTTCGGTACAAAAGATTCTCCGGAAGGTAAATTATTCAATGCGGTTAAACCATTTAAAAGTGATGTTTTTGTTTTTTATTCAGGACATGGAGCACCAGGGCTAAAGGACCAAAAAGGTTATTTTGTTCCTGTGGAATGTGATCCTTTGTATGTGGAACTACAAGGTTATCCAATAGATGTTTTTTATAAAAATCTGGCAAAGCTGCCTGCAAAATCTGTGAGTGTAGCCATTGATGCTTGTTTTTCCGGTGCAGAAATTCTGGATAATATTTCTCCAATTGTAATTAAAGTGAGCGACCCAGTAATTTTAATTGAAAATGGAGCAATTCTAAGTTCAAGTGCTTCTGCGCAAGTTTCAGGTTGGTATAGAGAAAAGCAACATGGGATGTTTACCTATTTTTTCCTAAAGGCCATTCATAATGCAAATGCTGATAAGAACAAGGATGGAACATTGACTTACAGGGAAATCTTTGACTACGTTTCTGATCAAACTGAGGGAGTGCCTTATTATTCCAGAAGAATATTGGGTGTAGACCAGACTCCAACCCTACAGGGTTCTAATCCGGATCAAGTTTTTATAAAATATTAGGATGGCGAATGTTTGCCAGAAAAAAAACTCATTCAGATTGTGGAATGCATTAAAAATGTATTATATTTGAAAGGGTTTTTGATTATTTCAGTATTTGCTTTTTTGTTTGTTTGTAAAAAGAGCCACGTCAGTGGCTCTTTGTTATTTAGTTAATCTTCCAGATTCAATTTTGGAAAAACCTTAAAATGCCCGTTTTGCTTAACCTTTTCCCGAGTTTGTTCCAAAGCAATGACTGTAGGCATAAGTTGCAGAATATGTGTTTTTAAATAATCAAGTCGTTCGCTTTCGCGCGCAATAGTTAATAATTCGATTTTCTGAGCCTGACTTAATCCAACCTTGTGAGCTATGCTGTAGCTTAACATTGGATCAGTAATATCAACAGAATCTTTAGCCATCTTCATTCTATCATGCAGCAAATAATATAAGTCGGTTACCTCCCTTCTTTGACCTTCATCTGATTGATTTTCAAGGCTCAGTAATTCGACTTCAGCGCCATGGTATAGTTTTTCCTGATATTGAATGATAAAATTAAGGATTTGGAAAGGCTGAATTCCAATTGTTCGGATATCCATCTCCCCATCCGGATGTGTCCTTACAATTTCCTTAATCTGCATCAGGGTGCCCCATTCCGACAATTTATTATCTTCATAGGAGCAGATTCCAAAGGCAAGCCCTTGATTATAACAATCATGGGTCATTTGTTTATAGCGTTCCTCAAAAATATGCAGGTTAATTTTTTCTCCGGGAAGCGCAACAATCTGGAGTGGAAAAAGTGGTATCAGCATAAAAAATGAATACAAAAAAAAACTGCCATTCGCATGGCAGCTTTGAAAATTAATGGGTTATCAATACCCTGGCCGATTTTATTCCCGATTTGCTTAGGTATTTCAACAAGTAAAATCCTGATTTCAAACTGGATACATTCATTGCGTACTCTGTTAGGCCGGAACCTGGAAGATAAGATTCAATGGTTTTACCATCAATAGAAGTTAGGAATAGAACAGACTCACCATCTGTAGGGTTTGTAAAGGTTATATTCAGGTTGTCGACAGCAGGAGTTGGGAAAACCAGCAATCCTGGATCTGAGGCAGCAATATCTTCAGGAACGGAAATGGCAGTTCTAAAAGAGTCACGGTATTGTACACTAGTAACAATTTCAATCGAAGCAATCTCGCTCGTATTAATTTGCAAAAGAGGAACGCTCATGCCATTGGTCATCCATTTGTATTCGTAGGAGGTTGGCAAAGGAATGCTAAATCCACCGCCAAGGGTATCTACAGCAAGGGAATCTGAACCAGTTATTGTTGATTTAACACGAAGTGTACTAAAGGTACCAAAAGGGGTTGATAGCATGCCCCAACCATCTACATGATTGACTCTTTTTTTGGTTTCTCCATAATAGAAGAGTGTTGGTATATCAATGGCGTAATCAAAATTACAGGAATCTTGATTGCCGTAATTCATAGGAAAACGGTATTGAACATCCGGACTGTTGTAGGCTATTGGTAAAGGAATACTATTTAAAGTTGCTCCAAAACCAGCATATTGATATTTCGTAGAGGATTCTTTTAAATAATCGTAGAAATCTTCCGGGTACAGAAATGCAACAGAATCCGGCATAGGATTGTATTTGGCAATAGAAGCACTGAGTATGAAAAATATCTGGTAGGTCCAGGGTGTTGAGGTTACTGATACATAGGTATCTACCTGCTGTGTAAAGGAAACCAGATCTGAATAATCCCACGTGTAATTAAAGCCGGTAAGGGAACCATCAAAGCTGGTAAGAAGAGAATTGCTTAGTCGGATTGTGTCACCAACATTAGGCATATCATTCTGAGAGATGGTAATCTGACTTTGGCCAACCAGTATGGAGGCTAGAAAGGTTAGAATGAGGAGAATTTTTTTCATGAAAAAATGAATTATGAGGTACAATTTAGGAATTTTGTTTCAGTTTACATCATGGAGCCATTTAGGGGATTAAGGGTTATTGAACTTGCCAACGTTTTGGCAGGACCAGCAGTAGGGATGTTTTTTGCAGAACTTGGCGCTGAGGTAATTAAAATCGAAAACATTTTAACTGGCGGCGATGTAACACGAACCTGGAAGTTGTCTTCAGAGAATCCACAAACCGAGATTTCAGCCTATTTCAGTACGGTTAATTGGGGAAAAAGGTCGGTGGCTCTGGATCTTACAGATGTTGCAGATTTGTTTGAACTGTATCGTTTGGTAAGTGCGGCAGATATTGTTTTAACAAGTTATAAACCCGGTGATGCAGAAAAACTAAAAGTAGATTATGCTTCCCTGAAATCTATTAATCCGGGAATTATATATGGACAGATTACGGGTTACGGCCAGGAAGACTCCAGAGTAGGATACGATGCAGTAATTCAGGCGGAATCTGGTTTTGCTGGCATAAATGGTACCAATGAAAGCGGTCCGTTAAAAATGCCAGTGGCATTAATGGATATTTTGGCAGCGCATCATCTTAAAGAAGGGATTCTTGTTGCACTTTATAAAAAGGAAAGAACAGGAACTGGAGATTTGATATCTGTTTCTTTGTTTGATGCTGCAGTGACTTCATTGGCGAATCAGGCAGTGAATTGGTTGGTTGCAGGATTTTTACCTCAGAGAATAGGCAGTGAACATCCTAATATTGTTCCTTATGGTTCGGTTTTTATTACCAGAGATGATCATGAATTAATCGTGGCAGTAGGAACCGAAAAACAATTTATTGGCTTGTGTATAGCATTAAATATTCCTGAATTGGTAGAAAGGCATGAGTTTTCTTCCAATCAGATGAGAGTAGCGAACAAAACAGCTCTTTTAGAAATTTTAAGAGAAGCCTTTAAGGAATTCACTTTGCAGGAAATTCTCCATCGTTTGCATCAGAGGCAGGTACCTGCCGGAGCAATACGTACTATTGAAGAAGTTTTTTCTCTTCCAGAAAGTCAGAAATTGATTCTTACAAATGGAACTCAAAAAGGGTTAAAAACGATAGGCTTTTCAGCCGAAGGATTTTCAACGGTCGAAACGCTATCGCCACCGCCAGAATTGGGAGATCACAATGATGAACTCCTGGCTCGTTAATTAATTGACGTTAACGTCGAAATTCCTTCTTTTTGTATTGTTTTTATCGTCTTTGGCATACAATCTTGCTTCATAAAGCCCTACAGGCAAAAAAGCATCAATTGGCATGAGGTAATTAAAGTTGAAGGAATCTGTAGGATTAATCTGAGTAGGGAAAAGCGTGTCCCTCTGATAAACCAAAGCATTATCATCCTTTTTGTAGAGTCGGAGTTTGAGGGAAGTCAGAATTTCATTATCCGTTACATATCCATCAAACTGAATGCTACCACCTGGAGAAACATTTTGAGTGCCATTCGGATTGTACAAATTAATGTTGGGCTCCTGCATATCAGCAGTGTTTAAAACAGTAAAACCGACATATGATTCTTCAGAAAGAAATCCTGCACCATCAAGACACTGAATGATTAATTTATACCATCCCGCGGCAACATTAGGGGCTATAGACATTGTTATAGTTACAGGAGCATTTTTACCAGTAATTCTTCCGGTAAATGTTTCTTCCCATGGTCTAACTGTTTGGGTAAGATCAAAGGAATCTGGGAAAGCATTCACAACTTTAACAGTATAAGAAACCAATTCCTTATCATCCAGAAAGGTTGCCCTAAAATTAATTTGCTGCCCCGTATGATACAGATTATTGCCACCCGGATAAGGGGAAAGGCCAGATACCAGAGGCGCACCCCTGTCTTTATTATTTGAATCGTTATTGTCTTTTTTACAGGAAAAAAATATCGCAGACGCAAGAACCAACAACAAAAGACTGATTTTCCTAACCATGCTTAGCCAATCAAAGTATAAAAATACCTAATTTTTTGGAATTTGTGAATTCCCTCTGTTTATTCAACGGAAATTCATCCGAATGCTGTTATCTTTCATTGACTGGGTCGTTATCCTAATCTACCTGCTACTTACCGTTTTGGCAGGATTTTATTTTTCAAAACAAGCAGGTAAAAGCCTGAGTCACTTCTTTTTAGGTGGAAGAGATATACCCTGGTTTCTTGCTGGATTGTCTATGGTTGCTACTACTTTTGCAGCAGATACACCTCTTGCTGTTACTGAATTGGTAGCAAAAAGCGGTATCTCTGGAAACTGGCTTTGGTGGAATGCGCTTCTGGGAGGCACCTTGACCACCTTCTTTTTTGCCAGACTGTGGCGACGTTCTGAAGTTTTTACTGATGCTGAACTGGTAACCTTAAGATATTCAGGTAAAGAAGCTGCCATGCTAAGGATTTTTAAATCCGTTTATTTTGGATTGTTCCTAAATACTCTGGTAATGGGCTGGGTGAATCTGGCAATGATAGGAATACTGGAAGTTTTTTTTGGCTTGAATCCTACAGAAGCACTTTTAATTGTTGGAGGAATAATGTTGATGGTGTCTATTTATACTGCATTTTCAGGATTATTAGGGGTTATCTGGACAGATGCGATACAATTTGTAATTGCAATGGGCGGCTGTATTATTCTCGCTTATAAGGTGTTGGATGCCCCAGAAATTGGAGGATTGACCGGATTAGCTGAAAAACTACCGGCTTCAGCCATACAGTTTTTCCCATCATTTTCTGTGGAAACTCTTCCAGGCACACTAACCCTTGGAATAGGAGCCTTCTTTGCCTACGCTGCTATTCAGTGGTGGGCGAGTTGGTATCCGGGTGCAGAGCCAGGAGGAGGTGGATATATTGCTCAGAGGATATTGGGATCCAGAAATGAAAAAGGAGCAGTTCGTGCCACTTTGTTTTTTCAATTAGCGCATTATGCCTTAAGACCCTGGCCTTGGATTTTGGTTGGACTGGCATCCCTTATCCTTTATCCTGAATTAGGTCCAAATGAAAAGCGACTGGGATACATTTACGCTATGCGAGATTTCTTGCCTGATGGTTTACGGGGACTGATGTTGGTTGCTTTTCTGGCAGCTTATATGAGTACCATTTCCACTCAATTAAACCTTGGCGTAAACTATTTGATCAATGATGGATTTAAACCCTGGTTTGATAAAAATAATAAATCTGAGAAATTCAGAATTATGATGTCAAGAATACTGACAATTTTTTTGTTTCTCATTTCTTTAGTTTCTACTACGGGGATGGAATCTGTTACAGGAGTATGGCAGTTTTTACTTGAATCAGGTGCAGGGCTGGGTTTTGTGTTGATTATGCGTTGGTATTGGTGGCGGTTAAATGCCTGGAGTGAAATAACTGCGATGGTGGTTCCGTTGATTGTTTACGGATCTTTAATGTTGTTTACGGAGGTTACTTTTCCAGACAGTTACTTCATTACTGTTGGTATTACAGTTGTCATGACCCTAATTGTTACTATGCTAACGCCTCCATCAGATGAAAGTGTGCTGAGGCATTTTCATGAAAAAATTCAGCCAAATGGCTGGTGGCCAAATCGTTTTCCACGTAATCCAAAGATGCAGGGAAAATCGGGGCAAATGTTGATCTCCTGGTTGAGCGCAACAGTTTGCATTTATTCTATTTTATTCCTGACGGGTGCTGTACTTTTTTCTCAGTCAAAAGACACGTTTATTTTTGGAATCACGGCGGTCATTTCAGGTATTATTCTTTATTTTAACGAAAGAAAAATCTTCCCGGATGAAAGCAATAAAGCTTAGTATTTTATTTTTCGTTTGTTGTCTTCAATTAGTTCTTTTTGCACAAAAGCAGGACAATAATGAAACAAAAACGATCTCTTTTAATAAAGATACTCAGGGATGTTATAAAGTTGGGATGTGGTACTATCCGGTAAATAAGCCGGATACGCTAATTCAGTGGACTATGATTGCGCTTTGGAAACCTGAAACTATAATTGATCAATTAGAAGATGCTAAGAAGAATGGTTTTCAGGTTATAGCTTTTTTGGCAGTGCCAAGGAAATTGTATCAAAATGAGGATGAGACTTTTAGCTTAAGTAAGTTTAAACAAAGGATAGATTTGTTTAAAAAAGTTGATTTGGAGAAGTACCATAAAGCTGGAGTATTGCAGGGGATTTTTCTGATGGATGAACCTATGCATGATGAAATATGGGGAGGGCAAAAAATTTCCTGTGATACATTGGAAGCTGCAGCAAAGTATTGCAAAGACCTTTGGCCTTCCTTAAAGGTTGGGACCCAGACCAATATGAAGCCAATGGTAGCCTGGGGAAAGAAATTTAAATATCTTGATTTTGTAATAGTACAGTACAGAGGTTCAAGGGACAATAATAAAGGCGTGGCTGAGTTCGTAAAACAACAACGAGCTTTGGCAGAGACTTGCGGAGTGGAGCCTGTGTTTGGCTTGAATTATTATATGTGGACACAGGCTAGAACAGCTGCGCCGACAGAAGATTTGCTTTCTGCTGCTAAATTATTAATGAAGGAAAATAAAAATTATCCTTTAATGATGTGGAAATACGATGAGAAAAATCCTGACAAAATGCCGGGTCTTACAGATATGTTAAAAAAACTCAGAAAAACTTCGTGTGGTAGACAGTAATGGAGGATAAGCTAAAGAAAATTAGTATAAATTTGTTTTCTTATAGTAAAATAGCTGAAATATTAGTGACAAAATTTCTTTTAAATTGAAGTATTCAATTGGCAAATAACACATCTCAACATATTCTAAATACATCAGCCACACTTTTGGGATTTTGCCTTGTAGTAATTACATCATTACATATTTCTAACAAATTAGAAACTCATCTTCTGGATGAATTAACTTCGATAATTGCTATTTTATTAACATTCTCAACTATTTTTTCTTTTTTATCTATCAGAACATCCAATATGAAAAAAGAGCAATTGCTTGAATCCATTGCTGATTATTTATTTTTTATTTCCTTAGTAGGAATATTGTTAGTTATTTTGCTAATTTCACTTAATTTTATTGAATAGTGCCTTGGGATAATATTATTTGGTAGAAAAATTCATTAAAACTGAATTTAAGACATTACTTTAATAATCAATTTTAAGGAAATAGTGATTGGCTATTTTTCAATTACCAAATCTGTAAATTTTTCTTTAATTAATTCAATACTTCCCTTTAACAGAGGGTCCAGATAATCAACAACAGATTCTACCAGTTTGCCTCCTGCTTCATCCGCAATTTTTTTGCCTAAAGATTTCAAAACACCTTTTAACAAACCTGTAAAACTGGTGTCTTTTTTCAGACCCATTTCGATGAAAGTTTTTAGAATGTCTTTTTTAGATTTTTCAGATATATAAGAATCAAACAATGCGATAAATGCAGCTGGGGTGAGCTTAACCAATTCCGGAGAAAAGGAACCATCTGTGATATGTTTTAATTTTCTAAGTTTTGCTTTTAAATGATCGATAACAAAGGGATTTTGAATTTCCAGCCCTATTTTGTCATTGTCCTGTAAAAAGATAGGGGAAACAATCAGATTTTTTAATTCTTCGTCCAAGTCTGCAACCGAGGTTTGCCTCAATCCGGATTCATACAATAAATTCCTGGCCTTAACTCTGGTAACTTTGAGCTCTGAAACCAGAATATAGAGATCCGGATTTTGTTCGAACAAATCCAAATCCTGCAACTTGGTAAAGAGCAAAATTTCAAAATCCCGCTTGGACATAGAACCAAAGGCAGGGGAGAGGTAAGCTTCGAGTAATTCTGCGAAAACCTGTTTTACTTTTTCTGCTTCTGTATCTCTTAATTTGGTGACTAATGACATATTGTAAGTGGAATAATTAGTACGTTAATTTGTTTATTAAAGCGTCCTTCAGACCATTTTCCCATTCAGATTTCAGGATACTCAAAACTATACTATCTCTTCGAGTTCCGTCCGGTCGTAAGCCATTGCTACGCAAGATACCCTCAACTGTGCAACCCAAACTTTTCATTGCTTGAATACTTCGTTTGTTATCTGCATCAGCACGTAACTCTACCCGGGTAATATTCAGCGAATTGAAAGCCAAATCAAGCATTAGAAATTTACAATGTTTGTTTAGGCCACTGCCCTGATACTTTTTGCCATACCAGGTAAATCCCAATTGAAGGCAACCGCTTTCAAGACGCATATCATAGAATCTGGTACTGCCTGCATAAGATTTGGTATTTTTATCAAAAATGATAAAAGGATATTCTTTTTTTTGCACTCTGCCAAGTATAGCCTGGCTTATATACTCCACCATACCATTTTCACTTCCGGCGTTAACTAAAGAATATGTCCATATTTCCGGTTCTTGTATTGCAAAAGGCAAAAGGTGTTGGATATCGCTTTCCAGCAATGGCCGGAGCAACACTCGCTCATTTTCGAGAAGAATTTCCTGTTCAAAATTAAAGGTCATAGCAGAGGAAAATCATTACTGGAATCTCTAAGTAAAAGTCTGAATAAAATGAATAAAAGCTATCTGATTTTATTTTAATTCTTAAATTGTATTTGATTCTCATAAAATTCATTGTTTAGATATGAAACCAAGTCAATTGTTGCAATATTCAACTCTTTTTTTGCGAGGAATATTTTCACTTATTTTCGGAGCAAACTTAGAGTTTCCCTTTTTGGGAAATTCTTATATTTTTTCAGATACTTTATCCATTTTCTGGGGTTGTCTGCTTGGCCCGATTTGGGGAGCAATTATTGTTGGTAGTTACCTGATTACCGGCATTTTAGGCTTACCTGTTTTTTCAGATAAGAGTGGAGGAATAGACATAATAACAGGCCCATCAGGAGGATATCTGATTGGGTTTTTGTTGGCTTCAGTGGTTTCCGGATTTTGGTATAAAAACCATAAGAATGGGATGAAATTTCTGGCACTTCCATTAGGACAAATTATTATTTATGGATCAGGATTGATAGGGCTGCTATTGACGACAGATATGACAGGAATGGAATCTCTTCGAACCGGAGTTATTGCATTCTTGCCAGGAGCTACTTTAAAACTAATTGCAGCAGGACTATTACTTAAGTTACTTGAGTGGTATAAAGAAAGGAGACGTGGAAAATTTCAATACTTTAAGTATTAATTAAAAGGAAGGACTCAAAGTTATAAAAACAGTTCTCCTATTTGCAGGTAAAATTCCCGGACCCGGATAACCTCCTGCTCTGCGAGTTGCGTATTTCTCATTTGCGAGGTTATTAATTCCTGCCTTAATGGAATATTGTTTCTTGAATTTATAGGAACAGGCAAGATCCATTACTTTATATCCTGAAAGTTTTCCAGTTGTTGCTGTTGCGTTGGGAGTTTCACTGTTTTCAGCATCGGTAAAAACATCCCCCACACTGTTTAACTGAAAAGTAGCTGAGAAGGATTTTAAATTGTAGGTTGCACCAAAACGATGAATAAATTTTGGGGCATTTTCTACCCTATTGTTTTCAATAGATGTTGCAGGATTTTGAGCGATAGCAGGGTTATTCCACTGAATATATCTTGCATTTATGAATGCGTTCGAGGCAAAAAAGCTGAGAGTTCCAATTTTTGAATCATCTGTGAAAATTCGAATTGGATTTATCTCGATATAAGATTCAATGCCTTTACTTTCTGATGTTCCTATATTGGTTTTAAAAGGCACCCCATTTTGAGAAATTGTACCAATTCTATTGTCATAATGCAAGAAAAATACACCTACATCAAAAGAAAGATAATTTTTTACAGTGCCCCGATATCCTAAATCTGCATTATAGCCGTTGGCGTCTTTAAGGTTTGGGTCAATAACTTCAGTTGTTCCAGAGGGGGTTAATTCTGAAAAGGTAACAGGACGATAGGCAAGAGAGTAATTTGCATAGATATTGGTTTTTTCACTTATTCTGTATTCGCTGCCTAATCCATAAAGTAAAAATTTCCGTATTCTGTTGTCAGTTGGTAAAGTACCGGTTTGAGAAGTATTAATATAACCACTTCTGCTATTTTCAATATACTCCAACCTGAATCCGGGAATCAATTTTAATTTTTTTCCAACATAAAAAATATTCTCAGCGAAAGCAGCAAAATTGTTTGTTTCAAAAGATAAGGAACGACCATATTGTGGAGTGGTTAAGGTTAGGTCAAAGTCATTTCCTGTTGTACCAGTACCCAGTTGATTGCGTTTTGTTTGACCGGTATATATCCTAATTCCTCCAGCGAAAATATGTTCATTTCCTAAGAATGCGTATCGAACCGAGGTTCGGGCTTCTGTACCATAATTTTGGTAATTGTCCCTGTCAACCTGACGTGCAGAGTATTGAAGAGTAGCTGGGTTGATGCTATCCTTGGTGGTAATAGATTTTGTAAAACCTACACTGTTTCTTTCTGCAAAGGTTGCAAATGTTTTAAGCTGGATATTTATTGTAGCTGAGATTTCATATTTTAGAGTAATCGATGCAACAGAAAAGGGAGCACCAAACCAGTTTCTTTCTCTCATAGATTGGCGCGGGTTGTCTTCAAACTGTGCGTCGGTAAGGCCGCCAGGTTGTTGACTTTTGTAATTCATGTTGGTGTATTCACCACTAATGTTTAATTTATTTGATATCTGATAATTCGCAGAAAGATAACCAGTTAAAATTGAGTATCTGCTGTTTTCTCTCCAGCCATCAGCAGAACGATGGTGCAAAAACCCATAAAAGGATGCCTTTTTTGAAGTTAATCCCAATGCATTATACGTATTGAATAGTGCATAGCTTCCAATTGTTTGGCTTGTTTCAAACGAAACGGGTTTACTTTTATCGGCTTGTTTAATTTGATAATTTAGGAGTCCACCAAACTGAGGACCAAATTGCAGGGAGGCAGCTCCTCTGATTACTTCTATTTTTTTGAGTGCTTCCATAGGAGGAGTATAATAGGTTTCAGGATAACCAAAGGGATCAGAACTAATGTCATAGCCATTTTGACGAACATTAAATTCCCAGGATCGATTAGGGCTTAATCCCCGGACAGAAACGCCCACCTGAATGCCTGAACCTTCGTTTTCCCAAATGCTAATACCTGGAACTTTTGCAAATACTTGTCGGGTATTGTTAATACTTAAATCTGCATTTATTTTCTCTAATTGAATTACTTCTGTCTTTTTTCCAGCATATAGTACATTTTCTTTTACATCTGGCATTCGTTCGATTTCACTGACAGATTGACTTTCCTGAATTATAATTTCGTTAAGTAAGAGTGTTTTTGTGGTATCAGATTGTTGTGAATAACCGGATAAAACACAGAAATTGATTACCAAAATTAGAGGTATTAATTTTTTCATTTCAGTGCGTTTTCTCCAAAGGTGTTTGTTCTAAACAGGCGCAAAGAAACAGACCGATTTTGGAATCCACAATACCTATGTTCGCTTATTTAGAATTGGTCTAAAGATATATGATTCATTATCAGTTAATTAAAAATATTTTACAACCCAAAAAGATTAAGTGGTACTAAGAACAGCAAGGTAAAGCCCTAAAATTTTTGCAAACTTTAGGGCTTAGTATCTTTAGGAGGAGCAACAAACAGTTTTTTTTGCGGCTTTATTTAGCCTTCATTTTATTTCCTTTTGGGTCGTGGGTTACTTCTGCCAAGCCTAAGGCTTCCATTAATGGCGGTATGTACATTCCAAAACGTCCACGAAGACCTTTTTTAAGTCCATACCATCCGCCTATAGGGTTGTTTTCTGATCTTCCCCATGCTTCAACAGTGCCTTCTTTTGCAGGTTTTTGTTCATCAGCACTGCCCAATTCCATCCAGTCACCATGGTTTTTTAGCATATTATGCAAGTCATTCAGGCAATTGATGTCGTACAATAATACCGTTTTACCTACGGTACAGACCAACACCTCTTTTCCATCTTTTTCATCAACGTGCATGGTATACTCCGATGTCAGTGGAGGAGTTTTTAATGTTAAAGGCTTGTCTTTGGTTCCGATTTTATCTTTCAT
>Ga0114976_10000386_pt1 | contig 27467 bp, 21 predicted proteins | sample S_130805_EF_Meta_FD_87319 | JGI IMG/M metagenome (GOLD analysis project Ga0114976, IMG submission 87319) | Freshwater microbial communities from Lake Simoncouche, Canada to study carbon cycling - S_130805_EF_MetaG | ecosystem: Environmental > Aquatic > Freshwater > Lake | place: Lake... | reverse complement strand
GGGTTGCCCGGCAGGCTACGCAGCACCGCCCGGATCTCGCCGAGGCCCTGCCGCATCGCCACGCCCCAGGCCGGCCGCGGCCCGGGCGGATCCGGCAGCGCCACCAGCACCGGCCAGGCGAAGAGCGCGATCCAGGCCGCCGTCAGCAGCGCGGTCGCCCGGACATGCTCGGCCGCGCCGCGATCGAGGCCGAACAGCGCCGGATCGGGTCGGACCAGCAGCAGCAGCGCCACGCCGAGGCAGACCAGCCCGCCGGCATAGCCGAGCCCCCAGGCAAAACCCGAGACCCGGCCAAGCTGCGCCGGCGCCGCGACCTGCGGCAGCAGGGAGTTGTAGAAGACCGTGCCGAGCTCGAAAGCGATGGTGGCGATACCGACACAGGCCAGTGCCCAGGCGGCATAGGCCGGCTCCGGCCGGGCGAACCAGAGCCCGGCGGTCGAGAGCACGAGCACCCCGGTGCAGAGCGCCAGCAAGGTCCGCCGCCGCCCGCCCGCATCCGCGACCGCGCCGAGTAGCGGCGAAGCCAGCGCGATCCCGATCGCCGCCACGGTCTGCATCAGCCCCCATTGCGCCTGGCCGGTCACGGGATCGGGGGCGATGCCCTTGGTGAAATAGGCGGCGATGACGAAGGTCGAGACCACCGTCGGGAAGGCACTGTTCGCCCAGTCGAACATCGCCCAGGCCCAGGCCTTGCGGGTCATTGCGTCGGTCCGGGCACGTCGCCCCCTGACCGGAGGCCGGTCGATCCGCTATGCTCGCTCCGCATGACCCTATCGCTCGCCGATCTGCTCGCGCCGGTCACGCCGGCCCAGTTCCTTGCGGAATACCACGACCGCAAGCCGCTGCACGTCCCTGGCGGCGCTGCGAAATTCGCCCAGGCGCTGTCCTGGCGGCAGATCAACCGCCTGCTCGACATGACGCATATCTGGTCGGACCGCTCGCTCAAGCTGGTCATCGATGGCACCGCGGTGCCGGCCGAGGAGTACTGCGCGCGCGCCGTCTCGCGCGACAACGAGCAGGGGATGCAGCCGGTCGCCGCCAAGGTGCGCGATTGGGTGGCGCGCGGTGCGAGCGTCGTGATGAACGACGTGGACAGCCTGACACCCGGCATGGCGGCGATCTCCGGCGCGCTCGAGGGTGCCGGCCTCGGCAAGTCGCAGGCCAATGTCTACATCTCCTGGCAGAGCCACAAGGCCTTCCCGGCGCATTTCGACACGCATGACGTCTGGGCGGTGCAGGTCGAGGGCGAGAAGTTCTGGAACCTCTGGGAAGGCCGCGCCGAGTGGCCGATCGCGCATCCGGCCTTCCGGCACTTCGGCCAGGCGCATCATGAGCAGGCCAAGGGCAGGCTGCGCGAGAAGGTACTGCTGAAGACCGGCGACCTGCTCTACCTGCCGCGCGGCTGGTATCACGACGCACTCGCCGAGGCGCCGGCCTCGGTCCACATCGCCTTCGGCTTGCATGCGCCGCTCGGGATGGACCTGCTGAACATCCTGCTCGACCGCGCGTTGCACGATGTCGAGTTCCGCAAGCCTCTGCCGCGCCAGGACGGCAGCGCGGCGGCCAAGTTCGCGCTGACCACGCGCGCCGGCCAGCTCGGCCAGCGCCTCGCCGAGCTGTGCCGGGAGCCGCAGGTGATGGCGGTGCTCGAGCGCTTCGTCGCCGACTACCACTTCCAGCGTGGCGGCAATGATTTGCTAGCGGCGCGCGGCCTGGCGCCGGCCGCCTCGGCAGGCGCCGACGACGCACCGGTCTTCCGCGTATTGGCGCCGGGCGCGAAGCCGGTACGGCGGGGCGCGGAATGGGTGCTCAAGACGCCGACCGGCGTGCTCGCCCTCGCCCCGGCTGAGGTCGAGGCCGTCGGCTGGATCCTGGCGCGCCCCGACGTTGCCGAGCCTGAACTGCGCACCGCCCAGCCCGGTGTCGATGCGCCCGGGTTGCTGGCCCGGCTGCGCGAGGCCAGGGTGCTGGGGGCGGCGTGATGGTGCGCCTGCTCCTGGTCGTCGCCTTGCTCCTGCCAGGGCTTGCTGTCGCGCAGCCGCGGCCCTTCTCCTGCGCCGGCGCCGAGCGGCTCGAGGACGATGTCTTCGCGATCCCCTTCGCCACCGGCTCGGCGACCCCGGGCGACACCGCGCGCGCCAACCTCGATGCCGCCGCCGCGCTCGCCGAGCGCGAGGGTGAGCGCAAGCTCTGCGTGCTCGGCCACGCCGCGCGCGGCGAGGGCGAGGCGCGCGCCGGCGTCCAGCTCGCCGCCCGGCGCGCGGGCGCGGTCGCGCAGCTGCTCGCCAGCCGCGGCGTCGCCCGCGACCGCATCCGCGCCGAGGCGCGCCGCGCCAACTACGCCCGCGGCGTGGTGCCGGCCGAGCGCAGCGTGACCGTGGTGGTCATGCCGAGCCTCTCCCGCATGCCCTAGGAACATCGCGATGGACCTGCCCTATCGCCCGAATGTCGGCGCCGTGCTGTTCAACCGGCTGGGCCTGGTCTTCGTCGCGCGCCGAGCCGACATGCCGAATGCCGAGGGCGCGGCCGGCGGCTGGCAGCTTCCGCAGGGCGGCATCGACGCCGAGGAGGACCCGCGCATCGCGATCTTCCGCGAGCTCGAGGAGGAGATCGGCACCGCCGAGGCCGAGCTCATCGCCGAGCATCCGGACTGGCTGACCTACGACTTCCCGCCCGAGCTCGCGGCACAGGGTTTCAAGATCGCGCGCAAGTATCGCGGCCAGCGGCAGAAATGGTTCGCGCTGCGCTTTACCGGCGACGACACCGATATCCGCCTCGACCTCGACCCGCATCCCGAGTTCAACGCCTGGCGCTGGGCGGAGATCGACGAGCTGCCGGCGATGGCCGTGCCGTTCAAGCGCGACATCTACGAGGTGCTGGCGCGCGACTTCGCGCGCTATGCGCGGCCGGCAGGCTGAACGCGCATCCGCGCCACCAGCCAGAGCGAGCCGACCGCCAAGAGCGCAAGCAGGGCGCCGGTCGGCCCAAGCGCGGCATAGCCGAACTCGCGCAGCGCCACCCCGCCGGCGACGCCGCCGAGCGAGGCGCCGACCGAGATGCAGGCGGCGTTCAGCGCGAAGAGCACCGGCGTCAATGGCGGCGCCAAGGCCGACAGGCGCAGCTGCTGCGGTACCGAGAAGGCCCAGCCGATCACCGACCAGATGGCGACGATGACGAAGAGATGCGTCGGCGTGATTGGCGCGAGCGTCAGCGGCAGCATGATCGCCGCCTGGCAAAGCCCGAGCAGCACGAGGGTCCGCACCGGGCCGATCCGGTCCGCGAGCCAGCCACCGATGGCATTCCCGCCGACCGCGCCCAGCCCGAAGACCAGCAGCAACCCGGTCACGCCGTCGCGCCCAAGCCCGTGCACCGCCTCCGCAAACGGGCCGAGATAGGTGTGCAGCGCATAGGCCGCGCCGAGGAACAGCACGGTGTAGCCGAGCGCCAGCAGCAGCCGCGGCGTCGTCAGCACGGTGCCGAGCGTGGCGAGGCTCGTCGCCGGCACCGCGATGGCCCGCGGCGCGCGCAGATGCAGCAGCAGCGCGCAGGGCAGCGCGAGCGCCGCCACCAGCAGGAAGGCGGCCTGCCAGCCGAAGGCATAGCCGAGCCAGGTGCAGATCGGCACGCCGATCGCCTGCGACACGGTGAGCCCGCCGAAGACGAGCGAGAGCGCGCGGCCGCGCCGCTCGGGCGCGGTCAGCGCCATGGCGACCGAGGCCGCGACTGGCGAGATCAGCCCGCCGCCGATCGCCATCGCGGCGCGCGCCAGCAGCAGCATGGCGAAATCCGGCGCCAGCGCGGCGCCGAGCGCGCCTGCGCCGAAGACCAGAAGCCCGATAACCAGCACCCGCGCACGATCGACCCCGCCGGTCAGCGCCACCAGCAGCGGCGAGGAGACCGCGTAGACCATGGCGTAGAGACTCACCATCCAGGCCGCGGTCGGCGGCGCGATGCCGAAGGCCCCGGCGAGGGGGCTCACCAGCCCGACGACGCCCAGCGCCCCCATGCCGACGGCGAAATTGGCCGCGGCGAGGAGCAGGAGCAGGCTTGTCGACACGCGGCTAGAGGAATGCCGCGAAGGGGATCACCTGGATGGTGTCCTCCGGCGCCACCGCAAGGACAGCCTCGGGAAGTTCGGCGAATGCATCGCATTCGGTGAGAGAGGTGAGCAGCCCGGCGCCCTCGCGCTCGAACTTGGTTGCGACGGGCATCGGCAGCCCGGGCGCTAGCCGCACCCGCAGGTATTCCCGTCGGCCAACCTTCTTCCGCGCCTTGAAGTCGGCGCGCGCCGAGAAGCGCGGCAGCGCGTCGGGCCGCGCACCCGCCAGCCGCAGCACCAGTGGCCGGGCGAGGTGCAGGAAGGTGACCACCGCCGCGACCGGATTGCCCGGCAGGCCAAGCACCGGCGTGCCGCCGACCACGCCCATCGCCGCCGGTCGGCCCGGCTTCACCGCCAGCCGCCAGAACACCAGGCTGCCACCGGCCTCGATCGCGGCGCGGACATGGTCCTCCTCGCCGGTGCTGACGCCGCCCGAGGTCAGCAACAGGTCATGCGCGCCGGCGGCCGCGGCGAGGGCGCGGGCGGTGGCATCGCGGTCATCTGGCAGGATGCCAAGGTCGACGGCCTCCACCGGCAACCGGCCGAGTAGCGCGAGCAGGGTGAAGCGGTTGCTGTCGTATGTCTGTGCGGGTCCGAGCGCGTTGCCGGGCGTCGCAAGCTCGTCGCCGGTCGAGAAGACACCGACGCGCAGCTTCGGCCGCACCGCAAGCCGCGCCTGGCCGAGCGCCGCGGCCAGCCCGATCTCGGGCGCCCGCAGCCTGGTGCCGGCGGCGAGCGCGAGCGCACCCTGCGGTACGTCCTCGCCGGCCGGCCGGGCATTGGCGCCGCGCCTGAGACCCGTCGGCACCACCACCGCATCGGCCTCGACCGCGGCATCCTCCTGCATCAGCACAGTGTCGGCGCCGGCAGGCATCGGCGCGCCGGTGAAGATGCGGGCAGCACGGCCGGGGACAAGCGCCGCCGCGGTCTCGCCGGCCGCGATCCGCCCGCCGAGCGGCAGCCGGGTCGGCCCGGTCCCGAGATCAGCATGCCGGAAGGCATAGCCATCGACCGCCGAGTTGAAGAAGGGCGGCAGCGGCAGCGGCGCGACCAGATCCTCCGCCAGGATGCGACCAGCGGCGCCGATGAGCGCCACGCTTTCCAGGCCGGCGATGGGCGGCACGCGCTCGGTGATCAGCGCGGCGGCATCCTCGATGGACAGCAGCGTCCCGCCGAAGGCGAAGCAATCGTCGGAGAGCTGGGCCATCTCAGTCGCTCCACGGCTCGGCGAAGCGCAACGCGAGGTCGGCGACCGCCTCGATGTCATCCAGCTCGACCCAGGGCAGTGCCGCGGGCGGGCGGATGTCGCTCGCCACCGCCATGATCCGCGGGTCGCCGGGGTGCAGCCAGGGCTTGCCGTTGCCGGCGCGATGCACCTCGATCTTCGGGTGGTTGTCGCGCTTGAAGCCCTCGATGATGACGAGGTCGACCGGCGACAACTGGCGCAGCAGGAAGCCGAGCGGCGGCTCGGGCGTGCCGCGGTTCTCGGTCATCAGCGCCCAGCGATGCTCGGAGGCGACCAGCACCTGACGGGCCCCCGCCGCGCGATGCGCGTAGCTGTCCTTGCCCGGTGTATCGACATCGAAGCGGTGATGCGCGTGCTTCAGCGTGGAGACGGCGAGGCCGCGCTCGCCGAGGCAGGGAATGAGCCGGGTGAGCAGGGTGGTCTTGCCCGCCCCGCTCCAGCCCGCCAGGCCGATGAGCTTCATGCCTGGTCCCTAGCGCGCCGGCGCACCCGGCGGGAAGATCACCTCAATCGGCGCCGGCCGCCTTGGCGCCCGGCGGGGCCATATGGGCCTTCGCCTTGGTCACTTGCTCGTCCACCCAGCGGTCGTGGTGCTCGCGCGCCCAGTTCAGGTCGACCTGGCCGGAGCCCATGGCGTCGAAGGCGCCCTCCATGCCGACCGATCCGATGTAGATGTGCGCGAGCATGGCGGCGAACATCAGCAGGGCGAGCACGCCGTGGATGATGTAGGCCAGCTGCTGCCCGGCGATGTCGGTCATCGCGAAGGGGAAGATCAGCACGTAGCCGCTGGCCGCGACCAGGCCGCCGCCCAGCACCGTCAGCCAGAACACGGTCTTCTGGCCGGCATTGAAACGGCCGGCGCCGGGATGCTCGTGCCCGAACAGCCCGCCCGCCTTCTTCACCCAGTCGATGTCGGCACGCTCGGGGATGTTGTCCTTCACCCACAGGATGAACATCAGCACGATGCCGAGGGTGAAGGGGAAGGCGAGGTAGTTATGCGCGTACTTGCCGATCTGGCTGATCGCGGTGAAGGCCTCGGGCCCCACGATCGGCAGCAGCAGGAAACGGCCGAAGGTCAGGTTCAGCCCGGTCAGGCCGAGGACGATGAAGCTGCTGGCGACCATCCAGTGATTGGCGCGCTCGAGCAGCGTGAAGCGCTCCAGGGTGTGACCGGAGGGGCCGCTGTCGATCCTGATGCGGCCGCGATAGAAGAAGAAGCCGCCGAGCACGCAAAGCATCCCGACCAGCGCTATGCCGCCGATCCAGGTCAGCGTGCGGTTGTGGAAGGCGCGCCAGTCGCGGCCCTCGGGCTGGATCAGGTTGGCGGCGGCCGCATCGGGGATGCTGACGCGGCCGCTGATGCGCTCGCCCTTGAGCGCCGCCTGCAGCTCGAGCTCGGCCGCCGACAGCTGGCCGCGATCGTTGAACGGGATCGGCGCCGGGGCCTGGGCGGTCGGCGCCTGCTGCGCGAGCGCGGGCGTTGCGATCAGCAGCGCCGCCATGAGGAGCGCGCGGATCATACCGGCAGCACTTCCTTGTAGGCGGTCCGCCAGCCCCAGGCGCCGGAGCCGTAGCCGCGCTTCGTCACGCGCTCCATGTAGATCGCCGCGATGATCTCGCCGTCGCCGGCCAGCAGCGCCTTGGTCGAGCACATCTCGGCGCAGAGCGGCAGCTTGCCCTCGGCGATGCGGTTCGAGCCGTACTGGATGTACTCGACGCCGGTGTTGTCGGCCTGCGGGCCGCCGGCGCAGTAGGTGCACTTGTCCATCTTGCCGCGGCCGCCGAAGTTGCCGACCTTCGGATACTGCGGCGCGCCGAAGGGGCAGGCGTAGAAGCAGTAGCCGCAGCCGATGCACAGGTCCTTGTCGTGCAGCACGATGGCGTCGGCCGTGGTGTAGAAGCAGTTCACCGGGCAGACCGCGGCGCAGGGCGCATCGGTGCAGTGCATGCAGGCCATGGAGATCGAGCGCTCGCCCGGCTTGCCGTCGTTGATCGTGACGACGCGCCGGCGGTTGATGCCCCAAGGCACCTCGTGCTCGTTCTTGCAGGCGGTGACGCAGGCGTTGCACTCGATGCAGCGGTCGGCGTCGCAGAGGAACTTCATCCGCGCCATGGTCAGGCACTCCGGATCTGGCAGAGGGTGACCTTGGTCTCCTGCATGAAGGTCACTGGGTCATAGCCGTAGGTGGTGAGCGCGTTCACGCTCTCGCCCAGCACGATCGGGTCGGTGCCGGCCGGGTAGTGCTTGCGCCGGTCCTCACCCATGAACCAGCCGCCGAAGTGGAAGGGCATGAAGGCGACGCCCTTGCCGACGCGCTCGGTCACCAGCGCCTTCACCCGGGCCTTGCCGCCGTTCTCCGGGCCGAAGACCCAGACCCATCCGCCGTCGCGGATGCCGCGCTCGGCCGCATCCGCCGGGTTCACCTCGACGAACATGTCCTGCTGCAGCTCGGCCAGCCACTTGTTGGAGCGAGTCTCCTCGCCGCCGCCCTCGTATTCCACGAGCCGGCCGCTGGTGAGGATGATCGGGAACTCCTTGAAGACCTCCGGGCTGCGCTTCTGCACGCTCTGGCCGAGATGCGGCATGCGGAAGCCGCGGCGGTCGGGCAGGGTCGGGTACTTGGCGATCAGGTCCGGCCGCGCCGTGTAGATCGGCTCGCGGTGCACCGGCACCGGGTCGGGCAGGTTCCAGGCGACCGCGCGCGCCTTCGCATTGCCGAAGGGCGAACAGCCATGCTCGAGCGCGACGCGGATGATGCCGCCCGAGAGGTCGGTGGACCAGGCCGCGCGGTCGATATTGGCGCCGAAGTGGCGCTCGAGCGAGGCCTTCTCGGCCGCCGTCAGGTCGTCGAACCAGCCGAGCCGCTTGAGCACGGCAACCGTGAATTCCGGATAGCCGTCCTGGATCTCCGAGCCCTTCGACCAGCTGCCCTGCGCCAGCAGCGTCTCGCCGTTGCGCTCGACGCCGAAGCGGGCGCGGAAGGTGCCGCCGCCCTCCTTCACGTGCAGGTTGGTGTTGTAGAGGATGTGGGTGCCGGGGTGCTTCATCTCCGGCGTTCCCCAGCAGGGCCAGGGCAGGCCGTAGTAATCGCCCTCGACCGGCGTGCCCGGCTTGCCGCGCAACGTCACCAGGTCGAAATTCTGCTGGTTCGCCATGTGCAGCTTCAGCCGCTCAGGCGACTGGCCGGTATAGCCGATCGACCACAGCCCGCGGTTCATCTCGCGCAGGACGGTCTCGGCGACGACCTTGCCGCCGGGCGCCTCGATCCCGGTGAACATCCGCTCGCCGAAGCCGAGCTTATGCGCCAGCGCGTAGATCACGTCGTAGTCGTTGCGGCTCTCGAAGATCGGCTCGACGATCTTGTAGCCCCATTGCAGCGAGCGATTGGACGCCGTGCGGCTGCCATCCATCTCGAAACTGGTGCAGATCGGCAGGAGGTAGGTGCCGTCCTTGCGGCCCGAGAGCTGGCTGAAGGTGGTCGGGTGCGGGTCGGCGACGACCAGCAACTCGAGCTTCTCGAGGCCCTTCACGCTCTCCGGCATGCGGGTGACGGTGTTGCCGCCATGGCCGAAGACCATCATCGCCTTCAGGCTGTGCGGCTGGGCGACATAGGCCTCGCCATCGGCGGCGGTCTTTTCCTTCTCGCCCGGCATCAGCGTGGCGTCGAACCACCGCGTCGTCGGGATGCCCGGCATCTCCATCAGCGCCTTCGAGCCGAAGCGGCCGAGCAGGTACTCGTACTCGACGCCCCAGACCCGCGACCAGTGCCGCCAGGCATTCTCGTCGAGCCCGTAGTAGCCGGGCAGCGTCGTCACATCGAGGCCGAGATCGGTCGCGCCCTGCACGTTGCAGTGGCCGCGGAAGATGTTGGCGCCGGTGCCCGAGGAGCCGACATTGCCGGTCGCCAGCAGCAGGATCGAGTAGGCCCGCACATTGGCGGTGCCGACGGTCTTCTGGGTCGCGCCCATACACCAGATCAGAGTCGAGGGCTTCTCCGTCGCGAAGGCATTCGCCACGCGCTGCAGCTGCGCGCCCGGCACTCCGGTGACGCGCTCGACCTCATCCGGAGTCCACTTGGCAACTTCCTTGCGGATCTCCTCCATGCCGTGGACGCGCTGGCGGATGAATTCCTTGTCCTCCCAGCCGTTCTGGAAGATGTGCCAGAGCATGCCCCAGATCAGCGGGATGTCGGTGCCCGGGCGCAGGCGGACATACTCGGTCGCATGCGCCGCGGTCCGGGTGAAGCGCGGATCGATGACGATCAGGTTGGCGCGGTTGATCTCCTTGCCCGTCAGCACGTGCTGCAGGCTGACGGGGTGAGCCTCGGCGGGGTTGCCGCCCATGATGATCATGGTGCGGCTGTTGCGGATGTCGTTGTAGCTGTTGGTCTGCGCGCCGTAGCCCCAGGTGTTGGCGACGCCCGCGACGGTGGTCGAGTGGCAGATGCGCGCCTGGTGGTCGACCGAGTTGGTGCCCCAGAAGGCGCCCATCTTGCGGTAGAGATACGCCGCCTCGTTCGTGAACTTCGCCGAGCCCAGCCAGAACACGCTGTCGGGCCCGGCCTTCTCGCGCACCTCGAGCAGCTTCTTCGCGATCTCGTCGAGCGCCTGGTCCCAGGACACGCGCGTCCACGTGCCATTGACCAGTTTCAGCGGGTACTTCAGCCGCCGATCGCCATGCACCAGTTCGCGCACCGCAGCGCCCTTGGCGCAATGCGTGCCGCGGTTGATCGGGCTGTCCCAGCTCGGCTCCTGGCCGACCCAGACACCGTCCTGCACCTCGGCGGTGACCGTGCAGCCGACCGAGCAATGGGTGCAGATGTTCTTGACGACCTTGACCGGCTTGTCGTGGTTCAGCACGCCGGTCGCCGCACCGCTCGCCTCGGCGCGGCCGGCGCCGAGCGTGCCGAGCGCGGCCAGACCGGCCGTGCCGAGGCCCGCCTGGCGCAGGAAGCCGCGGCGGTCGAGCCCGCCGGAGGAGAAGCCCTGATAGGCCTGGGCCAGGCGCTGGCGGGCCGCACGGCCCTCGGTGCGCTTGATCAGCATCGCGCTCGTCCTACTCGTAGCCGTTGGTGCGATAGAAGGCCTTCACATCCGGCGTCTCGCGGTAGCGTGCCGCGGTGCGGGTCTGTGCGTTTTCCTTGCGCGCATCCTTCGACGGCACGGCGTCGGCGCGTTGCGCACTGGCGGAGGTCACCGCGGCTGCGGCGGTCGCGGTGCCGAGGCCGAGCGCGCGCAGGAAGCCGCGCCGTTCGGTCGGGGTCTTGTCCCGGCTCATTTGTTGGTCCTCCCCCGGGGTCCTCCCCGGACTCATACTGGCAGCTCGCAGGCTGCGGTCTCGATCTCGAAGACGGTGCGGCCGAAGCGGCCGACTGCACGATAGAAGCGCGCGCCCTCGGCCGCTTCCAGGTCGGCCATGCAGCGGGCCGCCCAGGGGCGCAGATGGCGAGAGAAGAAGTCTTCCGGGTCGCCGGCGAAGCGGCCCTCGAGCAGGCCGGCCATCACCTCGCAGCAGAAGGCGATGTGGTCCTCGGGGTCGGTCTGGGAAAGGGCGCGCGCGACGCCGAGCGCGCGCAGGCTGGCGCGCAACTCGGCCAGCGGCCGCTCATGCAGGAAGCCGGTGAGGTAGTAGGAGGCGTAGGGCAGGACTTCCCCACGGCCGACGCCGATGAACAGCGAGAAGTATTCACGCTCGACAGCGGCCGCGTCGGTCGCGCGGGCCGCGGCGGCGAGCGCGGCGAGCGGCTCACCCAGCATGCTCGGCGGCGGCTCAAGCGTGGCCAGGCGGTGCAGCAACGCGGCATCGGGCGCGACAGCGAGCAAACGCGCCAGCAGCGCGAAGACGCGCGCGCGTTCCTCCTGCAGCCCGGTTGCCCCGTCAGCGCTCACCCCGGAAGCCTCTCGTTGATATCCCCGACTAAGGTTGTCGGGTTTTGCCTTGGCATTGGTGCCACATCAAGAAATGCGCGGCAAGTCCGCGACCGACCACCAAACCGGAAGGTGCGGAGCCGGACACTTCAGGTCGGCAAAGCACCGCCATGGCGCCTGCGCGGCGGAGCAGGAGGCGCCTCGGGCTCGGGCGCGGGCGGCGCGGCGAGCGTCTCGAGCTCCGCAGCCGATGGCGCTTCGGCCACAAGGTCGGGCGGCGGTGCCTCCGCCTCGTCCCTGGGCGTTGGCCTGTCCTCGGGCTCGGTCAGTCCGATCGCCTGAGCGAGCAACTCCTTCACCTCACCGGCGAGGCTCCCGGCAAAACCCGGCACCCCATCCGGCGCGTTGAAATCCCAGGCATAGTCGGCCGGGCCGACGAAGTCGCGGATTCCGGGATCGAGGCTCCAGATCCGCCGCAGCGCCGCATTGCGCAACGCCGCCGGCACCTCAGTGCGCAGGAAAGCCGATAGGTCGCTTGCCAAGGTCAGGCTATCCACCGGCGGCAAGCTCGCAGGATCGAAGGTCGGCGCCTCCGGTGCCGGGTCCGGCGTGTGCGCCAGCGGCGGCGGCTCGGCCGGGTCGTGCTCCAGCCCGCGCTTGCGGCGCGACCAGCGGGCGAGGAAGCCGGGCTCCTCGGTCATGGCTCGCGCCGCCGGCGACCGAGCGCCTCGAGGTCGGCGCGGTCTCGCCGGCGCTTGTGAAAGTCGCGCTCGACATGGTGCGCCGCGACATAGGCCGCGACCGCCTCGCTCAGGCCGGACGGCATGGGCAGCGATTCCAGCAGGTCGGCGCCGGCATCGGCGAAGAGTTGTGCCTCGCCGACATCGACCGTCGCGGTCAGCAGCGCCATGCCCGGCTCCCTGTCCCCCGGGCGCAGCACCACGAACAGCCGCGGCGGATCGGCAGCCAGGTTCTCCAGGTAGTTCGGCGTGTCGGTCGGGTGCAGCGCGACCTCCACGAGGCCGGCGAAGAACAGGGTGCGGCCGGCCTCCTCGCGCAGCACGGTCCAGGGCGGCAGGTCGGGCGGGGCCTCCAGCGCCTCCGCCACGCGCCAGCTATGCTCGGCCCAGGTGCTCGTCGCGGGCCGCCGCTCGACGAGGATGCCAAGCGGGATCCGTTCGGTGCCCGGGGGTTCGAGGCGCGCGCTCATGCATCCTCCCGGAGCGGCAGGCCGGCGACCAGGTTCTGCGGCTTCATCCGCACCCGCTGCGCCGCATCCATGGCGAGCGCAAGGTAGATCGGGCGCCCCGCCACCTGTGGCAGCACCCGCGCGCCATCGGCGAATTTCAATACGCCGAGCCAGAGGATGCGAGCGAGCCGCGCCTGTTCGACCGTTTTGCCGGTCCAGAGGTCGTTGGCGATCGCCGTCGCCTCGGCGTCCAGCCCGACATGCCAGGTCCAGGCCGGGTCCTCGATCACCGGTGCCGACCGGATCGTCCCGCGCGCCCCGAAGACATGCGCGATGAAGCGCTCGAGCGCGCGGGCGAGCCCATGCTGGCCGGGCCGCCCTTCGGCGATGTCGAGCGCCAGGTCATGCGCGTCCGAGCGCGCGCGATAGCCCGGCGCATTGTCCTCGTTCAGCACCTCGATCTCGACCTGCTGCGGCGCGCCGACCTCGGCGAGGATGCGGCCGAGCGGGCCGGGATCGCCGCCATGGGTGTCGAGGTATTCCTCGTCCGCCAGCAGGGTCGCGCCCTGGGTGATCGCGGCGCGCTGCGGGCGCCAGAACAACTCGGCGGCGCGCAGGGCGTAGGGGTCGGTCTCGGCATCCAGCGCGGCACGCGCGACGAGATGCGTCAGCATCTGCAGGAAGAGCGGCGGCACGCCGTGGACGTCGCCGCGATAGAGCGCGCACCAGGCGGCCTCGAGCGTACCGGCCGCCTGCACGCGGTCGCGGAAGCCAAGGAACACCTGCCAGTTCTCCCGCGCATCGGCATCGGCCAGCGGCGTGGGGTCGGCCGCGGCCAGCGGGTCGGCGAGCAGCCTCGCATGCAGCGCCCGTTCGGCCGCGCAGGCCTCCTCGGGCGGCAGCAATTCGGGGCGGGCGAGGAAGGCGCGCCAGAGATCGGGTGTCGGCAGCAGCCGGCCCGTGCCGTCGCGGTCGCAGAGGTGATGCCCGGAGGCGCCCCAGAAATCGCACGCGGGGATCACAGGCGGGTCAGGTCCGGGTGCTCCGGCGCCTCCGCCTCGGCCTCGACCAAGGCGAAGACCGGGCCAAAGGGGGATGATGTGTCGCGGCGGTGCAGGGTGCGGAAGCGCTCGCGGATCTCGCCATTCTCGATGGATCGGGCCAGCGCGAGCACGGTGCCGACCGCGTGGTCGCAGAGCGAGGCGGCGAAGGCGAGCTCCTCGGCGGCGGCGGCGCGCGCGGCGATATCGTCCGGTGCGCCGTATTCGCGGCGGATATGGGCGGCGAGCAACTCAAGGGCGGCGGCATGATCCTCGGCGCCGGCCTCCGCCACCTCGACGAGCGTGGACCAGCCGAAGCTGGCGACGCCGAGGAACCCGGCGCGGAAAGCCTGCTTCCGCTTGCCGGTCAGCGCCGCGGAATCCTCGTCCCAGAAGGCGAAGCCGCCCGGTACCGCCCATTCGCCGGGCGCGGCGGCACGCTCGAAGACCACGGTGTCGGAGGGGTCGAGTCGGATCGTGCGAGGCAGCTTCATGCGATCGGGATCCGCCGGTCGGGCAGCAGCAGGTCGCCTGTCTTCGGGTCGATGCCGCGGCGGCCCTCATGGCCCGCCAGCCGTGCGAGGTAGTGCTCGCAGAGCTGACGCGGGCCGCGGGTCTGCCAAGCGTCGAGCCCGGCCATCAGGTGCCGGGCCCAGGCGGCAGTCAGCAGCGCGGCATCCGGCGCCTCCCAGCCTTCCTCGGCCAGGGTGGTGCGGTCGGGGGTCAGCCCCGGCTCGACGCTTTCCCGCGGCTGCAGGGCGATCTCCAGGCCAAGCACGAGCCAGTCGGGCACCGCATCCGCAGTGGCGCCCGGCGGCGCGGCCAGGGTGAGCCGACCGCATTCGGCACCATTCACCAGCAGCCTCGCCGGCCAGCGGAACTGCACCGGGATCTCCGTCGGCGCATCGGCCGCCAGCGCATCGGCCAGCGCGTTGCAGCCGGCCAGCAGGGCCAACCGCGCCTCGGCAAGCAGCAACTCGGGCTCGAGCACCAGGGCCGCCTCGGCCCGGGCATAGGCGCCGACCCAGGCCAGCGTCCCGGCACCCTGCGCCGGCGCCAGGCGCACCGCCTCGGCGATGGCGTCGCCGCCCTCGCGCAGCGCGACGGGGCTGAAGAGGCTCGGCAGAGGGGGGAGGCGGGTGTCTCGCATCGGGGTGTGAGCGGCCATATATGCGCGCCTTGCCGCCAAGCCCAGGCGGGAGCCGGAGATTTCGCCCGTGCCCGATCGGATCGCCTTCGTCTGCAGCTGCGAGGACAGCATGGTGCTGGACGGCCGCGCCCTCGCGCGCGGCTGCGCGGCGCAGGGGACGGAGTTGCGCACCGCCGAGCATCTCTGCCGGACCCAGCTGGATCGCTTCCGCGCCGCGCTGGCGGAGGGCCGCCCGATCACCGTCGGCTGCACGCAGGAGGCGCCGCTCTTCACCGAGGAAGGCGAGGACGCCGCGCTCACTTTCGTGAACCTGCGCGAGACCGCCGGCTGGTCGAGCGAGGGTGCCGAGGCCGGGCCGAAGATGGCCGGGCTGCTCGCCGCCGCCGCGGTGCCGCTGCCCGCCGTGCCGCTGGTGCCGATGAAGAGCGAGGGCGTGGCGCTGGTGCTCGGCCGCGACGCCGTGGCGCTGCAGGTGGCCGGGCGGCTCGCCGACAAGCTGGACCTCACCGTGCTGCTGACCGGCGCCGAACCGGTGCAGCCGCTGGCCGAGGCGGCCTTCCCGGTGCTGCGCGGCCGCGCGCGCACGGCGATCGGCTGGCTCGGCGCCTTCCAGGTGACGGTCGATGGTTACGCTGCGCCGTCTCCCGCATCGCGCGCGGAGTACCGCTGGGGGCCGTCGCGTGATGGTGCGGTGAGCCGTTGCGACGTGGTGATCGACGTCTCGGGTGGTTCGCCGCTCTTTCCGACGCATGAGCTGCGGCAAGGCTATCTGCGCGCCGATCCCGCCGATGCCGCGGCCATCGAAAGGCTGTGCTTCGATGCCGCCAACCTGGTCGGCGAGTTCGACCAGCCGCGCTTCGTCGCCTTCGAGCCCGGGCTCTGCGCGCATAGCCGCAACAAGCGCACCGGCTGCACGCGCTGCCTCGATCTCTGCCCGACCGGCGCGATCGCGCCGGGCAAGGACAGCGTGGTCATCACGGCCGAGATCTGCGCGGGCTGCGGCGCCTGCGCCGCGGTCTGCCCGACCGGCGCCGCGACCTACGCCCTGCCGCCGCCGGCTACGACGCTGGCCCGCATCCGCGCCCTGCTGCTCGGCTATGCGCAGGCCGGCGGCAAGGACGGGGTGCTGTTGCTGCACGATGCCGGGCACGGCGCGCCACTGATCGAGGCGCTGGCGCGGCATGGCGATGGCCTGCCGGCGCGGGTGCTGCCGCTGGCGGTGAACTCCGTCGCACAGCTCGACCTGTCGGTGTTGCTGGCGGCGCTCGCCTGGGGCGCGGCCGGCGTGCGGGTGCTGGCGAAGGGCCGGCGCGGGCATGGGCTGGACGGCGTTTTGCAGAACCTCGACTACGTCGCAGCGGCGACCGGCGACGCCGGACGCGCGGCGCTGATCGAGACCGACGATCCCTTCGCGCTGCCCGACGCGCTGCGCCCGGCGCTGGCGCTGCGCGGCACTGCGCGCCCTGCCGAGTTCCTGGCGATCGGCACGCCGCGCGAGGTGACGAAGCTAGCACTCCGCGCCCTGCACCCGCCCGGCGCGCCCGAGGTGGTGGCGATGCCGGAGAAGGCGCCCTTCGGCATTGCGCGGGTCGCGGCCGAGGGCTGCACGCTCTGCCTCGCCTGCACCATGGTCTGCCCAACCAGCGCCTTCAGCGCGAACCCGGAGCGGCCGGAGCTGCGCTTCCTCGAGGATGCTTGCGTGCAGTGCGGCCTCTGTGCCGCGACCTGCCCGGAGAAGGTGATCACGCTCGAGCCGCGGCTGAATTTCTCGGAGGACGCGTCACGCGACATCGTGGTGAAGGCCGAGGAGCCTGCGCTCTGCACGCGCTGCAGCAAGCCATTCGGCACGCGGTCGAGCATCGAGCGGGTGAAGGCGAAGCTCGCCGCACACTGGATGTTCGCCGACCCGGCGAAGCGCGCGGTGTTCGAGATGTGCGAGGATTGCCGCGCCATCGAGGCAACACTCGGCGGCATCGACCCCTATGCTGGGCCGGAGCGGCCGCTGCCCCGGACCGAGACATCGTCGTAGATCGGATGCACGCTTCCGGACTATCCGGCCCTTCAGCGATCCGATCTACCCCGGAAGATTGAGCACGTTCTTGCTCAGGATGTTCCGCTGGATCTCGTTCGAGCCGCCATAGATCGTCGCCGGCCGCGCCTGGATGTAGAGCCCGCCGAGGTTGAGGTCGCGGTTGCCCTCCATCGGCTCGAGCAGCCCGGCATTCTCGCCCGCAACCTCGAGCATCGTGTCGGTGATCTTCTGGAAGAGCTCGGTCTGGATCACCTTGAGCATGGAGACGTCGGGGCCGAGGCTCTCGCCGCGCTTCAGCTTGTCGACATAGACGCCGAACAGCGCCTTCAGATCCTCGAATTCCAGCCGCAGCCGCGTGTACGTGTCCTGGAAGGCCGCGTCGTCGGCGACACCCATGCGCTCGGCCAGGATCTTCAGCCGAGACAGCGCATACCCGGATTGCCGTGGCGAGCCGAGGAAGATGCGCTCGAAGCCGAGCAGTGCCTTGGCCATGTCCCAGCCCTTGTTGAGCTGGCCGACCAGGTTCTCCTTCGGCACCCGGACATTGTCGAAGAAGACCTCGCAGAACTCGTCATGCAACTCGAGGTTGATGATCGGCTTCACGGTGATGCCGGGCGTCGTCATGTCGACAAGCAGGAAGGAGATGCCTTCCTGCTTCTTCGCGTGCTTGTCGGTGCGAACGAGCAGGAAGATCCAGTTGGCGTCCATCGCCAGCGTGGTCCAGATCTTCTGGCCGTTCACCACGTAGTGGTCGCCATCCAGCACCGCCTCGGTCCGCAGCGCGGCCAGGTCGGAGCCGGCATTGGGTTCCGAGTAGCCCTGGCACCAGACATGCTCGCCGGTCAGGATCTTCGGCAGGAAGAAGCGCTTCTGCTCCTCGGTGCCGTACTGGATGACGAGCGGGCCGAGCATGACGATGCCGTGGTCGTTGCAGCGTGCAACGCCGTGACGCTCGTACTCTTCCGTCAGGATGATCTGCTTCGCGGGCGAGAGGCCAAGGCCACCATGCGCCTTCGGCCAGCCCGGGCAGAGCCAGCCCTCGCGCGCGAGAATGTGGTACCACTCCTTGTTCTCCGCCCAGTGCAGGCGCTTGGGCGGATTCCGCAGGTGCTCGGGGTAGTGCGCGTGCAGGAAGCTGCGCACGACCTGGCGAAAGTGCTCGTCGTCGAGCGCGTCGAGCTCGGCGGGCAGGGGGATGCGGATCGCGTCCATCACTCGTCACCTTCCGGGGCAGTCGCCATGAAGCGGCGGCGATGCAGCGTCGCGCTGCCATACTGGTTTGCCAGCACCATCGCCTTCCGCAGGTACAGGCCGACATCGTAGTCGTCGGTATAGCCGATGCCGCCATGCAGTTGGATGCATTCCCGCGTGACCAGCAGCGACGCCTCGGCGGCGCGCGCCTTGGCCCGCGACACGGCGGCGCGGCGCGCATCGCCTGTCGCGCCGGCATCGAGCGCGGCGGCCGTGGATTCCACGCTGGCACGGGTCAGCGCGAGCTGCATCTTGAGGTCGGCCGCACGGTGCTGCAGCGCCTGGAAGGTGCCGATGATCTTCCCGAACTGGCTGCGCGTGCGCAAGTAGTCGAGCGTAATTGCGAAGGCCCGCTCCATGCCGCCGAGCAGATACGCGCCGGTCAGCAGTGCCGCCTCGTCCAGCAGCCCGTCGAGCGGAATGTCAGCCGCGAGCCGCTCGCCCAGCACCGGCATGAGCGTGCCGAAATTGCCGCCATCCTGGGTGCGCTCGATCGTGGCGCTGCCGGTCGCGCGGTACAGCGCGATGCGCCCGCCCTCGCGCACCGGCACGAGGAAGCCGTCGGCGCCGGCGGCCATCGGGACGAAGCGGCGCGGCGCATCGGCCGCCGCCGGAATCGCCAACACATCCGCGCGGTCCTGCCAGGCGAGCGGCAGGTAGAGCCTGCCGGACAGCGCATCGTCCAGCGGCGCACCGGCCGCCGCCAGCGCAGCGACCGAGAGCATGCCGGCGACCAGCGGCTCCGGCACCAGCACGGCGCCGAGTTCCTCGGCCAGCGCGCAGGCCTCGCCGAGGCCGAGGCCGGCACCGCCCAGCCCCTCCGGAATGCGCAGGCCCAGCCAGCCCATCTCCCCCATCTGCGCATAGGTGGCGCGGTCGAAGCCGGGATCGGTGAAGCGCAGCGTGCGGATCCGCTTGAGGTCGCCGCCGGGCGGCGCGACCGCAGCCGCGCTGTCGCGGACCATACGGATGGAGTCGGCGCGGCTGTCGTCCTGCGCGGCGCTCATCGTTTCGCTCCCCTGGATCCTTGGCCGAGATCGCGGCCGGCCTCACGGACGCGATGGCTACCACGCCCGGCGCTGCGGCTTAAGCGCTGCGAGCCCGCGCCTTCCGCGTGCCGGCACCGGCAGCCTCGGGAGCGACCTTGGCCTCCCCTGTTGCCCCTGGCGCCGGCGGGGTAGTGGCCTCCGTCGGCTTGCGTCGGAACTCGAAAAACTCATCACTGCGCTGCATTGATTGCGCCTCGGCCGCGAACTCCTTGCCTGCGAAGTAGCCGAGGTTGAACAGATACTCGAGGTTCGACTTTTTCCAGGTCATCAGATCCTCGCGGCGATCGGACGGAATCTGGACCGACACCTCGAACAGGCTCGGACGCATCTTGCTCAGTTGCTCCTGGATCTCTTTGGCAGAGCCATCGATATACGGCTCGGTCATGATCATGGTCGACCTGCGCTCATGGCCCGACGCATCCTTGATGGTCGTCCGCCTCGCCCGGTTCAGTCCGCTGTCGACGTTGAACTGCACCCACGACTTGAATTGGTCGAGTTCCTTCCTGGCGCTGCCGACAATCGGCGTGATCACCGATTGCGAATAAGCTTCCCAGATGGTGCGCGGCTTCCGGATCAGGTTCGGTTGCAGGATGTCCACGAGGATGACCGTGGTGATGGTCTCCTTGCTATCATCGTCCCTTGCGTCTTCGATCACTTCCTGCAGATTCAGTGCATGGAAGGACGCACCTTCGATGTAGTACTTGCCGTCGCGCCACTTGAACGGCGGGTAGATGAAGGGGAAGGAAAGCGCAGCCCGGAAGGTGTCCGGCCCGATGTCTTTCTTCTCGAAGGTCCGTGGCTTGTTGTCATCGAGGCAATAGGCGCCGATCGAGCAGTCGATCTCGCTCCTGGCAAGGGCTGCGAAGTCGACGACCTCCTCGATGAACGGCGCATGTGCGCACATGCCGCGGCTGAACCAGCCCATGTCGCCCGGCGAGGCCATCGCCGCCATGAGCTGAACCCAGTCGCTGATCAGCTTCTGGCCATTGGTCATGCCGTGCTGGTGCAGCCAGCGCTGCATCACCGGGTTGCGGCTCATCATCTGGCGCATCAGGTCGGCGCCGCGGCCGGATTTCTGGAAGATCTTGTAGTTGATCGGCAGCCCCGCATAGATCGGGTCGGAGATCCCGAGGTTCATGGTGTTCTCGAGCGCCTCGCGGCGTTTCTCTTCACCACCCTTCGGGGCGATGTAGAGCAATCCGGCCACCATGCCGGCGCCGGTCATCGACAGGTGGTCGATCTTCAGCCCTGCCTCGTCGAGCGCGAGCAGCACGCCGGTCATGATCGTGAAGTTCGGCGCGCCCCCGCCAAGCGCGAGAATTGTCCTCGGCATCCCGTCAGCTCCCCGTCCCTCTGTCCTCGCCGAGGACAGCAGCTGCCTCCGTCAGCTTCTTCAGCAGTGTCTCGGCCGGCATCAGGTCGGGCTGCGGCTTGCCGCTCCGCGGCAGGCGCGCCAGCGCCGCGGCGAGCACGTCGCGCGCCTCGGTCACCCGGCCGGCCTCCGACCAGAGCAGGGCGAGATCGCGGGAGGCCTGCAACTCCCACCAGCGGGCCTGGCGCGCGCGCGCCGTGGTCAAGGCTTGCCGCAGCAATGCCTCCGCCTCCTCCGCGGCGGCATCGCCGCCCAGGCGCAGCACGATGCCGGCGTGGATGCGCAGCACCTCCGGCACCGCCCAGGTCTCGCCGGTCTCCTCCGCGATCACCATGGCCTCGTCGATAGTGGAGCGCGCCGCGCTTTCGCGTCCGGCCTTGGCATGCGCCTCCGCCTCGACCGCGAGGAAGAGCGACAGCCAGAGCCGCGCCCCGGTCCGCCGCCAGGCGGCGATGCCGGCGCGCAGCAACTCGATACCCTCGTCCGGCCGGCTTTCCTCGATCGCCGCCCAGCCCTTCAGGATGCGTCCGCCGGCCGCCCAGAACGGGAAGCCGTGCTCCTCGCAGATCTCGATCACCGTGCTGGCGTAGTCGCGCGCATGGGTCGCATCGCCGCGGAACATGTCGATCAGCCCACGCGCATGGCAGACCACGTAGGCGAGGCTGTGCGGATGATGCAGCGCCTCGGTCATGGCGACCGCCTCGCGCGCCACCTCGCGGGCCTCGTCCAGATGGCCGAGATGCCACAGCGCCCAGGACAGGTAGCAGAGCGCGGCGCCACCGATGTCCTGGCCGAACTGGTACCGCAACACGGCATGCTGCTCGGGCGAATAGAGCTCCCGCGCGCGCTGCAGGTGCATGCGCGCGATCAGGAACTCGCCCATCGTCAGCAGGGTGGAGCCGAGAATGCGGTGCGCGACGCAGAGCATCGCGGTGTCGCCATGCGCCTCGGCCTGCTCGAGGAAATCGGCCGCCGCCTCGCGCTGCATCGCGACGTCGGCGCCGACGTAGTAGCAGGCCCAGATGCCGTAGAGGACGGAGAATTTCTGCTCGGGCGTCGTCGCGTCGTTGATGTGCGTGCGCGCCCTGAGCAGTACGTCCTTGGTCTCGGCCGAGGCATAGCCCTTGGTCGCGATCATCGCCTGGCCGAGCGTCGCCTCGAGCGAGAGCGCGCGGGCGGCGCGCTCCGGCCCCTCCGGCAGGGTCCCGAGCAGGTCGAGCGCCTGCTTGATCTGGCCGATCGCCTCGGCATTGGCCGAGCGGGCGATGGCCCGCTGGCCGGCCCGCAGCATCTGGTCGATAGCCGGCTCCACCAGCCCCGCCTGTGCCAGGTGATGCGCGATCAGCTCGGGCTGGGTCTCCGCGATATCGGGGAAGCTCTCCGTCAGCACTGTGGCGACCCGCTGGTGCAGCGCCTGGCGGCGACTGCGCAGCAGGCTGTCATAGGCCGCGTCCTGCACCAGCGCGTGCTTGAAGGTGTAGGTCGCTTCCGGCGGCTCGCCGCGGCCAAAGATCAGTTCGGCCGCCGTCAGCTGTGCGAGCGCGGCGCGCAGCCGGTTGGCCGGCGTCTCGGCCACCGCCGCGATCAGCCGATAGGGGAATTCGCGGCCGAGCACCGCGCCGATCTGCGCGATGTCGCGCACCGGCGCGAGCCGGTCGAGGCGCGCGGTCAGCGAATCCTGCAGCGTCGCCGGGATCGCCAGCGAGCGCAGCGGCGCAAGGCTGACGAAATGGTCGTCGGCCTCCTGCAGCAGGCCGGATTCGAGCACCGACTTGGTCAGCTCCTCGACGAAGAGCGGGATGCCGTCGGTCTTCGCCTGGATCTGGTCCCAGATCGGCTTGGGCAGCGCCTTGCCGCCGGTGATCTCGGCCAGCAGCGCGGCGGTCTACTCACGCGGCAGCCGGTTCACCCGCACCATGCTGACATGCGAATTGTCGAGCCAGGGAACGAAGAACTCGGGCCGGAAGGTCGCCAGGATCATCGCCCGCGAGTCCTGGATCGCATCGATCGCACGGCTCAGCGCCTCCAGCGTCGAGGCATCGACCCAGTGCAGGTCCTCGAACAGCACGAGCACCGGCCGGCTGCGGCTGCGGGCAACCAGCCCGGCGACCAGCGCCGCGATGGTCCGCTCCTTCCGGCGCTGCGGCGTCAGATCGATCATCGTGTAGCGGCCGCTGGTCGGGATCGAGAGCAGCGCGGCGAAGAGCGGCACCTCTTCGCGCTTGGTGCCAGCCGTATCGAGCAGCGTCTCGAGCTTGTCGAGCCGGGTGTCGGCCGCATCCCCCTCCTCGATCCCGGCCGCCGCGGTCAGCTCCGAGATCACCGGGAAGAACGGCGTATTCGCGTGGTGCGGCGAGCACTGGTAGCGGATGACGATCGGCTGCTCCGCCTCGATCGCCTCGGTGACCGCCACGCTGATACGCGACTTGCCGATGCCGGCCTCGCCGCAGAGCAGGCCGACGCTGCCCTGTCCGCCTTTCGCACGCTCCCAGAGGTCGAGCAGCGTGCGCATCTCCTCGGTCCGGCCGATCAGCCGCGACAGCTGCCGAGAGCGCGTCGCCTCGAAGCGTGACAGACCTTCGCGGCGCTTCACCACGCGCCAGACCCGCACCGATTGCGGGATGCCCTTGAAGCTGTGCAGGCCGCGATCCTCGCATTCGAAGATCGCGCCGAGCAGCCGCCGGGTCGCATCCGCCACCAGCACGCTGCCCGGCTCGGCCAGCTGCTGCAGCCGGGCGGCCAGGTTGGGCGCATCGCCCAGCACCTGCGCCTCGTCCGGCCGGCCCTCACCGCGATCCTCGCCCACCACGACGAGGCCGGTCGCAATGCCGATCCGGATCTGCAGCGCCTCGCCATCCGGCGCGCGCAGCGCCGCAACCCGCGTCAACACATCGGCGGCGGCATTCACCGCCCGCTCGGCATCGCCCTCATGCGCGATCGGATACCCGAAATAGGCCATCACGCCGTCGCCCAGCAGCTTGCCGACCTTGCCGTCGAAGGCCTCGATGCCAAGGCGGCTGGCGTCGTAGAACTCCCCCAGCAGCCGGGTGAAATCCTCCGGGTCCATCTGCGCCGCAAGCCCCGAGGAGCCGACCAGGTCGCAGAACATGACAGTCAGGTGTCGCCGCTCGGCCTCGCGCGCCTGCGGCGAGGGCACGATTTCGGGCGGCGGCGGCTCGTCGCGCAGCTGCCTGGCCGCCCGCAGCAGCCGCTTGCGGTCACCGAGCGGGATGCCGAGCTGCTGCAGGTCGGCATCGGTCAGGTCCGGCAGCACGTCGAGATCGATCGCCGCCGTCTCCAGGGCGGCGGCATAGGCGGACAGCCCGTGAGTCTTCAGCCATTCCGCGATCATGCGAGCACGTACCTGAATTTCATGCGTTGGAAAGCCATGGTCATCGTGAAGCGCGCTCCGCCGCAAGCATCTCGCGGCTGATCGTCCCGGTGAGGAACTCCTTGTCGTCCAGGACCGCGAAATGTTTGCCCTCGCGGATCAGCAGCTGCAATCGCGCATTGGTGAAGCGGCCCCAGCCGAGGGCGTGACGCCGGTCGACATAGGGGTCGCTCTTGGCCGCGAAGCAGGTGATCGGTACCTCGAAGGGCGCGATGCGGCGGTAGACATAGGCCTGCACCATGGCGAACTCGGCCCGGACCACCGGCAGCATCAGATGACGCAACTCGGAATCGGCCAGCATCTGCTCGCTGGTCGCAATCTCGAAGTGCCGGATGATCTGGCTGAACACCTCGTCGGGCTGCAGGTGCAGCGGGGCGTTCAGCTCGAAGCTCGCCAGCGACAACAGGTCGCGCGCCAGCGCCTCCTCGAAGCTGCCGGCATCGGTCAGGCGATCGGGCGGGCGCGCCCCGGAGACGAAGATGTGCCGGGGCAGCGGCCCCCCGGCCTCGACCAGCCGCCGCACAGTCTCGAAGCCGGTGAGCCCGCCCAGGCAATGACCGAAGATCGCATAGGGCCGGTCGAGCTTCGACGGCAGTTCCTCCATCAGGGCGTCGACGAAGCGGTCGATGTCGCGGATCGGCGCCTCGCGGATCCGGGCGAGCCGGCCCGGCGGCTCGATCGCGATGACCTCGATCGCCGGGTCGAGCAGCCCCTTCCAGGCCCGGAACACTGCCGAACCGCCACCCGCGAAGGGAAAGCAGAACAGCCGCATGCGCGCCGCGGGCGAGGTCGCGACCGACACAAGCCATTGGCCGGCCTGCGGCGCCGCCTCCTCGACAGGGGCGGCCGCCGGCCGGCCGCCGCCGAGCAGCGGCAGCAACTGCCCGACGAATTCCGCCACGCTCGGTCCCGCGATCAGCGCCTCGGCCGGCAGGCGCAGGCCGAGCGCCGCCTCCAGCCGGTTCAGCAGGGTCACCGACATGAGGGAATCGAGGCCGTAGTCGCGCAGCGGCACCACGGCATCCACGGGCTCGGGCGTCGCCAGCGCCCGGCTCGCCTCGTCACCCACCAGGCCGACCAGCAGCGCGCGCCGCTCGGCCTCGTCGGCCGCCGCCAGCCTGGCGCGCAGCGCGGCCGCATCGACTTGGCCGCTGCGACCGCGCGGCGCATCGCTGCGCCCGACCTCCGCCGCGAGCCGGGCGTAGAATGGCGGCACGCCGGGGAATTGCTGCAGGAAGACCGGCCATTCGGTCAGCGTGATGCCGGCCTGGCCAAGCTCCCCGCCGATCAGCCGCGCGAAGGCGGCACGGCCGGTCTCGCGGTCGATGAACCGCGTACCGCGGGCGCGCCAGATCGCCCGCCCCTTCTCACCGGATTCCGTGGCGAGTCCGGCATCCGCCCATGGGCCCCAGTCGAGCGTCAGCGCCGGCAGTCCCGCCGCGCGCCGCGCCGCCGCCAGCGCATCCAACGCGGTGTTCGCCGCCGCGTAATTCGCCTGGCCCGCCGAGCCGGTGAGACCGAGGATGGAGGAGAACAACACGAAGTGATCGAGCGGCAGGTCGCGCGTCGCCGCATGCAGGTGCCAGGCGCCGCCGACTTTGGGCGCCAGCACGCGCCGCATGCGCCCCCAGTCGAGCTGGGTGATCACGCCGTCATCGAGCAGGCCGGCGCAGTGGAAGACGCCGCGCAGCGCCCGCCCGCCTTCCGCGACGCGCGCGACCAGGCGCTCGACGTCAGCCGCCTCGGCCACGTCGCAGGCCAGCACGCGCACCGTCGCGCCATGCGCGGCGAGCGCCGCGCGCGCCGCTTCGGCAGCGGGATCGGCCTCGCCGCGCCGGCTGACCAGCACGACGTGGCGCGCCCCGCCCTCGGCCGCCATCCAATCGGCGAGCTCGAGCCCGAGCGAGCCGAGCCCGCCGGTGATCAGGTAGACCGCCTCGGGATCGAAGCGGGCCGGCGCCGCCGGCGGCGCGGCGCGCACCAGGCGCGGCACCAGGCGCTGTCGGCCGCGCAGCGCGACCTGGTCCTCGCCGTCCGGTGCGAGCACTTCGCGCGCGAGCAGCGCGGCGGCGGCCTCCGGCTCGGCCTCGGGATCCAGATCGACCAGCGCGCCGGACATCCAGGGATGCTCGAGCCCAAGGCTGCGGCCGAAGCCCCAGAGCGCGCCGGCGAGTGGCTGCGGCACCGTGTCGCCGGGCTGCGCCGCCTGCGCGCCACGCGTGGCGATCCAGAGCCGCGCACTCGTCGCGGCCGGGCCGGAGCGCGCCGCGGCCGCGGCCTGCGCCAAGGCCAGCGCGCCGCCGAGCAGGGCGCGCAGCGGCGCATCCCAATCGGCATCGCCATTCTCGAGCGACCAGAGATGCAGGATGCCGCGCAGCGGCGGCGCCTCCGGCTGCGCCGCGGCTTCCACCAGGCCGGCCAGCGCCGGGCCGGGATCGGGCGCCTCGCGCCAGCTTGGGCTGCGACGCCGGGAGGAGACCGGATCGTCGAGATGCACGAGCCGGCAGGTATCGCCGCGCGCGCACAGCGCATCGGCCAGCGCCGCCGCGACTCCGCCGCGATCGGCCAGGATCAGCCATTGCCCGGGCCCGTCCGCAGGCTCGGCGGGCGGCAGCGGCGGGGATTCCTCCCACTGCACCGCGTAGAGCCAATCGGGCGTCGCGGCGTTGGCGGCGGGCGCGGATGCGCGGATCGCCTCGGGCGGCACCGGCCGCACGGCGAGGCCTTCCATCGTCGCCAGCCAGCCGCCGTCCTCACGGACGATGTCGATATCGAGCGTCACGGTCTCGCCACCGCCCGGCCGCCGGCGGGCCTGCACCAGCACCGTCGCACCCTCCGGCACACCATCCGCGACGGAGCGGAAGCGCTCCATGCCGATCGGCAGGAAGCCCGGCCGGCGCGCCTCGAGCGTGGCGAGCAGATCGGCACCATCCGCCTCGGCCAGCACCGGGTAGAGGTGCAGGCAGGCATCCAGCAGCGCCGGGTGCGGCGCATCGCCGCCGATGCGCGCGATGACGCGCGACAGCGCCTCGCCGGCCCCGCGGCGAAGCTCGGTGATGCCGCGGAACAGCGGGCCGTAGCCCAGCCCGGTCGGACGGATGGCAGCGTAGTACGCCGCGACGTCGATGGCCTCGCTAGCCTGCACGGCGGTGGGCCGGGGCGCGGCATCGTGCTGCACGCGCAGCATGCCGAGGATGTGCGTGCGCCAGCCCGCCTCGCCCTCCTCGGCGGTGCTCAGCAGCTTCACCTCGGCGGTGCTGGCGTCGAGCGGCGTCAGGATGGTCTGCACCACCCTCGCACCTTCCTCGGGCAGCACCAGCGCCTCGCGGTATTGCAGGTTGGCGATCTCGACCGCGGCGGCATCGACGCCGAAGTGGCGCGCAGCGGCGTCCTGCAGCAGGCGGAGCCCGGCCGTCGTCGGCAGCACCGGCGCGCCATGGATCCGGTGGTCGCCCAGCCAGGGCTGCGCATCGAGGCCAATCATGGTCTCGAAGATCGCCTCGGGCAGGGCGGAGCGGATGCGGCGCACGGCGCCGAAGCCGGCCTCGGGCACGGATCGCGGCGCCGCCTTGCCATCCAGCCAGAACCGCTTGGCCTCGAACGGATAAAGCGGCAGGCGGAGATGCGGTGACGCGGCGGCGCCGTGCACCGCCGCCCAGTTGAGTGACGCGCCACGCTCGTGCAGCGCGGCGAGGCTCTCGGCCAGCGTCTCGCGCGCCGGCGCGCGACGGGTCAGCGAGGCGAGCCAGCGATGCGCGGCGGGCTCGGTCACGCCCTGTC
>Ga0114976_10000384_pt1 | contig 27503 bp, 26 predicted proteins | sample S_130805_EF_Meta_FD_87319 | JGI IMG/M metagenome (GOLD analysis project Ga0114976, IMG submission 87319) | Freshwater microbial communities from Lake Simoncouche, Canada to study carbon cycling - S_130805_EF_MetaG | ecosystem: Environmental > Aquatic > Freshwater > Lake | place: Lake... | reverse complement strand
TAAAGCCTGGCAACGACCTACTCTTCCGTGCCTTAAGACAAAGTACCATTGGCGCTAAAGGGCTTAACTGCCGAGTTCGGAATGGGATCGGGTGTTACTCCTTTGCAATAATCACCAGGCGGACGTTTTATACCTATAAATATCTTATTTTCAAGAATTTTAAATTAATAATAAATTTAATATCCCTAAAATCTATTTTTTCGTAAATTTTTCAACATTAGAGCCGCTTACTATTTGTTTATAAATCCAATGAAATGTTTCTTGGAGACCCGATTTTAAACTGAAGTTAGGTTTCCATCCTATCTTTTTATTTATAAGACTATTATCACTCGATCTCCCCCTTACACCCTTTGGCATATTCAACTGATAATTTTTTTTAACTTTATATTGAGCAATATCTTCTATTATAGATATCATTTGATTAATCGAAACTTGTTCTTCACTACCAACATTAAATACTTCTGAAAAGTTACTTTCAAAAACTTTTTTTGTTCCATTTATGCAGTCATCAATATACAAAAAACTTCTTGATTGTTCTCCATCACCCCAGACTTCAATACTATCTTTTTTTTCTAATTTAGCTTTTACCAATTTTCTACATAGTGCAGCTGGCGCTTTTTCTCTACCTCCATCAAAAGTTCCTAAAGGACCATAAACATTATGATATCTTGCAACTCTGGTCTCCAAACCAAAATCTTCGGTAAAATGTTTGCACATTCTTTCGCTAAATAATTTTTCCCAGCCATATCCATCTTCTGGATCTGCTGGATATGCGTCATGTTCTTTAAGTCCTGGTATAAAATTTTTAGATTGTTTAGCTGCATTATAAACGCATGCACTTGATGAAAAAAAATATCTACTAATATTATTTTTTAAAGAAGCTCTTAATAAATTTGTATTAATTAAAACAGATAACATACATTCAGCTTTATTATTTTCAATAAAGCCCATGCCACCCATATTACATGCCATATTATAAATATAATCAACTTTTTCAGTAACTTTTAAACAATTACTAAATTCTTTAAGATCTAATGAAAAATTTTTTACATCATCAAAGAATTGAAACCAATATTCAAATGGCTTTATATCTGCACATACTATATTAAATTTATTTTCTTTTATTAAATTGGCTACAAGATGACCCCCTATAAAACCTCCTGCACCACAGATTAAAACTGTTTTTTTCATAATAAAATAAGTATAAAGGTTACCACTACATTTTTAAATACTTAGCTCTATTTTTTAAAAAATCTTTATAGGTAATATCGAATGCATTTAAAAAATTAAATTTGGGTAACCATCCATATTTTTTAGCAAGCGAACAGTCTAGTAATTTTCTTAGAGTTCCATCCTCATTTTTATTTTTATTAAAAACAATCTTAGATTTGCAACCAACAATCCTTGAAATAAAATTTATATAACTTTTTACGGTATCCTCATAACCTGAGCCAATGTTAATTAAAGAGTGTTGAGTTTTTTTTTTAAGAAAAAAGATGCAAGCCTCAGCAATATCATCAACATAGGTTAATTCTCTTTTAGCAGATCCGGTTCCCCAAAAAGATACTTGTTTAGTATGATTTAATTTTGATAAATATAATTTTTTGATAACTGCAGGTAAAAAATGAGAGTTGTGAGAATTATAATTGTCATTAGGACCAAAAAGATTAGATGGCATTAAGCATTTATAATTTGTTTTGTATTGAAAATTATAACTTTCGCACAACTTTATTCCTGCTATTTTCGCAATTGCATAAGACTCGTTTGTTGATTCGAGTTTTCCGGACAGGAGATCATTTTCTTTTATAGGTTGCCTTGTAAATTTAGGATAAATGCAGCTAGATCCTAAAAAAATTAAATTTTTTACTTTAGCTTGAAACGATCCATGTATTAAATTATTTTGAATAGATAAATTGTCATAAATAAATTCGCCCCTGTAGGCATTATTAGCTTTAATTCCACCCACTTTAGCAGAACATATAATAACAGCCTCTGGTTTAATTTTAATAAGATAATTAAAAACTTTTTTTTGTTCACGGAGATCTAACTGCGTCCTAGTTCTAAAAAAATTTTTTTATAGCCTTTTATTTTTAAAATTCTGATTAGCGAAGAACCTACCATCCCAGTATGACCCGCTACATAAATTCTTGAATTTTTGTTAATCATTTAGTTTGAAAGCTCAGAACTAATCATCTCTTTTATTAATTCTTTGATTGTAATTTTTGGTTTCCATCTTAATTTTTTTTTTGCTTTACTATAGTCACCTCTTAAAGAATCAACTTCGGTTGGTCTAAAATATTTTTTGTCAATTACTATAATTACTTTATCATTAAAATAAGCTTTTTCTTTTAAGTTTTTTCCTTTCCAAAAAATCTTCATTTTTAATTGTATTGCCGTTAAATTTATAAAATCTTTTACAGTGTATTGTTTGCCTGTAGCAATTACATAATCGTCTGGTTTTTTTTGCTGTAACATTTTCCACATTGCAACCACATAATCTTTGGCATGTCCCCAATCTCTTTTTGCATATAAATTTCCAAGATAGATTTTATTTTGATTACCCAGTAGAATTTTACAAAGTCCTGATACAATTTTTTTAGTAACAAAGGTTTCTCCTCTAATAGGACTTTCGTGATTAAAAAGGATACCATTGCACGCAAAAATATTATAGGCCTCTCTATAATTAATAGTAATCCAATGCGCGTAGACTTTTGCAACAGCATATGGGCTTCTAGGGTAAAAATTAGTTTTTTCATTTTGAGGCGGTTTAGCGGCTCCAAACATTTCAGAGCTTCCAGCTTGGTAGAATTTGATTTTGTTTTGCAATTTTAAAGACTTAATTGCATCTAATATTCTAAGAGCTCCAATCGCATCGACATTAGCCGTATACTCTGGAACTTCAAATGAAACTTTTACATGAGATTGTGCGGATAAATTGTAAATTTCGTTGGGTTTAATTTGTGAAATATTTTTTAAAACTGACAATGAATCTGTGACATCGCCATAGTGTAAAAAAAAATTAGTTTTTGAATGTAAATCTTTATAAATATCATCAATTCTAGAGGTATTTAATGATGAGCTTCTTCTTTTTATCCCATGAACAACATAATTTTTAGATAATAAAAATTTTGCAAGATATGAGCCATCTTGTCCGGTAACTCCATAAATTAAAGCAATTCTTTTTTTCATTATTAACAATTAAATAAAATTGATCTATGATACAAATAAAATCTCTGATAAAAAATTTATATTTCGCGGGGTGGAGCAGTCTGGTAGCTCGTCAGGCTCATAACCTGAAGGTCCTTGGTTCAAATCCAAGCCCCGCAACCAATATTTTAAATTAATTATCTATGTTTAAACATATGGCATAATTAAAATTAAATAAAATGTTTTATCTTCTTTCTTTCTAAAACTTTCAATATATTGAAAACATACTTTGCAGTTCCTGCTTCAGATAAATTTTTATCATAAAAAACTCTATTTTTTTTTTGCATTTTTTTTAACCGATTTACATCTAAAATTAACTTTTCTGCTTTTTTTAAACCGACGTTCCAATTATTTATAGTGACACAAGGGAATTTCTTATAAAAATAAGTATTAGGCAGCTTCTCGGTAATAACTACAGATCCTGATCTTATAGCTTCAAAATGACGAAATGTTTCGGAACTCATAAAACCCTTGGGGCATAAGACTACTTTACTATTATTAAGTAATTTTAAATATTTATCATATTGTATACCTGTATTAAATCCGTTGGTAAATTTAATAAAATTATTTCCATTTATTTTATTACTCAAATCTTTATCAATTAATTTTTTTATAAGACTAGTTCTGGTTAAAAAAGAATAAATAAATTTGTATGGGAATTTTGAAAAAATTTTAGAAGCTGAGTAAAAAGCACGAAAAAAATCTAATCTATTTCTATTGAGATTACCTATAAAAAAAATATCAATCTTTCGTTTTTCTATTGGAATTATTTTTTTAATATAAATATCTGGAATAATATTTAAAGGAAATGAAAATATATTCGATTTTTTTGGTTGATATGGAAGATAACACTTAAAAATACAGAAAAAGTGTTTTTTAATATTTAATGGAATATAATCTGTCTCATTGGAAATATAAATTAATATTTTTTTTGTATGATTTATTTTTATTGATTTTGGAAAATCATAAATATTATTACTTCTGTAAATATAAAAATTATAACATTTAAAATCTTTGCCCATTATATTAGATAAATGTGATAATAATTTATTTATAAAATTAATTTGAAAAAAAAAGGTTTCTATTTTCTTATAATTTTTTTTTTCATATAATTCTTTCTTTTTTTTTTTAACATCCTCATCAAAAAAAACGTTTTTGAAAAAAATTATTTTTTCCATATTAATAAGTATCTTAAAAAATTATTAAGTTTATTTTTAATTATTTGAGTAAAATCAGTATATTTAAGAAACAGCTTTAGTTTAAAAATTTTTTCTAAAATTCTACAATAACAATAATAAAAATAAGACATCTTTAACAATTGATAATCTTTTATCAAAACTACATCTCGTGGTAATGGGTGACGAAATGAATTTCGAATGTATTTTTTTCCACAATTTAAAAAAGAAGCTAAATAACTAAATGAACTTTGAGCTAAAATTAAATATTCTGCATTAATCATTAATTTTAAAGTTTTAAATTCATTAAAATTTAATAATAATTTAAATTTTCCTAATTTACTAAGCTCTTCTGAAATTTTATTAAACTCCTTTTGTCGTCCAGTAGAACATAAATAGATTTTTATATTTTTTTTTTTTAACCTATTATCAAGAATTATTTTCTTTACTAACGAGATATACCAATTCTTATAAAACGAGGGATTCTGATCGGGAAGATGATAGTCAAAGCTAAATATCTGATAAGGAAATGAACGTTCAAAATTAAATTTATTAAATAACACGTCATCACCTTTTGAGTAATTTCTTAAGTGCAAAACAATTGCATTCTTTTGTAAAATAATTTTGTTATTAATCCAGAAGTTAGTTCTTAAACTACTAATGAGTTTATCTTTTTTTTTGCCATTCAATTTTCTAAAAAAACTTTCTGTTAGACTAAAATTTAAATTGTAATTAAGGTTTTTTTTTTTATTAATATCCTTTATATTGCTTACATTAACAACGCCGCTACTATTTAAGTGTTCTCCAAAAAAACTAAATAACTTGTAAATTTTTTTCGAATAATAATTTTTATTATGTTTATTATAAAAAACTAATTTACTTCTTTTAAATTTAATTTTTAAAAAAGATGAAATTAAATAAGAAAGCAGAACTCTTTGAAATAAACTCCCAATACCTTCTGTATATTCTCTTGTACTCTGTCGATATGTAATAGCACTCATAAAAAATTTTATTATTTTTAAATTTTATTTCAAACTGCTTTGGATATTTTATCCATTTACAAGAAATTAGTTTAATAATTTTTGAATTAATGTAAATAATTTTGATAGAATATTATATTTAAAATAAAATGAAACAAAAAAAAGCTACTGCAAATTTTTTTTGGAACTCAAATAAACTTAGCTTATACGAGTATGCATGTTTAAAATCATTTATAAAAAATAATTTTAATGTACATGTCTATTCATTTAAAAATATTAAACTACCAAAAGGTGCCAAACTAAAAAATGCTAGAAATATTCTAAGTGAAAATCAAACTAAAAAATTTATTCATCAAGGAAGAATTGGATGTTTAGCTGCTTTTGCAGATAAATTTAGGATTGAATTACAAAAAAAAAAATTAGGATGGTGGTTTGATATAGACGTTGTTTGTTTAAAAAAAGCAAATTTTTTTTTAAAACTAGAAAAGAATAAAAAATTCTTAATTGGATTGGAAACTTCAAATAATATTAATAATGCAGTTTTAAAAATAAACGACAAAGATCTTTGCAATACTCTTCTGAAAAAAATATCTGATATTGGCTATGTATTTAAATGGGGAGCAATAGGGCCAAAATTGATTAAAACTGTTTTAATTAACATGAATTTATATGCAGAAGTTTTAGATAAAAAATATTTCTATCCAATAAATTATAAAAATTTTAAAATTTTATTACTTCCAAAATACTTAAAAATAGCAAAACAAATTACTAAGAATAGTTTTGTATTCCATAATTATAATCAAATTTTAGATAGGTTCGGTATACCAAAAAATATTTTACCTCCAAAAAAATCTTTCTTATATGAACAATTTGTAGAATATTGCCCGGAGCTGAAAAATAAAGAAACACTCCCATTAAATACTATAAATAGGTTACTTGAGAAAAAAAACAGCTTTAAAGAAAATGTAAAAGATTTTATACCTAGTTTTGTTAGAGCGTTGCATTGATCAAAAATAAAGTAAAAACTGCTATTATAAAAATTAAAGGATTTATTCCTTTAAGAATAAAAACATACCTAAAAAAATTTAGAAATTTTAACGGTTATAACCAGTTAGATATAAAAATGCTAGATTATATAAATTATAAAAATGGTTTTTTTATTGAGTGTGGAGCCAATGATGGCGTAAATCAGTCTAACACTTGGTATTTTGAAAAAAAATTAAATTGGCACGGTATTTTAGTTGAGCCAGTTAGAAATGTATTCGATCAATTAAAAGAAAATAGAAGTAAAAAAAATTACTTTTTTAATAATATTTTGACATCATTTGCAAATAAAAAGAAGTTGATAAAAATGATATACAATAATAAAGATACATTAGTTACTAAATCTAAATATAAAAAAAGTAACAATTCTTTTTACATAAAAGCAAAGCCAAAAACATTAAATACAATATTAAATAAAATAAAGGCACCAAAAGAAATAGATTTTTTCTCCTTAGATGTAGAAGGAGATGAATTAAATGTTCTAAGAGGTATTAATTTTAAAAAATATTGTTTTCATTATATTTTAATAGAAACAAATCAGTTCAATAAAATTCAAAAATTACTTAAAAGTGAATATAAATTTGAAGCAAAACTATCCGATGGGGATTATTTGTTTAAATACCGTCAATTAAGTTAAATTAATTTAAAAATCTAAATTTTAGTCTTTTAAAGTAATATATTAAATAAATAAAAATTCTTAAAAAAATAAAAATATTAATTTGATTCACCCAGTTTATAATTAAAATTTTTTTTGAAGACATAATTTGTGCGGCATAAGGAACACCTCCACCTACAGTAGTGAAAATTATTCTACTGGCTGATAAAGAAAATAAGTCTATAAGAAAATCAGCTCCACTTGTTTTTCTAAATTTACTAGAGTTATATTTGCATTTATTGAAATAAACTATGAAACCTCTTTTTTTTAAATTTTCGATTATTTTGTTTTTAAATTCTTCTTCATCTGAAGCAACATAAATACTTTTTATATTTGTATTTTTTTTTATTATAAGATGTAAATTTTTTTCAAAGCTTCTCAGTTGAAAATTAAAGAACATGTCTTTTAGTTGTAAATCTAAAATAATTCTTCTAAAATCAATAATTCTGTCAGTTGATCTTATATGTATACCGATAAATTTTTTTGGTAAATTAATTTTTTTTATTTTTTTTTTTAAAGAAATATTTGGAATAATATCTCTGTAAGATGATTTCCACATATTTAGTAACTGATAATTATTTATATTATTAAAACGATTATGTTTTTTACAATTTTCAATATTCATTTCAGAATCATATGAGTTCAGAACGATGTTATTATCTCTAATCTTATTATTAATTGATTTTATTTTTTTAAATTTAAAATTTTTAATTTTGCAGTAATCAACAAATCTAAAAGGACATTGAAAATTTTGTTTTTCGTAAATTTTTAAAAAAAGTTTTAATTTAAGCAATTTAGTCGCTGCTATAAAAAAAGTTATAGCTCTTAATTTATCAGAAAATCCTGATTTTATATGTGATAAATCAACAAGCATAAAAAAATTATATTTTGAAACATTTGAGAACGCCAAAAATATTTCCTATTGCTCTAAAAAATAAGTTTTTATTAAATTTAAAAATTCCAGATAATGATATTACAAATCTTAAAAAAACACCTCGAAAAAAAAAGAATTTATCAAAATTATATTTTTTTACTATTTTATATCTATTAAATACTTCTGTAATTCCAAATAAAAAACCACTTCTATCAATATCATGCATATGATGAAATTTAGCAAGATAGGAAATTATAATTTTTTTTTTATTATATTTTAGATTTAAACTAAAATCTAGATCCTCTAAATAACTATATTGTCCTAAACTTTCATCAAATCGCAAATTTTTTATAACTTCAGATTTATAAATACAAGCTGTTGTGTACATCCAATCTAAATATAAATTTTTTTTGGCATTTAATATTTTAGTATGCCAACCGCTTTTAAGAACAGTCCCTGGTCTTTTTGAATAAATTTCAAAAAAATTTATAAAATTACTATATTTGAGTCTTTCTATAATATTTTTATCAACTTTTTTTTTAATCTGATTAAAACCAAAACAACCAATATCACTATTCTTTTGATGTTTATTAATTATTTTATTGATTTCATAAAAAGCATTTTTAAAAAAAACTACATCATCATCAAGAAACATTACATATTTAGTTTTAGGATTTTTTTTAATCAACCCGTGATTTCTTTGAAGTGATGTTGAGGGCCTAGTGTGGTAAATATTAACAGAGAAATCTTTAATTTTTTTTTTTAAAATTTTTTTATTAAATAAATTTGAGCTATCTATGATTAAAATCTCAAAAAACGCTACTTTAAATGACTTTAACTGATTTAATAAATTTATTAGTTGAGTTGGTCTATTCCTGGTGGGAATAATTAAAGAAGTATTTTTTGTAAAAAATTGCACAGAGATTTATATTACATATAATATAATCTATATATTATAATTATAAGCTCTTTAGCAATGTAAGACATGTTTATTTTAAAAAGATTACCAATTTATAATAAAGTTTTATTATTAATATTGTTAATAATAACTTTAAATTATTTTTTTTTTAATTACAGATTAATTTTTAGACAAAATGCCTACATCGCTGGGGACTGGTTAATAAACTATCAAGGCGGGTTTATTAGAAGAGGATTTTTTGGAGAGATAATATTTTTCGTTACCAGCAATTTTAATATTCCTATTTTAAATCTTGTATTTTTTTTTAGTTCTTTTTTCTTTTTATTATTTATTTTTTTTTATTACTATTGTATTAAAAATTATTTAAAATTTAATTTTTTATTATTATATTTATTTTTACCCTCAACATTATTATTTACATTTTTTGACGTTCTTGCGATCGGTAGAAAAGAAAGTTTAGTTTTATTATTTGTTTCTTTATATAACTATTTCTTATTAAAAAATTTAAACCACAAGTTTGTAATACAGATAATTCTCTCTTTTCTAATTTTATTTATAACACTTACACATGAAATAATGTTTTTTTATATGCCCTATATATTTGCAATAAAAATTCTTTTTTTAAATAATACAAAAATAAACTTTAATAATTTAAAAAATTTTAATCTAGAGTTTTTTTTATTTTTTATATCTTTTATTTGTATATTACTTATTTTTTTTTTTAGTCATCTTCATGACAATAATTTACTATGTAAATCATTATTAAATTTAAAATTGAATGATGGTATTTGTGGCGCTGTAATTGCTGAATATAAAGGTGGGCAACAATTTTCTACAATATTTCCGTATTTTTTTGAAAAAGATTATTTTGTAACCTATGGATTAGTTTCGGTGCTTAATTTTTTTCCTATTTTAATTTATTTTTTTTTGCAAAAAAAGACAAAAACAATTATTTCGACTTTATTTATTTATACAATTTTAACTTTTGTTTGTTTTCTCTTTACAGCGCCAATTTTTTTAATTGTTAATGACTGGGGAAGATATTTAAATATTCACTTTATTAATCAAGGATTACTTTTTGCTTTAATACTCAAAAATCATTCGGATACTTTCCAACTAAATTTTAAAAAAAAATATTATTTTAAAAAGCTAATGATTATAACTGTTATTTTTTTTTACTTAACCACATGGTTTATGCCACACTGTTGTAGAACTGAAATTGGAGATGGATATAAGTCTATATATAATAGAATTTATATTAGACTATATGATGAAAGTCACAATACTACCAAGTATGGAACGGATTATCCAAAATTGTTTCTAAAAAAAATTTTAAATTTAAATTAAAAATTAATTCTTTCTTTCTCAATTACAAGAGGTAAATTTTTTGAATAAGTAAGAACGGTAGAAACATACTCTCCAATTAAGCCAATAATCATTATTTGAATAGCAGTTAACCCAAAAAATCCAATTAAAATAGGTGCCAGGCCAAGCTGAAAACTATCCCAAAATAATATTTTATAAAAAAAAAAACTAATAGATATTAATAAGCTGACAACTCCCAAAAAAAAACCAAACAAAATCATTAATCTAAGTAAAATATTTGAATGCTTTACAATTCCAACTAAACCCATATCAAATAAAGTGTAAAAATTATTTTTACTGACACCACTTTGTCTCACTGGTTGGTTAAAATCAACGAAGTCTACTTTAAATCCTAATTCAAATATTAAACCTCTAATATATGGATAAGGGTCCTTAATAGTTCTTAAAATATTAATTACACTTTTATCATACAATCCCTCGCCAGTAACATTCTTTTCCATTTGATGAGTAGAAATTTTAGTAATTAAGTTGTAGTAAAATGATTTTATGATCTTTAAAAAATACATATCACTTACTTTTTTTCTTCTTCCTAAAACAACTTTAGATCCTGAAATCCATTTATTATAGTAATCAACAATTAGTTCTGGGGGAGACTGAAAATCACTTGTCATAGTTATAGTTGCATCACCTTGTGACTCCATTAATGCATAGTATGGTGATTTTATATGTCCAAAGTTGGTCTGATTGATAATAGCTTTAATATTCTTATATTTTGACGTTAATTTCTTTATCACTTCAATAGTTCCATCACTTGAGTCATTATCGATTATAATTTGTTCATAATTTATATTATTTAATTCACATATTTCTTTTATTCTGAATGATAATTTTTCAATGTTATTAACTTCATTAAAAGTGGGGGTGATTATTGTTATTAAAGCCATAATAAATTTTATATTAAAAATTATATGTTATTTGCATATTTTTTCAATACAACATAAATCAGCATGAAAAGATATTTCAATTCTATACTAAAAAATAAAAATTTAATTAAATATCTTTTAATTGGTATTTTAAATACCAGATATTAAAAAATTTTAAAAGCATACGGACTTAAATATAATAATGTGCTCAAGAATAATCAATTAGAGAAAAAAATCGAAGAAAATTTGAATTATAAAAAAACTTTTATATCACTTATTTATTGCAACCCCAATCAAAAGCTCACGCCTTTTGTCCATACAACTTTATTAACTAATGGAGATATAATCTCGAGTAGTTTAGATAAGCAAATTGACTAAATTTATAATTTATTTTGTATACTGTGAATGACGTCATTTACAGCATCTAAACTATTATATTTTAAACTTAATTTTAGTTCTTTTTTAACTTTTTGAATTGAAGGCACATATCTATCTTCAAAATTTGACACAATTTTTTCAAATTTAACATCAAGTTTATACTTTCTTGATAGATCAAAACCTAATTTTCTAATATCGGTGCCTTGATCGGATCCAACATTATAAATTGGACAGTTTATATTAGCATTGTTAACAATTTTAAGAAGCCAATTTGCGAGATCATATTCATGCATATAGGATCTAATAACGCGGTAATTTGATTTAATTCTTATCTTTTCTTTATTTAAAACATTTTTAATGAAATTGCCCGCAACGTAATGCTGGTCTCTTGCGAGGTGTTTACCAACAAAAGCAAAGCATCTTGCTATTGTTACTTTAATTTTAAATTTTGCGAGCTTTTGAATTATTTTTTCATTTTTTATTTTTATTAATGAATATAAATTTTTATCCTTATTTTCAAAATTAATACGCTTATTTGTAGATAAATAATTTTCCGTTATTTTATTTAAAGTTTTTGGCTGTTGCCCATAAATAGCACCCGAGCTTGCATATAATATTTTGCTTTTGGAATGATATTTTTTAGCTAATTTACAATAATTAGAAACGGTCTTATGATCTTTTACATAATCATAATTAAGTGCACAATAAATAATATAATCTGCAAATGGAATTTTTTTTAATTTAAGAATATCACCAATAATTACTTTGATTGGAATTTTTTTTTGATAATTTTTAAGATTGTTTATTTTAAAATTACCTCTGCTTAAAAGTATAATGTTTTTAATGTCATTAGTTTTAGAACTATAAATTATAAAATCTAATAAACTTTTTGCAAAAAAACCTGTTCCACCTATTATAAGTAAAGTTTTATCTTTCATTAAATTGCTGATGCTTAAATTCTTATGTGTTTTAAAATAATTTAACCTATAATCAAATTATTAATGATTTATAGGATAGTAATTATACTTTATTAATTAGAAGAAAAATATACACAAACATAGTTAAAATAATAAATTTTTTAATGACAAAAATTACTTACCTCATTCCAGTTTTAAATGAAGTAAAAACGATAGAAAAAGCAATTAACAATATCAAAAGTATTAAATACTCAAAAAAAGAAATTTTAGTTATTGATAACGGCTCTACAGATGGAAGTCAAAATATCATAAAAAAAATAAAAGGAATAAAAAAAATTTTAAGAAAAAAAAACTTAGGAATAGGGAAAACACACATAGATGCTTTTAACAAGGCAACTGGAAAATATTTATTTAGGTACGATTCTGATTTAGAGTATGAACACTTAAAAAGTATTTATATTTTGAAATATGCTGAAAAAAATAATTTAGATATGGTCTTTGCTTCAAGATTAAAAAAAAGTGATAATTTGATAAAAAAAATTATTGAAAGACCTGCTTACATGGCCACCTGTTTATGCACTTTTTTTATTAACAGTCTCTATAAAAAAAAATTTAACGACATTATTGGGACTAAATTATTTAAAATAAAAACAATAAAAAAAATACCTATTACATGTTTTAATAATGGGTTTGATTTTCAGCATACAAGTAGAATTGTTAAAAGGAGGTTTAGAATAGGTGAAGTTTTTATAAAATATAAACCAAGAAAAGAGGGTGAAAAAAAAATTAAATTTTATCATATGGTAAATGCAATATATGAGATTTTTAAAGTCAAATTTTTTAATTAAAATAATAATCATGATATATGTAAAAAAAAAATTCTTGAAACTATCTTCGTATAATCTAAAAAAAAAAATTGTTTTTATATTCTTCATTAGTATTTTTTTATTTGAAATAATTCTCATTTCACACAGAGTTGGTTTTTATTTTAATAATCTTTTTAATTTTTATAAAAAAGAACAAGGATTAGTAAATGTTATGATAAAAAACAGCAGTTTACATCAGATTCATCAAACAATAATTGAAAATAAGATTAGTAACTTTTCTTTAGATACAGTCTCATTAACTAATGAAATTAATTATCCTTTTGAAAACTTATTCCAAAGAGTAGTTGAAATATCTTACCCAATATTATTTGAACGAAGTAGTAAGTTTGTAATAAGTGGTAGTTTAAGAAAAATTGATCAATGCAAAGTTATTAGCACAAAAAAAAATATAATTTTATATGGCTGCTGACAAGAAGATCTATTCAATGAATAAAGTATTTTTAAATTTATCTATTATTTTCAATTATCTATTTTATATAATTTTCAACTCAAAAGAGTTATTTTTTATATTTTCTATTATTATAATTTTATCTTTTTTTTCTGTATTAATATCAATTTTTAAATCGAATAGAATATTATTTTTATTCTTCTCGTTAATGCTCATAATTTCACTAGGTAGCGCTGTTCAAGTTTGGGATGCGAGAAGTATCTTTATGTTTAACGCAAAAAGAATTTTTTTTGAAAATAATTTCAATGATTATTTTAAAAGCTTTGGAATTAATACGCATTACCCAATTTTTTATCCAGTATTAGCAGCAACACTAAATAATTTTTTTTCTCACTGGAGTGAAATCATTCCAAAGATATCTATTTTATTTCTAAGTTTAGTTCCATTAATTAATATATATAATGAAATTAAAGATAATAAAAAACTTCTATTCACTTTTCTATTTATTTTAACTTTTGAGCATAGAGTATTAAATGGAGATTTAGATGTTCTAATAGCTTTATATTTTATTAATTCAATAATCTTAATTAACAAAATAATTAAAATTAATTATTTTAACTACAATAATTATTTATTAATTGTAGAGTTGTTGCTATCAAATATAATATTTTTACTTACAAAGCCACAAAGCTGGTCCTTGTCTATAGCTTTAGTAATATCATTATTTATAATACTAACTGTAAATAAAATAAAATTAAAAAAAATACTTTTAATTTTATCCATAATATTAATTTCAACTATTCCTGCGTTACACTGGAAATTTATTACTTTTAATAATTATAATTATGTAATAAGTGATAATTTATCTTTAAATTTTCTTTTAAATAATTTTTTAGATTTTAATAAATTCTTTAAAACTTTTTTTTTAATATTAGATAAATTTATTATTCAAAAATCTGTAATGATTATGTCAATATTTTTAACTTTTGTTGTGTTGAAAAATTACTATTTCAATAAATCTGCCAACATTAAAAAGTTAATAAAATCTAATATGTTTTTAATGTTATTACTGTCCTCAATAATTTATTTTTTTTCACTATTAATTATAAATTTATCCATAACTAACGATCTTGAAACAATTTTAAATTTTACAGTCGACAGATATATTGTTCCAATTAATATGATGTCTTTATATATTGGTTTTATGTTTTTAAGTGGAACAAAAAGTTAGATACGATTACCCAAAAACTTTATTAAATAATTATTTATTTTTAATTAATATTTCAAAAAAACTAGAAAACTAATTTTTCAATAATCTTTAATAAAATTTTATTATTGTCGATGTATAGTTTTGTGAATAAATATAAATTTATTATTATAGTTTTGGTAACAAACTTTTTTTATTTAATTTAATCTTATTTCTTCGTTAATTTTAAAAAAAGTTTTTATTAGTTTTTTAATTTTTCTTAAAGTAAAATGAGATTCTTAGATACAAAAGTTGAATAAATTTATTTTAATAACTTCATCAAATATTTTTGTGATCCAACTTTATTTATCACGGAACTACTTATTGATAGTGATACAATATTAGTTTTGCAATTTTTATTATTCGTAGCCTCATTTAACCACGATTGGAAACCGCCATCCTGAAAATGATCTTCTGCTACTATAATTTTTTTATACTTTTTTATATTTTTATATTGTCTTTTTTTATATTTCATGCTCCAAAGTGGCAACGAATAATGTGAAAAATTATTTTTATTAGTATATTTTTCTTTTACATGCTCTATTACAGCTCCAGTTGTTAAATAAGTAAACATCTTTCGGTCTTTTTTTTCAAATATTTTGATCCATTTTCCTGGGTATACTTTTGGAATTTTACTATGAATTTTATAATGTGAACTTTTATCTAATCTCAAATATGAAGGTTGCGGATTAGACAATAAATAACGCATGCAACCTCTAAGTTCCATAATGTCGCCTGGAGCTGCAATTAGCATATTAGGAAAGCTTCTCATTAAAGAATAATCTTGTAATCCATGATGAGTATAACCTAAATTACCATAGCCAACGCCAGAGCCCACTGACACAATAGTAACTGGCAATTTATGATAATCGACATCATTTCTTATTTGTTCAGCGCATCTGAAGGTTGGAAAATTTGCTATTGAATATACAAAAACATGTTTGCCAGCAGCTGCTAATCCAGCTGCATAACCCATCATACTTTGCTCAGAAATACCAGCATTAAAAAAGTTTTTAGGGAAAAGTCTACAAAATTTTTCTATTACTCCAAAACCTAAATCATTAACCAATAAAATTATGTTTTTATTTTTTTTGGTAGCAATAATTAATTCATCAATAAAAATATCTCTCATTATTGTAACCCTTGAATGGCGACTTTAAGTTCACGTTCATTTGGAAACTTATAATGCCATGAAATAGAATTTTCCATAAAACAAACTCCTTTACCCTTGATAGTATTGGCTATAATTACCGTTGGCTTTTTATTCTTTTTTACTAAAAAAGATTTGTAAATTTGAATAAAATCATGGCCGTTAATATTTTTTACATTACAACCAAACGATAGAATTTTTTTTTGTATAGGTTCTAATCTTAAGACATTTTTAGTGAAATCTAAACTTTGAATTTTATTATAATCAATAATTATAATTAAATTATCTAATTTATGAAATGTTGCAAAGAGTAAAGACTCCCAGGTAGTACCTTCGTTTAACTCGCCGTCACTTATTAAAACAAAAATTTTATTATTAGTTTTATTAATTTTTTCCGCTAAAGCCCTACCAACGGCGTAGGGCAAGCCATGCCCCAATGATCCTGTTGAAAATTCTACACCTGGAACTCTATGACTGACATGAGATAATAAAATTGTATTATTTTTACCATAAGTATTTAAGATTTTATTAGAAAAATAACCAAATTTTTGTAATATGCAGTAATAAGCTAAACAAGCGTGTCCTTTGCTTAGTATGAAAATATTTTTTTTATTAATAAAATTTTTATACAAAACTACTAAAATCTCAACAATAGATAAACAGCTTCCAATATGAGATGATTTTGCTCTATTGCTTAATTGAAGTATTCTAATTCTTACTTTCTTAGCAATTTCCTCGACGATGAGTTTATATCTCATTATTTATTTAAATCTATTTAAAAAAATTTTTAAGACTATTTATTGTAAATTCTAAATGTTTAAAAGTGAGGCCAGGATACAAGCCAATCCAAAAAGTATTCTCCATAATTATATCTGAATTTTTTAATTCCCCATGGACTCTGAAATTGGTATTTTTTATATAGGGTTGTTTAGTCAAATTTCCTGCAAATAAAAGTCTAGTACCAATTTTATTATTATTTAAATAGGTTATTAAATTATTTCTATTGAATTTTTTATTTTGTCTAACTGTCAAAGCGAAGCCAAACCAAGAGGGCTCAGAATTTTTTTCTGATTCTGGCAATATTAAGAATTCCTCTAACTCTTTCAAATTTTTATATAAATAATTAAAATTTTCTTTTCTTTTACTAATAAAATGTTCTAATCGTTCTAATTGGGCAAGACCACATGCTGCCTGCATATCGGTTATTTTCATATTGTAGCCCAGATGAGAATAGGTATATTTATGATCATAACCAAAAGGCAAATCTCCTAATTGCCAGCCAAATCTTTTATTACAAGTATTGTCTTTACCAGGTTCACAATAACAATCTCTCCCCCAGTCTCTAAAAGATTCTGCAATTCGTTCTAATTTTTTACTATTAGTGAAAACTGCACCCCCTTCACCCATAGTAATGTGATGTGCTGGATAAAAACTTAAAGTTGCAAGATCACCAAAAGTTCCAACATTTTGCCCATTAAACTTTGAACCCAAAGCATCACAGCTATCTTCAATTAGCCACAAGTTATATTTTTCACAAATTTCTTTTATCTTTTTAACATTAAAAGGGTTCCCAAGTGTATGAGCTAACATAATTGCTTTAGTTTTATTATTTATTGCTTCCTCAACTAAATTTTCATCAATATTGTAAGTAGGGATTTTAACATCAATAAAAACTGGGACTGCTCCAAATTGAATTATAGGATTAACAGTTGTTGGAAAGCCTGCTGCTACAGAGATAACTTCATCCCCCTTTTGAATTGCTCTTTCTTTTAATTTAGGTGATGTTAAAGTTGAAAATGCAATTAAATTTGCAGAAGATCCAGAATTTACTGTAAGCAAACATTTTACTCCTAAAAAACTTGCCAAATCTTTTTCAAATTTTTCGTTAAATCTACCCGTGGTTAACCAACCATCTAGTGATGCTTCTACCATATTTTGCAGTTCTAACGTTCCAATAACTTTTCCAGAAACAGGAATTTCCGTTAACCCTTCTACAAAATCTTTATTTATAAAATTAAGATCAGAATAAACTTTAACTAAATCTAATATTTTTTTTTTGATTTCTATTAATTTATTATTTTGCATAAAAACTTAACTTAAATGATCTAATATTTGTTGCTGAGAAATTTTTAAAATATTTTTTCTTTTCATGAAGGATTTCTGCCAGTTTACAATTATTTTAACTGCTTTATTTAAATCATATTTTGCTTCCCATTTTAATAATCTTTTTGATTTTTCAGAGTTTAACATAAGTATTTTACTTTCGTAATGTTTTTCGATTAGATTGGGTTTTTTTATAATTTTTATAGAATTGTTAAAATGTGAATTAATTATGTTTATCACATGGAATACGGATTTATTATTTGACTTTTTTGGTCCAAAATTCCAAGCATGTTCATTACAATTATCTTTTTTATAGTAGAGTCTCCTCAATAGTAAAAGATACCCATACAGTGGATCAATAACATGTTGCCATGGCCTGATTGAGTTTGGGGATCGAAGAAATAATTTTTTTTTTTTGAAAGAACGAAAGTAATCAGGAATAATTCTATATAAAGAAAAATCGCCTCCTCCTATTACGTTTCCAGCTCGCGCAGTTGCGACTGATATATTTTTATTTTTAAAAAAAGAATTAATATAAGAGCTGACTGCCAATTCAGCGCAAGATTTTGAATTACTATAAGGATCAGCTCCGCCTAAATTACTATCTTCTTTATAATATACTTTGTTGTTCTGATTTTCATAAACTTTATCAGTGGTAATAATTAATGCGGAAATAGTATAATTTAATTCTTTTAAAATATTTAAAACATTTACAGTTCCTAAAGTATTAACTTCATAAGTATATTTTGGATAATTATAAGACTCTTTAACCAGTGATTGGGCTGCCATATGAACAACAAAATCCGGTTTAAATTTACTAATAGACTCTTTTAGTTTTTTATAATCTCTAATATCTCCAATTATAGATTTTTCTAATATCGATTCTAAATTAGCTAATTCAAAAAAATTTAACTTCTGTGTTGGCTTTAAAGAATAACCAACTATTTTAGCGCCTAATAAATTTAAAATGATCGAGAACCAACATCCCTTGAAACCTGTATGTCCTGTTAAAAAAACTTTTTTATTTTTCCAAAACTTACATAAATTATTTAAATTATTTATCATCCCATAACTTCCATGGTGCTTTGTGTGAACTCCACAAATCTTCTAAATAATTTTTATCTCTTAAAGTATCCATTGCATACCAGAAACCATCATATTTTAAGGCATTTAACTGATTGTCTTTTGCTAGCTTTTCCATCGGCTTTCTTTCCCAGATAGAATTTTCATTCTCTATATATTCAAAAATTTTTTTATTCAAAACAAAAAAACCACCATTAATCCAACTATTGTCCCCTTTAGGTTTTTCTAAAAAATTTTTAACCATATTATTCTCTAACTTAATTACTCCAAATCTTCCAGCTGGTCTCACTGCTAAGACTGTAGCTAATTTCTTTTCTTGAATATGAAATTTAATTAAACTCCTTATATTTACAGATGACAAACCATCACCATAGGTAAGGCAAAAAGTATCACCCACATACTTTCTGATCATTTTTACTCTCTCTCCGGTAGGTGAATTATCACCTGTATCTATCAAAGTTATTTTCCAGGGCTCAGTTTTTTTTCTGTGAACTAAAATTTTGTTCTTACTAACATCAACAGTTATATCCGTTGTATGAAGAGAGTAATTTGCAAAATATTCTTTGATTAAATATCCTTTGTACCCGCAGCAAACTATAAATTCATTTAGTTTGTAATGAGAGTAAATCTTCATTATATGCCAAAGAATCGGCTTCCCTCCTATCTCTATTAAAGGCTTAGGTTTTATTTGACTTTCTTCAGATATTCTTGAACCCAATCCGCCCGCTAATATTACGACTTTCATAATTATGTTATAAAATTAAATTAAAGTATTACAAAAACATACTTTTCTATATGAAGATTAATACTAGTTTAATTCTTAATTGCATTAAAGTCTATTCGATTTGATAAAAAACTGCAAACATGTATTAAATAAATATTAGTATGGAATTAAAAAGAATTAAAAAAAAAAATTATTTCTACTCATTAGTAATATTAATTATAGTTTTCTTGTCTTTTTCTTTAGGTATCAAATATTCTTTATATAATCAAGATTTTCATCACTGGGGTTATATACTTGCACAATTTTTCGAATTTCAAAACAATGAAAGACTATATAAAGATATTTTTCTACAGTATGGAGCCGGGCAAATAATTTTTTTTATTTTATTAAATTTTTTTTATAAAATAGATATTGTCACGTTAGGGCTAACCTTTAATTTTATATATGCAATAAATTTTTTTATTATATACAAAATATTTAAAATTATAACCTCAAAAAAAATATCAACAATTATAACTGTCATTATTTTTTTTTTACACCCCTTTAGTATATTGCCTTGGCCTGACTATATTTCTGGGTTTTTTTTAAATCTATTTATTTATTTTTTTTTGAAATTCAATAGTGAAAAAAAAATCTCGATCATCCTAGCATTTTTATTATTTGCTTCAACTTTTTTTAGGCAAAGTTACATTATAAGTATTGTTTTGGCAGTTTTAGTTTTTTTGTTATTAGATCTAATTTTGACAAAGAAAGTACATTTAAAAAATATCTTTATATTTTTTTTTTCTTTTATTCTAATTTTTTTAATTGGGTTATTTTATTTTGAAAATTTAGAATTACACATATTGCAATTTACAAAAAGTGTAGAAAATTTTGCAAACACCACCCATCAATTAGAGATTAAAGAAAGAATCATAGAAAAATATGGATATAATTGGTGGATATTTTTTAGATTAATTTATTTTTTTTTAAGATTTTTTATTAATCTTTTTAATATTTATTCAATAGATAATATTATTTTTATAACAACAATAACTATAGTTCTTATATTTTTTTATAATTTTAAGAAAAAAATTTATTTACAAAATATCTTTTTAAAAAAAATTATTTTTCTTTCATTAATAGGGCTTACTGGGTTAATTCAATCTTTATATAATTTTGAAACATTTAGAATTTTAAATTCATCAATGGGGATTTTTGTTGGAGCTACATATTATGTAAATCTTAATATTAAGAATTATAATAATTCAAAAGTTAAAAAAATTTTTAATTTTTTTTTAATAAACTTTTTTTTTATAGCTCTTCTATTCTCATTTGTTAATAATTTGATTAAAACAAAAGTTATAAGAATAAACAATCATTCATATTATAGTTTTGAAAATAATACTTTTTTTGGAAAAAAAAAAATAAAAGACTACAGTTTCTCCTATTATTCTGAGATTGCAGGGATAATCTGCAAAGAAGATAGTTTAATAATTAATAATAGTTATGATTTTGCAATATCATATTTGTGCAAAGATAAAAAAAATCCGATTCCGTTTTATTTAAATTCAAAATTCCTTTCTCAGAATAATGAAATTAACCGTATAAATGCAAATTCAAAAGAAATATTTATAATAACTCACGATCAATTAAAGGATAGACTTGATTACGTCTTAAATAAAAAAATTTTAATAAATCATGAAAATTGGAATGGGCCAAAAACTTTGTATATCTACAAGCAAGTCATCCAAAAAATGATCTATTGATTATAATTATTTTTTGAAAAATAATGAATAGTGCAAAAATAAATTACTGTAGATATTGTAAAACTGTATAGGAAACTATCATTAATTCGATATATCAAATAAGGAATAATTAAAATTATTTGAATAATAAAATAAGTCCAAATAAATTTTACTTTCCTTAAAATAATATGATGAATATGATTTCTGTCAGCTATGAACGGATGTTTTTTATTTACAATTCTTTTAATCGATAACCTTAGTAATTCAAAACCTGGAATTAGCATTATTAAAAAAATTTCATCAGCATAAAATTTATTTCCTAAATTATAAGATTTTATAAAAATGAAAGCTATTAAAAAACCTAAAAAAAGAGATCCACTATCTCCTAAATAAGTTTTGTTGTTAAAATTTAATATTAAAACAAATATAAGGGAAATTATTAACAATATAAAAAAAATAGATATAATTTTACTGCTTAAAAAAATACAAAAAAGAAAAATCGTATAAGTAATAGCCTGCCCGTTAATTCCATCAAGCATATTGAAAGCGTTAATGAATAATAAAAAACATAGTATTGTAACAAAATAACTATAATGATTTAAAATTATTTTTTTAGGAAAAAATGTAAATTTTAAATTAGTTAATAATAGATTTTTATCAAAATATAAAATTGTTAGCAATATTATGATAGTTACTATGAATTTTATATTTGCACTTAGATGATATTTATCATCGATATATCCTAAAGCAAAAAAAGAAGTAGAACCAAGAAGTAAGTAAAAAAAATCATCAGCACTAAAAAAATAAAAATTAATATTTTTACTAAAAAAAAATAAATAAATTAAATAAAAAAAAAATAAATTAAACAGCAAATATAAACCACCAAGAATAGGCATTGGTTTATTATGTAATTTTCTATCATTGTCTGGATAGTCAAATAAATTATAAGCTTTTGATATTTTTTTATTAAATAAAAATAAAAATAAATTAGATATAAAAAACAAAAAATAATATTTAATCATTGTGAAACTTCATAAATGATAAATAAAAAGCAATAGGAATATAACTTATAAATATGATCCAATTATTAAAATAACTACCAGAAGTAACAAAAGGAAACATGCTTGAAAAAACTGCTAAAAGCATAAATGCAGAAGCGTATTGATGATTTTGTAATTTTTTTCTTATAAAAAATAATTTGAGAAAATAAAGTAATTTAAAAAGGACATAAAAAAAAATTGTTATAAATAAAACAAAACCTACAAATCCTAGCTCTGATAAAAATTCTAGATAAATATTATGCGGATGTGTATTGCACCCGTTAGGATATTCAGAAATTGCGAAATGTTTACTTTTGTTCGAATTTGCTTTCTCTAAGTCTAATGCTATTTTTGTTTTTATATTTTGTGCGTATTTATCTTGATCGCATAAATTTCTAAAAGATTTAATCCCTTGTCCAAAAAATTTATTATCATAAAATAAGTTTAATGCTGTTAGAAAATGCAGTTCATGTCTATAACTATATACTGCTGAAGTCTCTTCGAATTGATTTTTTGTATGTTTAAAAATTCTATCTATCTGAGAACTATTAATGCTAAGCATTAAACTTATTGATAAAATACTTATTATAGAGAAATAAACAATTTTTTTTTTAAATAAAAAAAAATAAAAAAAAATTAATGTTAAATAATAAAAAAAAGAAGTTCTTTCACCACTCAAAATAACCAGTACACCACCTATTATCAAAGTTATTAGATTTATATTTTCTCTTTTTTTTAAATTTATTATAAACGATAGACCTATAATTACTGGTAACAATCTTGATACATAACTTCCCATAATTAATTTGTCACCAAATAAACTAGAGATTCTGGAACCACTAGTTTTGCGATCGTTAAATACATTATAATTAAAAAGATATTGTACTAAACTATCGAATAATAAAAATAATAAACAAATAATTGATACTAAATAAAATAACTTATAAAGATTCAAATTTTTTTTTAAAAAAAAACTTAAACCAAAAATAAATAAAATTGTTCTAAGATAAGGTAATGTGGTTTGGAATGATATTTTAGGGCTAAATGACCATATTGAATTGAAATTTAAATATATAAAAATAATTATAAAATAAATAAAAAAAAAATTTTTATACTCTTTAAAATCTCTTTTTACTAAGCAATAAACTAGAAAATATAATCCAAGATAAGTTCCAATAAAATCTGTTAAGAAAGGTCCAGTAATTAGAAAGATGGGAAAAAATATTATTAAAATTTCATTAAAAGACAGTAAGGTTATTATTTTATACATTTTAGAAGCAAATTATTATAAATATTACAAAGTTTATAATTTTAAGTTTTAATAATTAAAATATATATCAAAATTTAATTTAATGTCATTAATTGTTAATTTGAAAGCAAATAAAAATTCTGACAAAGCAATTTATTATTTTATCTTAGCTCTATGGTTATCATTGTGGTTGTCAATAGGTACTAACTTTTATCAGTTAGATAATTTAAACTATATAGCTTATATAAGTATTTTAAGAATTACTTTGGTTTCTTCTTTAATAATTATTTCGTTTACAATAATTTTTTTTATTAAAAAAAAATTTAATAAATTATTATACTTAATTTATTTTTATTTATTCCTGCAAATAATTGGATTGCTACAAACTGATGGTAATAATTCCAATATAAACAATTGGTATTTAATTTTTTTAGCTGCTGGAACTCTAAATGTATTAATAATTACAAATTCAGTTCAAAAAGAGTATTTTAACCAGTTACTATTAATATCATGCGTGATATCTGGTTTGTATTGCTTAATAATAATAATTCCAAAAATTATTGAAATATATAACCATTTAAAAACTTCACCAATAATTTCACTTTACAATTACATTGACATTAACGAGGTTAATTTTATGGGCATTGGGCTACCAAGGATAACTGGTCTTGCTAGACTATTAGCAATATTTAACTTGTTTTTAATAATTAAACTTAATTTTAACAACAAATTAAAAACATCGCTTTTATTACTCCTAATTGCAGTAATAACTTTTTTGATTTGGTCTATACAATCTAGGGCAGTTATAATTTGTTTTTACACCTGTGCAATTTTAATAATAATATTTTTTAACAAATTAAGTAATTTTAATAAATTCTTATTCTTCTTACTAATTCTTATATTACCAATAACAATGTTGAATAACTTCAATCAATTTATTTATCTGAATAATTTAGAACAAAAAGCAGCAACAACAGAGACAACAGAGACAACAGAGACAACAAAGGAAATGGAAATTGAAAGTCATAGAATAATTAAATTAACAACAAGTGGCCGTATTGATCTTTGGTTTGAGGCATTAAATTATTATGAATTAAAAAAATTTTTTGGATACGGGGCTCAAGCCGATCGATTTTTGTTAACTAAAGCAAGGGATAATTTAAAAATTAAAAGTAGTTATGGTACTAATATTTCAAATACAATTCTGTATGCTTTTTTATCTGGAGGATATTTAGCAATAATAATATTTATATACATATATGCAAAAACGATTAATTTTATTTACCTTTTTTTTTCAAAAAAAAAAAATTATATAAAAATTAACACATCAATAAAACTTGCAATAATTATCTTGGTCTTTTTTTTAATAAGATCTTTGGTAGAAAATAGCTTTGCTTTGTTTAGTGTAGACTTTCTTTTATTTATAAACTCTATGTTAATAATTGAGAAATATTATAAAAAAATTAAATGATAAAATGTAGCATTATAACAATATGTCTTAATAGCGAAAAAACATTAGAATACACGTTAAATTCTGTATTAGCGCAAAATTATAAAAATATTGAACATGTCTTGGTAGATGGTGGATCAAAGGATCGGACAGTAAATATAATAAGAAAATATCCAAAAACTAAAAAGATATTTATACAAAAAAATACTAATTTATACGAAGCAATTAATTGTGGAATTCAAGCTGCCACAGGAGAAATTATCGGAATTCTTAACTCTGACGATATATATGAATCACCTCTTATAATAGAAAAAATAGTAAAACATTTCATTTTGACAAAAAAATTAATAGTTTTTGGAAATGTAATTTACTTCAAAAACAACTTTCAAAATATTAGTAGAGAATATAAGGGAGATAAGTTCATTAAAAACGATTTGCTTAATGGAATAACGCCTCCTCATCCAGCAACATTTTTTAAAAAAGAAATTTATGATAATTATGGATTATACAATCCAATTTTTAAAATTGCTGGTGATTACGATTTTTTTTTAAGAACAATTTATTTAAATAACATTAGCTATTCATATCTAAATTTGAATGTAGTAAGAATGAAAGCTGGTGGAATTTCTGGTAAAAATTTATACTCTTATCTTATTTCAACGATTGAAATTGCAAATAGTCTTAAAGTTCATAAACTATTCAAAAATTATTTGGATATTATTATAAGATTTCCATTAAAATTAAAGCAATTTTATTTTTTTAATAAAAAAAAAATTAACCAAAAATTCAAATATACATTACATAAAAAATATAATTTATTTAAAATTTGTGATTTCAAGATTATTAGTAATTTCAAAAATTTTAATTTTAAAAAAAATTTTATCTTATCGGCAATGAACTTATCTTATTTAGGTTTTTATGCTCGAAACAATATAGTTTATAATGATAATTTATATCACTGGCCCGACGGGCTTTATGCTAAATTTATTTTTACAAATATTAAAAAAATTCCAGGAAGAAATCTATTCAAAATTTTTAAAAAGGAAAAATATAAAAAAGTTATAATTTTAGGAGAAGCGAATGAACAAGCTATTAATTTTTGTAAAAGAATATTTACTGAAAATATTAGACATTTAAAACTACCATTCGGAAACATTAATTTAATAGTAAAAAAAATAAAAAATTTTACAACTAATAAAAATGAACTTATATTAATTACTTTGCCAACTCCTAAACAAGAACAATTAGCTTTTGAAATTGCCAAAAAAAATAAAAATTATAAAATTATTTGTATCGGTGGTTCTCTTGCGATTGCGAGTGGAGTCGAAAAGGCTGTTCCTAAAATATTTAGTTCGTATGAGTTTATTTGGAGACTAAGGTATGATACCATAAGAAGGATTGGAAGGTTATTTAATACCTTTTTCAACTTTTATATAAAAAAATACACATCTCAAAAATTTAATAATTTAAAAATTGAAGTTATTTAAAAAGAAGTTTTTTTGCTGGGCCTGTGATTATAATGAAAATACAGGAGAGGGCAAACTTGCCAGACTATATATTAGTATTAATTTTAAAAATCTTTTAATTGAAATAAGCACTCCATCAAAAATATCTAAAAACTTTAAATTAATACAACATAGATACATCTCCCCTTTTGTTGGAATAATATTTTGTTGGATAGCCTACTTTAATAAAAAACAAACAATTTATGTTAATTATTTGCCGCTTTGGAATTTTTTAATTTTTTTTCTATTACCGCCTAAAACACTAATTGGCCCTATAACAGGTGGAGCAAAATTTAAAAATAATGTAATTAGAAAGTATTTATTTCCACTCTTTTATAAAATAAGTCTATTAATAATTTACTTTAGATATAAGGGTGTAATTTTTTCTACAGACTTGCTAAAAAAATATTTAAATAATTACTTTTTAAAAAAATCTAAATTTAATTTTATACTAAATATTTTAAAAAAAAAAAAATATTTATTTAAATATAAAAAAAAATTAAATTTTTTAATTAATAATATAAAAATTAAAAATAAAAAAAAATTTTTTTTT
>Ga0114976_10000383_pt1 | contig 27540 bp, 46 predicted proteins | sample S_130805_EF_Meta_FD_87319 | JGI IMG/M metagenome (GOLD analysis project Ga0114976, IMG submission 87319) | Freshwater microbial communities from Lake Simoncouche, Canada to study carbon cycling - S_130805_EF_MetaG | ecosystem: Environmental > Aquatic > Freshwater > Lake | place: Lake... | reverse complement strand
ATAAGACCAGATTGCACTATATAAGTTATTTAATTTTTTCAAATTCAACATCCTCTATAGGATTCCAACCACACACTTCGCCGTTAATATAGTTTTTAGTAACTATGAAATCTATATCATAAGTTGAATCATCATTCTGATATGCAAATGCAATAACTGCAGAGTTTCCACTTCTGATATAAGTTGATGCCTTTCCTTGATTATCCTTGCTTAATATCTGACTTCTAAGGGATTCAAAACATTCTTGCATCCATTCGTTTATCTGATCAGAGTCTACATCTGAACCGTTAGAAAAATCATACCAATCAGTATGATCGGGATAGCTAAGAAAATCCTTTATTTGATATATTTTCATGCTGCTAATGTATAAAAATAATACGAAATAAAAAAATATAGACATAAAAAAAAGCTCAGATGATACTGAGCTTTTATTTTTTTTATACCCTATTTATTCTTTAATAGATTATAATGCCTATAACCTTAGCAATCTCATCTGGGGTAGACGCAATTCCTTTTTTTATTTCTAGATCCTTTACTGTTGAATTTATGGCTTTATTAGTTAATTCTAAACCTTCTATCCCTCTATCTGCATAAATTTTTCTGTAGGTTTCATATGTAAAATTAATATCTTTCTCAAGTTCTTTCGCTTTTGCTCTATTAATCTTTGTGGTTTCGCTGTCTTTTTTTACGTCCGGCATTAGATAAAAAACATAACCTAATATATTTTTTTGAATATCTACGATTTTATATTCAGGCTTATCCTCTGTTAGAGGCCTAATCTCGTTATCAACAAATGATTTTATTCCTTTGGCAATCTCTCCAAAATCTTTTCCTGTATTTGTGTTATCATCAAGTATGATCATATTCTTAGACGAATTACTACCTGGTTCAATTACCAAACAGTCATAGATTGCATTTTTTAAAGAATCTGATTTTAAGTTGTATTTACTACGTAGAAATTGTCTAATATTGTTCTTAATTTTATTAGAAGTTGATATTTTATATCCTTTTTCTTTTTCCTCTGCTGTTAACTTTTCCCATTCTTTGAAGCGTGCTTTTATAGCTGCTCTTACCAAGACTATAGATTTTCCTTTTGGCTCCTTCTCTGAAGCCTTTTCTGCTTTTTCAATATCAAAAATCTCCGATGGATCTTTATAGATATTTTTGGAAAGCTCTATTATTTTTGCATTAGGATAGATCATCTTAAGCTCTTCTCCCATTAGTGGAACTAAAGACTTAGAAGATTCAATGGTAACTATATAATCTAAGCCTGATGGGAATTTTCTTTTTACATCTGAGTTTATGAAATCCCCGAGGGTTTCTCCTGAGGACATATTGAAATTTCCAGATTTAAGGGAGTCCATATATCTGGATTTTATTGTATTTAATGTGATCACATTCCCATTTTCATCTTTTCCTTTAACCCAATATCTTTCGGGGATCTCGTTTGTCCAATCCCCCTCTGGATATAGCCCATAATAAACCTCTATATGCTGACCAGAACTACCTTCTACGTATCTTTTATTAGATCCAAAAACCTGTAAATCTGAGGTCTTTAATTTTTCAGTCTCGTCAGCTGGATGGTTTTTCTTAGAAACGACAACATTATTGTTTGAATCAATATATGCACCCTCATTAATGAAATCTGAAAGCTTTTTTATTTTGAATCTCATTTTATTTCCTTAGTTTGAATTACCCTTGCTGTATCCTAGGATTGTTCCAGTTGTTGATGATAGTGATCTGTAAACTGATAGATATGCGTGGTTAAATCCTGAAGCTGCTGATATTGTTCCTCTAGTTCCGTCAACGTCCATATAGTCTAGAGTGAAAGCACCAGAAGCTGCGAAGTATGTGATAGGAAGTTGAGCTGCATTAGGAGCATCTAGGTAGTACCAGTTTAACCAGTCACTAGTTTGACCGACAGCTATACTTGAAACTGTATACGGGTAAGTTATAGTCAGTGTGGATCCACTTGCAGTGGTAATTGTTCCTCCGTTCGGGAGTGTTGAACCCGTTACTGTTATCGTTCTACTAGATTTAAGGGAATTTAACAAAGAAACTAAACCTGCATCTGTGGTAACTGAAACAGTTGTACTTGATGCAGTTGCACCTACTGTTCCTCTAAACCTGTTCATTGGGTTATCTGATGGGGTATAGCTTTTATTAGCTACGATTGAAAATACTGGCATAATATACTGTTTTGTTTACAGTATATATCAGATCTCTATGAGTTCATTTCTTCCAAAAATTCATCAATTATCGATTCTTTAAGGGATTCTTCAAAATCATCAGATTCAAAGGTAACATCATCAACCGACCAGTCATCCCAGTCATTCCAATTTGCATGGATCTCAAATTTCTGACCATTCTCGGTAAACCCCGGATAGATCTTATCTACTGACACGATTTTGCTATCCTCGTAATTAATTTCAAATTTCATATGATTAATTTTGAATTTGTGGAACCCAGTGGGTCATTCTTCCGTCAGGAGTAACCTCGTGTATAACTTTATTTCCAAGTGGATCCTCCTCTTTTCTATAAACATTGAACGAGAAAACAAATTCACCCATATTCCCATCCATATCCGTATAAGTTGCCAGGGTTGCACCCCCTTGGTCATAGCTGGTCTTAATAATCCTTTTCGACCACTCCCATAAACTCTTTAGTTTATCCTCTGGAATTTCATTAGCCTTAAGGTGTGGATTGATTCCTGCTCTATATAGTGATTCACTTTTAATATAGTTTCCTATGCCACTTAGAACTTTTTGATCCATTAAAAGTTGACAGATATTTTTATGCCCTCTTTTTGTGAGACTCCCTTTAAATGTTTCGAACTCAACATCCTCATTAAGGAGATCAGGCCCAACCTCTTTTAATTTTTTGTGTATGTCTGCAAAATCTCCATAGAATGAGATGTTTCCGAATCTTCTAACATCATCAAAGTAAACGGATTTTCCACTATCTAATTCGAAAACAAAGTGAGCATGCTTCCCCTTTTGATCCCTCCAACCCCCGCTCATCCCTAAGGTGTTCCACATCAAGATTTCCCCTATTCTGGCGTAAATAAATTTTCCTTTAACCCTAACCCATTTTACTTCAGCAGATCCCTTTGATAATTCTTCTCTTATAAGCTCTATACCAGTGGGTGCTTTCTTTAGCCATTTCCCTCCTAGTATCTCCGCTTTAACAATGGATTTGCCCTCAATTCTTTGGGCAAGGCCTTCTGACATTCTTCTTACTTCTGGACCTTCTGGCATATTTTTTAGTTTTTATTATGCTCCTATAATATTTCTTCTCCACCATTTCTTAAATCTATTCTTATCGTTTAGTAGATTAACCACACTATCGATTAAGAATGTGATAAAAATAAAGCCTAAGGAAACCCCTACAAATTTAATAAAATTCATCATGGTGTATTATTTTCTATTGCTTCAACAAGTGCAAGTATTAATCTCTCATCCTCTACTTCCTCCCCATCGTCATCAAACACAGTGTAGTCGATATAACATGAGGCTATATCTTCTAGTATAGTTACTGTGTAGTCCCCTCCTGCGGTTTCTACATTGTAAGTGTATTCTTTTTGTAGAGTGTGGATTTTCATTAGCTTTAATTGAGGTGCTAATGTAGATTAGAATTACGGTGAGAAAAAATTAAGCTGGACCAATAAGTGTAAACTTAACATCAAGGGATTTTGTCTCTAAAGTTCCTTTTACCCCTTTAGTTTCTATTAAATCGTTAATTAAGTCATCAACTTTATCCTGCTTAACCATGGTATTAATCCAGCCGTCTGGTCCTATTTTAGAAGCTGAAGCTTTCTTAAGAGCGCTGCTACTTGGGATTACCCTTACATTTATTCCGCCGGTTGGATTTTTTTCTATGCTTTTTATCAATAAATCTATTGATATCCCAAGTGATCCTTTACCTTGTGTTGAGTATTTATAAGACGAACCTGGAATTATCCCTCCTTTGCCATTCGATTGTGAGAGAACAACTGTATTCTGATCAGGGAGAACGGAAAAAACTATGGAGTTCTTATTGCTCAATACTTGGGCAATTGGAATAATCCCTGACTGCAGAAGTCCTGTATAGTTTTCGTATATTTGAATGTGTCTCATTATGCAACAGGTCCAATATATTTTAATGTAACATCAACACCACTTCCTGCATCAATTTTGGCTTTTTTCCCTTGATTCTTAACTAAATCAGAAATTGAGGTGTTTAGTTTATTAACAGGAACTTGAACATATAGCCAACCATCCGCAGTTTTTAAATCGTATCCTTTTTTATTCTTACTAGGAAGAAGTCCCATTAGCTTTCCAGCAAACCAACCAGTGGGCTTCGCCTCTGCTAATAAATCTCCAATCTTATTTCTTCTAACGTTTCTTAATTCCACATCAAATCCCATTACTCCATAATCTCCACTAATGGCGTACTGATGGGTAGTTCCCGGGATAATTGAGCCTTTTGCATCTCTTTGTGCTAGAAGTATTGATTTCTTGTTTTTGGGGTCGGAGAAAAAATTAAGACTTCCTGGACTGGAAAGTATCGAAAGTAATGGTGGTGCACCAAGTACCCCTTCAAATACCAATTCTTCTACAAATTCTCCAAATACTTTTAGTCTTTTCATATTCTATATATCATCTTACTCCTTTTTCTTTGGAGGATAAAGATCCTCTACCCAATTGGGAAATTCGTCTAAAACGTCAGCTTTAGAGACATCATATCCATATTTCTTATAGCGCTCAGGTTTAGAAACTTTAAGTGTTTCGTCTTTATCCCTTGAGAATTGCTTATGTGCAAAATCTATAACCCATCCATCCATATATGCTGCAATGTGAGCGTCTTTTTGCTTTTTAGTCTCTGGGAAGAAAATGAGCTGAATTGGGATTCTTGCAATCTCGCACCATCTGAAAAAATCCTCCGCAAACCAAGCACAGTTCCCTATTTTCTTATTGAAAGGCTTCCCCTTGCCCAGATCGTATTCCTTTCCTATCTCGCTAAGGTAAGACTTTGCTATTGCTTCATAATCTCTTCTTATATTGGGGATGTTATTTACAATAGGTAAATAATCCTTATTAAGTGTGGCAGTATATGTCTCGAAAATTAAAACATGTTTCATTGGTCTATATATCAGGAACTAGCCAAACTGTACCGTATATAAATATGGATCTAATGCGGATATATAAAAAAAAACATAAAATTATGAAAAATGTTAGCCACTTTGATGAATTCTTAAATGAAGGCATGACACCTGATACTAATATCACAGTAAGAACTCCTAAATACTCTGGCCCTGTAAGATTTCCTAGCATGGTTGAATATCTGGCTTTAAGCACTAAATATGCAAACGATACTAAAACTAATTTTGGGCAGGCCAAAAAAGTTATGCTTCTTAAAAAGAAATCTAAAGATGGTGTGACTGAAGGTGTGAAAATGCTTAGATTGTTTAAAGAGATATTAGAAGATTTAAAAATGGCGGATTCTTCAACATATTCTAAAATAGGAGGTGATACGTTAGTTGGTAAAATCAAAACTGCTTTTACGCCTCTAGTTTCTCCGAATAAAGATAGCACAAAAGGGACTCTAGCGAAAAGTAAGCCAAAAATGAATTGGGATGACGAATCGCAAATTTCAAATCTGCCAACTACTAAGGCTTTTGATTCTGGCTTTTGATTCTGATGGTTTATCAGGTTTACCCGATATAAATTAAATTCACATAAATAAAAATGCATAAAAGAGAGTCTATTGACTCTTTTTTTATGAGGATATATAAAGCATGAGAAGGCCCCTATTTATTTTTATTCTATTGCTAGTTCTAGGGTGCAATAAGGTTATCCCGCCTAAAAAAACGGAACCCCCTAATCATCCGCCTCCTCCAGCACCTCCTGTAGAAATGGTTGATAGTACAATAAAGATTAAACCTGACGCAACCTATTATGACACAGATGGTGATGGTGTTGTTGACAACACAAATCCCCATGAAATTTTACACCACACAAAAGTGGATGAGCAAATCGTCTATGTAAAAAACACAGAGCTTTCCGTTGGAAGAATAGTTTATAGCATTCCTGATACAATGAGACTGAAACAGGTTTCAACGATTAAGATAAGAATAGCTAAGAATCAATCATCAACTATTTATAATTCAATAGGTAAAGTAACTGGAGAATCTGAGGTAAGAACTTCTTCAACAATGGAAGTTAATCTTATTGATCCAGAAGGAAACTCCTTTAGCATTGTTAAATCCAATTCTAATGAGCAAATAATAGAGGATAGCGGATACACAGAATGGATCTATAACGTAACCCCTTTAAAAACTGGAAAACACTCTTTGAATTTGGTTGTTTCAATTATTAAAGATAAGAATAAAAAAGAAATAGTTTATAGCGACCTCGTTTATATTAAATCAAATCCAAAGGAGGTAATAAAAGGATTTTGGGAGAAGAATTGGCAATGGGGATTTTCTACAATACTTATTCCCTTCTTCGTTTGGTTTTACAATAAAAGAAAAAAGAAAAATGAAAAAGATAAAGGACTTTAAAAGTTACCTAAAGGGGGTTAGTAAAATCAGTAAAATAAATTCAGGTAAATCTTTTTATCTGGATGGACAAGACATTTGTAAATTAGCCTCCGATATAATAGAATTTATGGAGTCTCAAGGGATATCCTATGGTGATAATGTTCCTACCATTACCTTTACTAAGATAGATCAGGAAGAAAAAATCCCAGTATTTAAAGCGACAGGAAGTTACGCTCCAGCAATTAATTCTATAGAAATCCACACCAAAGGAAGAGCATTAAAAGATTGTCTTAGATCACTAGCACATGAGCTAATTCATGCTGACCAAAAAATTAATAAAGGTTTAGATATAGAAAAAGCATCTGAAGGTATTTATGGAAAGGACAAAGATGTAGAGTACATAGAATCTGACGCCTATGAAAGGGGTAATATGATGTTTAGAAAATGGGAAGAATCACTTCGTGGTAAAATATAAATCCTAAATTAGAATTTAAAAATCATAGAAACTATCAACACTGCTAAAATCACTAATAATCCCCAAGTGATGATTTTACAGCTGTCGACAACTTGTTTCTCTGATTTACCTTGATATTCGTTCTTGTCCCAATTTTTTACTTCTCTTTCTCTTTTAATAGATGTTTCCATTTTTATCAAATTTATAACCACTAGAGCTTAAAAATTCTTCAACGTTTTCGTCACTCTGTAGTTCTTCGTAATAATTTTCAAGACGGCTGAAAAGGTCTTTAGATCTATCCCTGGCCCATTCTGTAGCTTTTGGCTCTATCAAATCACATTGATCCTGGACATTAACATTTATTGAAAAATCTGTAGTGAATCTCATCTCGATTTCATCGTCTCCATCAACGCTGACATCCGCAGATACTGTGTTGTAGTGATAGTGTCTAGATGAGTTTCTTACAATCTCTATATAGATATTATCCAAAACATCATCTGGCATATCTTTCATACCTAGAGTTTCTTTCACAAATTTTTTATTATCATAAACCCTTGCAGTAAAGGATGCTCCGTCCCCTTGATTGTAAAATCCCTCAAATTCGCATTTTATTCTGGTTAATCCACATTCCATCATATCCTCTTCGAACCCTTCTATAATAGGATCTGGCCAATCGTAGCTATCTATGTCAAATTCCCTATTCTTCTCTATGGCATTAGCTTTAGCCTCTGGGGATAGTTCGTCAAAAGAATATTCATCTTCCCCTGAATCTTCTGATTCATTTATAAACTCCAGATACTTTACTATGCGCATGATCTATATATCTTCTAAAGCTCGTTTAAAAGCGTTTAGCCATCTTATTTATAATTTCAATATCTTCACTAGACAATTGATAATAAGCTCCGTTAAGCTTATTTAATGACTTCATAAATTCATCCTGATCATAGCTCATATTGCGATCTCCTAAAGCTGGTCCACCGAGGGTAATACCTGAAAAATTTTCGGATAAACCTTTTTTCAAGGCTTTCTCCAATCTATCACATCCTGGTGCTTCTTCTAAAAGTTGCTTCAGAGCTTCTGCTCTGTCCCAGTCTGAACATGCTTCTAGAAATTCACAAACGTCTACGTCTACTTCCGCTGTTGATTCAAAATTTGGCATAGTTTAATTATTTTGATTTTTATATGCTGTTGTGAAATAAAATTTCGGAATTTTATTAGAAATTGGAGATATTTTCCAATATATACAGATGAATAACTAGAATTCCTCAATTATTTTCCACTAAGGAACTAAATTGTGCAAAAATTTTCCAATATGGACGGCGACCCTGGTGATAAAAATAACAGAAATACTAAAGGACAAGGAGAGGAGATTACCCCTCTTCAAAGAGACATCTTTGATGCTGGCAATGTTTTTCCTTCCGCTTGGCTACGATGCTTTATTCAAACTGATAATGGACGTAACAGGTTCCTATTGGGCTGCAGATCTCGTTTTCTATTCAATTTCAGGATGCTTCTGGTTATCGTATATTTTGCTTACGAGATGCTTAAATAAAAAACCCAAGTCCTAGAAAGGACTCGGGGATGTAACCAAAACACCTATGATAAGTAATCAATAGGCAAAATATTTAATAATAGATTCTGGTATATCCTACCAGAATTTTTTTATTTTGTTCCATTTATTTTAAAAGTCCCTCGTAGATAGTGCAGAAACATTCTATTAGATCAGAATCTTCAGAGTCCTTTATATCCTCATAAACTTCTTTAGGCAATTTTTGGCTTGCAAGATAAAAGCATCTTTCAACCATTGCGTGACCGTATTTTTGATTCATAGCTTCCACTACTGCTCCGCTGATTACTAAATGATTCATATTTTATTTTTTTAAAAAATTATCTCTGACTAAAACAAAAATAAATAAAGACACCCCAAAAATAACCATAAATGTTGCTAATACTTTTATTACCCAATCTATGATTTCCATCTTAAATCTTTATTAGGGGAATCAATATTTTAACAACAAAATTGTGCATGTCATCAGTAGAGATCTTATCAAGAGAATCGTATATTGTGTGACACTTAAACCATGAAGAGTTATCAAAGTATCCACCCTGAGTAGGCATATCTGAAACGTTCTCAGATACTATAGGGAGTGGATTTATAACTGTGCTGTCTATACCTTCTCTTCTGAAAATTACTGTATCACTTGGTGGTGTTTGATAAACTGGTGCGTTAAATAGGTTTCTGATCTTATCATTTAAGTCACCTGGATAATCACCTATCATAATATTTTCTCCACCTAATCCTGATAGCTCTAGGTTTATAACTCCTTTGACATTCCCGAATAGACCTTCCTTTATTTGTTGTGCTAATCTTTTAGCACCATACATTCCAAGCTCTTCGCAATCGGTAAGAACTACAGTGGCATCAGGAGAAATTGATTTTAAATAAATTGCATTTATAACAGAAGCAGAGTTATCGTTGGCATTATCCGAACCTGGACTTACAATATCGTGATGTGCAATCACCATATAAGGATTAGTACCAGGAATAACTATATTGTGAAAGTTTATTTCTGGATGTATATCAGTTGCGAAAGAATCGATAAAGTGCGGGATGCTGTATTTTTCTAATAAAGCTATTAGAAATTTAACCCTTGCTGGATATTCCATATACCCATTAGCAAAAGCTGTACCTTCGTTTCTTGCATCCTTACAAAAAGGATAAATTTCTTTTAAAATCTTTTTCATATTAAATTAGTTTTATCTAATTGATTTTCTTATTTCTCTCTCTATATCTCTCTCTTTAATTGATTGTCTTTTGTCATAGGTCTTTTTACCCCTGGCTAAACAAATCTCAATTTTTATTTTATTTCTTTCTGATGTGAAAATCCTAACCGGAACTATAGTTAATCCAGTGTCCAGTTTACCCATCAATCTCTTTAGCTCTTTCTTCTTCAGAAGAAGCTTTCTGTCTCGTACCGGATCATGTTGAAATGAATTTGCACCCGGTGTTATATTTAATCCCTTAATCCAGAGTTCACCCTCTATAAAAAAACAGAAAGAGTCAACCATAGAAACTTTGTAATCCCTAACTGACTTAACCTCTGGACCATAGAGGCATACACCTGCAGTGTGTGACTCCAGAAATTCATAATCGAACTTAGCCTTTCTGTTAATTATAGATATCATTATTTTTTATTTTTTACTATTTCGTCTATGATTCCGTATTCAAGTGCTTCCTGACTGTCCAACCATAAATCTCTAGTTGCATCTTTCTTAACCTGATCTGCAGTTTTATTACAATATTTCCCAAGCAATTCGAATAGAGTGTTATTGATCTTTGCCCACTCTTTCATGTCAATTTCTGCGTCTTGAATATTCCCTCTAAATCCTCCGGAGCTTTGATGCAGCATTGTTCTTGAGAATCTTAATGAACTTCTCTTTCCCTTAGTTCCTGCACCTAATAGCACCGAACCCATAGAAGCTGCCATCCCAGTATTGATTGTTCTGATATCTGATTTAATATAATCCATAACATCAACCATAGATAATCCGCTCTTAACGCTTCCACCTGGTGAATCTATATGCATTGTAATATCGTTATTATCAACAGAATCCAAAAACATTAGTTGTGCCTGAACTATAGTAGACACATCATCATTTATAGGTCCAGCAACCCAAATTATACGATTTTTCATCATCATAGAAAAAACGTCAATTTGTGATATCCTAATGTCCCTTTCTTCTACAACATATGGTGTCATAGATGATTGTATCCTATTTTGGTAATAGTCCATCTTAAGAGAGGATACACCACATTCACTAATTGCATACTTTTTAAAATCATTCATATTAATCGGTATTATTTTTTTCTGAAACTTTTAATCCGTAGCTTAGATCAAACATTCTCATGGTCATCGATGCCATTTTTTTAGTTGTCTTTAACTCCTTCTTAATATAATCAGTTCCCCATTTAAACCATTCCTCGTTTTGCTCCTTTGTCATAGTCCACTGATAATACCAATCATCCTTGCGATCTTTGATGTCTTCAAACACAACCTGATGACCAGCTATTGAGAACATCCGGTTTATAAGTTCTTCTGAAACAATCTGTTTTTTATCCTTCATGTTTTTAATCTTATTTTTAGTTATATCAGGGATTTGCAGGTAAATTTCAAAAAATGTCCTTTTAGTCTAGAACTTATTTGCTGTGGATTGTATAATTAGTAATGAAAACCCAATCCTATTTAATTTCAGTTATAGGGGCTCCATGCTCAGGTAAAAGTACATTGGCAACATCTGTACATCATAGTCTCAAGATTAAAAGAAAGAACTCCATCTTTGTAGGGGAGGCAGCTACTGACTATATAGCAGAGTGGGGTGTACCCGATTCTGCTATGGATCAGCTTGTTATTTTTTATAAACAGTTAGGTAGAGAAAGAATGTACGTGGGATCAAAGGAGTGGATTATATGTGATTCAAGTTCTCTCCTTAACTACTTTTATTTCAGATCCCTTTTTAAAGGAAAACTTTCCCTTAAAGAGATTGCAACAATCAATCACGTGCAGAAGGAAATATTAAAGTCTATTAATCAGTGGCATAGGATATACTACGTTCCTCCAGTTTTAGATGGAGCTGAAAATGATGGAATAAGATTCCATAATAAAGAGGAGATATTAAAACTCGATGCTATTATTAAAAACTATTTAGATCTTGAATGTATACCCTATGTTGATCTCTCTGATGTTCCTTTAAATGAAAGAACCACCTATGTTTTATCCGATTTAATTAAAAGTAAACCTAGTACTTAAATTGTGTGTAGGTGTCAAGGGCTACTCCCCACTCACTTAGAAATATTTCCATATTTACTGTTCTAATAGATTTCTCCCAGAGAGGAGTTTTTTGGGTTTTTGCATTTAAAGCTAAACTATAAGACGATAGACCTAATGCTCTTCCAAGTATCTCTGGATTTGTCATAATTTTTTTAGCCACGTAATTATATCCCTCTTTTAGAATTATATAAATCTCAGGTTGTAGTTTTACCATAATGGCTCCGCTAGCATTTCTCCAAAGATTGGAGATTCTTCCTGCATAAAGTCTGGGAAAGCCATCTTTTAAAACCATTCCTCTAATTAAAACTATCCCTCCTTCTTTCCACTCTGGCATATCAATTTCAATGCCTTCATTAATCCATTCTGAATATTTTAAAAGAGTTTGCATGCATTATATATCCCCAATTTTGTGATATATAATAAAAAATAACCAAACCCCCATGAAACAATTTTTTAAAGACCTATTTTCAGGTCAATCCGACACTTCTAGCAAAAGATTTTCTGCTATAATTTCTTTATTTAGCCTAATTATAGTAACATTTCTTGCCACATTTAAAGCAGACCACTGGGTTACTCCCGAATTTATGTTCGATGGTTTAGCCTTGATAGCTGGTGGGGGATTAGGACTAACCGTAGTTGAGAAAATTTTTGCTAAGGGTAAGGGCGAGAATAAAACAGAAAAATCAGAATAGATATATAGATTATGCAAAATTTAAGAAAATACGAAAATTTCATCGGAAATTACTCCTCATTAGGGGAAAATAACGATATGACCTCAGAGGGTATGTGTATGAGCGAAGATGCAAAGGAGGCTATGAAGTCACTTTGCGAATCTATGCTTTGCAAAGAAGCGGAAGACTATCATAATGATTCTGACGATTCCCATACATATGAAGGATATATGAACGAGTGTTCAAATTACATTAAAGAATGCATGAGATAGGTCAGTATACTCTGGTCTAGTTAAACCCCACGCAGGATAATAAAAAAAAATAAATATATGAAAAACATAGTAGATTTTGAACTATTTGAAGATGATAAAACCCCACAAGCACCAGGAGCTGGAGCAGCTGGCGCAGAGGTTGCACCTGCAGTTTTCGGTAAAATAGAGTTTGGTATGTCAGGGGTTAAAAATGATGCTATGCAGGTTATTGCAGGTCTAATGGCTCAAAGCTTGATTAACGCAGACCAGCAAGAAGCAAGTAGAATAATTCAAAAGGTTAAGGAAGATCCAGGATCTGCAGCTTCTTATATAGAGCAAAGGGTAAAGGGAATACTTTCATCTGTTCCTGGAATAAGCCCAGATTTTATAGACAAATTGTATACACAAAGAACAAATTTAGCTAAGGCTATGGTTACAGCTATACCTGGTTTAGTTGGAGGGTATGTTAATCAGATCAGCTCTCAAAAAGTAGACTTATCTAAGATGTTAAAACCGGATTTAAGTAGAACATCTTTCTTTAATAAATTGGGTGGATATTTTCAAGAGGATTAAGATTAATTCAAACATTTAATATACTAAAAAACCCAAAGGAAGCTTTGGGTTTTTAATTTATATAGGGTTTTAAATTTTTTCCTCTATGAAAACCTTAGTTATTTCAGGATCTAGTGTTTCATAATTCATATCAAACTCGGATGACATGATAGAAATGATCCTTTCATTCACATATGGGGAGTTCCCTGGTTTTGACCATTTCCTTGATATCAAAAGCCAATTATAAAATAAAACATAGGCATTTGATTTTTTTACATAAAGATCCCTATCTATTCCAAGGTCATACTCCTCTATAATTTTGGTTGTTCTTATTTCATTATCAAGTTCTAGAGTTCTTGATATTGCTATATGTTTTTCTATATCTGGTACATCAGCCCCTGATAGCCATTCATCAATAAAATTTATGCTTTCCCCTGCGATCCCCCAAATTGGTATTCGATCTGCCCATTGGGTTAAATGACAATACTCATGGGCAAAGAGAGCTTTAGATTCACTATGTCCCATGGCAACGATAAGTGTCGGTGGGGTTTCCTCAAAGCATCCGCCACACCTAAATCCTCCTACCCTTATTGATTTACCCCTTCTAAGATCCAGTTTAACCCCAAGTTCCTTGCATTTCACTTTTACCATTTTAACAAATTCATCATAACACTTTTTCATATAGATTTTTTGATATTTTCCTTAGATTTCTATATCTATCTCTATGAAAATATTTTATGATAAATGATGCTATAATAGCCCCTGATTTTTTACTCTTGTTCCCAAATATGTCAAGACCCTCTAGATATTCCATGCCCCTTATGAGGTGTTCTTGGCTATTTAAGTATAAAGCCATATCATAATGATACTTAAATCTATTGACCCTAAATTTGGCAAATCTGTAGTTTTCAAAAATAAATCTTAGCATACCCGTAATTTATGGGTATAAAGATAAGGGATATTCCCGGAAATAAAAAATTAAATATAATGGATTATAGATATTTAATGGCGTTTTTAGCCCTCATGTATTTTAAATCTAAGGGTTTAGCTAGATTAAATGTAACAATACTGCATCTATGATTAGGACCAAAATGCCAGGTTAGCTCTGTCCCCATTTCCTCTGAGAGGATATCACAAAGATCCTCTATATAATAAGAAAGTCTATTTGGTAAAGATCCGTCATAAGCTTTAGAACCGTATTCTATTACAAAAGTTTCATCATCTTCACATTCTATGCTCTCCAACTCCATAGATCTACTTGAAAGGTGCTGTCTAATTCTTTCATTGAGGTCATCTAATAAATTAGATAACATATCAAATGTGTCTAATTCTGGTTCACCGTCTGAATCAAATGAGGAGTTGTCTTCGTATATTTTTATATGCCTCATATAAAATCTTTAATTTTTTTATACTTTAGCCCTCTCCTTATCCTTTCTATTGTTTCTTTCTCCTCGTCTTTAATTAGGCTGTCCATTACCTTAACCATTAGATCATCTGATAAATCAGGAAACAGTTCAGCAACATTCTTCTTCTCCTTAAATATCTCAGCTAAAACATCTTTAAGCGATGTTAATTCAGGATCTATTTCCCCAGTTTTAAAATAATCTTTTACAGATTCGGTGTAAACTGATTTTATCTTCTCTGCCGTTGCTTTTAATAAAGCACCGGGTATATCTGTTGTGGCTTTCCTATCACCTAGAATTCTAACATTAGAAAAAAGATCAGAAATTCCCTTTAAAGAGCTTTCGAAAGATTTTAAAAGTTCTTCATATGAGTTGTATCCTAAACTTATTGTTAATGCAAATTCTTGATAGTATTTCTTCCTTGATTTTTTCCGGTATGAATCTATATAGGATACTGAAGGATCGTCATCTATTAAAAATTCACCAGGTTTTAAATCTGGAGATCTTTTAAATATCAGACCTGTAAATTTTCCAGAAAACCAATTGGGAGCTATAAGATATCTTCCATCGTCTAGAGCATCTATTAAATTCATTAAATCAACTGTCTCTAATGTAAGCATTAATCCATCCTTACTCATTTCGCTAAGATCTACTCTTGCTCTCATAAATCCTGACTGAACTTGTGGATTTCCGTCCTCCCAAGCGCTTTCATCACTGAATGAAAATATCTCCTCTAAAACCCCCTTTCTTTCTGCGGACCTAAGGAAATCCGAGTCCTCCTTAAGCTTTTGTACAGCTTCAGGAGTGCATATAACTGCATCTTCTTGTTGATCTGATTCTTTTAAAAATGAATGAAAGGTTAAAATCCTTTTCATGGGGAGGCAACGAATTTATACTATATATCAACATTTGATCTATTGCACAAGGTCAGACCCAACCCATGGATCTAGCTTTATATTGGGATCAATATTTAGACCTGATAAAGGATCTTGTATAGACTTATTTTTAGTGGGCTTTTCCAATTTTGGTGTTTCAAGTTTGACCTTGGTAGCCACTAATTTTTTATAAAGACACTCTATTTCTTCTAGCGAGAGATTGCTTTTCTTACCATTTATATCAACTGTGCATGCTACTACGTTTCCTTCAATGTACCCTTTTGATGAGTCTACCCTATCGAAACTTCTTGCATAGTTGCCTTCTTCTTCAAATTTCTTATTAGTATAATAACAACTTGCGTATCCTAGTAATTTTTTAACTGACTCGAAACTAAGGTTAAAATCTAATTTTCTGTCTATTGCACTCTGATGAATTTTTAACATCTTCTTGGCAACCTCTAAATCACTTACTTCTGATTTGAGTTCCTCTTTTTTACTTATTCTCTTCTTTTGCATATTTTTATATATTTCTATCCTTGGTTAAGAAGAAATGAATTTGAGATGGCTTTAAATGATATGCTCTTATCGGCATTTCTAATCACAACACCTTCTCTTTTTGTGTCTGTGTTAAGAGCTGAAGAAGATTCTACATATGTTAATACCTCTTCTATTGTTTCTGGGAGCTTGTATTCTCTATCTAAAACTGGGACTAATTCTAAAGGTTTTTGATCTGAATTTATTTTTAATAAAAATTCTTCCATCTCACATAAGCTTAAATATTCGTTTTTGTCTATATTAAACACGTTGAATACCTTTACAGTTTGGCCTTTGATTTTATATGGATTACCTTGAATGCCTTCTCCTATAAGTTCACCTTGTATTGCAAAATTCTCTTCTAGAATTCCAAGTTTTTCTTCTATGAATAGTTCTCTAGCAACTTTCCAAAAAGTGTTATCTGGTGTTTCTACGAGATCTAAATTTCTAGAACAAACCCCAAATTCTCCATTTCTAAAATAGAAAGTTGCTGAACTTCCATCGAGCTTTTCTGTTACGTAATATGAATTAGATTTCATATTTTCGAAATCCTTTGTCATATTTTGAATTCTCTCTTCGTCTGTTTTTCTCAGAAAAGATGGGAAGTTGCCTTTAACCTTACCTGCTAAAGAAGCGGGTATTGGAGGTTCGTATTTGGTAATTCCTAAAGCTGAAGTAACGTCGGTTTCTTCTTTAATAACCAGAGCATCATCATAAGGACCAAGTTGTAGTTGATCTCCCCATGGTTGTTGGCTTACCCCTATAACCATCTCAGGTTCTTCTGGGTTTTTACTGTTAAGCGTAGACAATGGGAGAATTAATCCTTGAGAGATCTGACCTCTAAGTTTTATAGTTTTAAGACGAAATCCTTCTGTTCCATCGCTCATTTTCCTATAAGAGGACTTTCTAAGAAATTCGAATTCATCTCTTATCGGTAGGAATGAGTCGATCTCACAATAGATGCAAAGGTCTCCGGGATTATATTCTCCCTTTTTTGTTACAACCTTCCACGAGTTAACAACTGCAATTTCTATTGAATCTGCTCCTTCGATAGGCAGTATCTCTCTAATTTTTTGAATCGTTGCTAATTTTCTCATTGATTTATTTTTAGTAAATTCTAATATAAGAACTTGGTGAACCTTCGATAACAACTTGAACCGCAACAGGTTTCAAATTCGGATCCAAAGTTGGTTCGCTTACTGGTGTATCTTTTTGGCAGCTGCTTAACCCGATTAGAATCACTAAAAGAATTAAGATTAATATTATTTTTTTCATAAAATTAAAGTTTATTTGTTTTGTATTCCCCTGTTAAATTATTGATTGTAATTTTCCAGATCTGCCCAGATCTTACATCATCTGGCATTTTTATTTTTAATTGACGATTACTTCCATTCTTTAAAAGCATATTTAGGGTAACCGTATTATCACTTCCTTCAATAGTCTGTATCCTGAATCTTACTTCTGTACTGTTACCAATATTTTTTGCCGATACCTCTGTTACTCTAATTGGTAAAATGTTATTGATAAGAGTTTGTGCTCCATCGCATTCAGTTCCATTACCGCAAGTACCCGTAAATCTTTGGAATCTACCTATAAAATTTACTCTTCCGCTAGGAACTGTTATATTATAAGTGAGAGTTCCTGTTTGTGTACCTGGACCAGAATTAACCTGGTAACATTCACTTAGAACAGTGTCTCCGTAATTTGTAACTGTTGTTCTTAGATGTTTAGTTCCATTCGCTGACCAATTTACAAGTAATCTCCAGTGAATATTATCTCCGCTGGGATTGTCGAAATACGACCAGTTTACTGTGATACAATTTTGTGCCTTTCCAGTGCTGAGCACCAGGAATAGCAAAAGGGTTCCGATTAGTTTTTTCATTTTCATTTTTTTTAATTTTAATAAATACCTTCTTTCGAAGGGGTATTTACTTAGGATATGTGTGGATTATTTTTAGATCCGTAAGGAATTACAGGGAAGTGACATTTTAATAGTGTGGAATTATCATAATTGTTTCGTTTATTCCTGATTTATTATTCTTTAAATGTATAGGATAAATTCTGAAATAAAAAATTATTGTAGTCAGGGCCGGACTCGAACCGGATACCGTTCTAGACGGGGTAGACAACCTTACGACGCAACGGCCACCTAGTGTTGGTAACCGCCGATCTTGGGGACTCGGGCACCTTCCCTCATTACGCCCACCTGACTAACGGTTATTATGTTACCACCAACGATTTTTAAGCTGGAGCGACCAGTGTAGTCAGAACTGGATTCGAACCAATAACGGAAACTCGCGCAACCGCTTTACCAATTAAGCTATCTGACTACTTAATAACCCACCAGTTTGAAACCAGGGACTGATGGGAATACTAAATGTAGCTTTTATCAAAAACCTCCAGAGCTACAACTGTGCCTACCAACGATTAGGAGGGTATATGCGAACAGTTCTTACGGGATGTCTACCCTGTGTTTCGATCCTGTGGCCTGCAGGCTAATTTAAGTATTTAGGTTTAATCACAAGATTGTAGTAATCAATGGCCTCCTCTCTTTCACCACCACGTGAGGTAGTCCAAGTTTGAGGAAAATCTTCTCTGCATTGAGCCACTCTTTCTTTCCTTGATTTAGTTTTGTCTGTAGCATATTCATAGTACAGCCAGCATTCCCAATAATGATCGGGCTCAGGTGCATTAACGCTTACTGCTACTTGCCATTTAAAAAATACAAATGAGATTAGTGGAGACCATTCAAATCTAAAGTCATTATCTCTCCATTTAGTTTTCCATCCTAATCTAACAAAATCAAATCCAACTTTCTTTGGAACTGCTTTCATAAAGCCTCTAGATTTCTCTATCCATTGATCGAGTGTTAGCTGGGGAACGTTGGGATTAACAGCCACAGCTTTTATTTGCTTTCCTAACATTTCTTGAGCCTTTTCTCTAACCTCATCTTCATCGAGCTTTCTCCACCTCCTTGGAAAGAAGTAAGGTGTACCAATAGCAATCTCTCCTGCATAGAATTTTAACCCGAAAGGCTTAAAAGGACTGAAGAGTGCTTTCATGAATCTTAGATCCTCTTTTATGTATTTCCACTTTCTCATGATTTACATTTTAATATTCTAGTGTTAGATCTCAAATATATTTCCAAATGAGGTTAATCCAAAATCAAATCTTCCATCATGCACACATGTGGCATTTGAAAAAACCGTTGGTGTTTTTGAATAGTGACTAACCCCTTGATTATCGCATCCTGGCGAATCGTGAATGTGTCCAAATAACAGATACTTGGGTTTTATTTTAAATACCACCTTGGCTAAAGCATTGTCTCCACAGAATTCCAATTTACCAAATCTATCATGAGAAAGATCTCTAACACCTTTAGGCGGACCATGCACTATAAGAACGTCAGTATCAACAGGGATGTTTCCCCATACTCTCCCAATTGTTTCCCTGCTCTTCATAAAAGCCCAATTGCCAAAGGTAGGAGTGTGGGGGCTTCCCCAGAATTTAATTCCATCTATGGTAACCTCATCGTTCTCTAGATAAATGATCCCAGCATTCTCAAAGTCTGATTTTTTGAATTTTTTTCTTTCTATGCTAGTGTCGTGATTTCCAGCCACATAGATCTTATAATTGACCTCTAATTTAGAGTACCAATCTATAAAAGATCTAACTTCCTTTTCATTAGCAAATGTGTCTTTAGAGTTAGAGCAATCACCTGAATGTATAACAACATCTATTCCATTAAATCGATCCAATGGAAACTGATCATGGAATCCGTGCGTGTCACTGATGTGAAGTATTTTCATTTTCGTGTTTTTTTAAATAGGTTAAGAACGAATAAAATTCCTAAACCTAATCTATACAAAATAGTAACAATAAATTTTTCTATGTAGTATTTCAATAGTTTTTATTTTATAAGTTTAAAATTAAAGAAAAATCCCGGGACAAAAAAATATTGGTGCGAAAAACACCAATATTTTTATTTGATTAGTTAATCTTTTAATTCTTCTTTAGTTAATCTATACATTATATAAGCTATTTGTGTAGCTAATACCATTTTAAGCATTTCTTCTATTGTAGCACCTTTCCATACAACAAATGATATAAGAATAGATACCAACCATACAATCATGAACAGTCCAAATGTTTTCATAATTAATCTTTTTTAAATGTTTCTTGATAGTAATGTTCTCCTTTAGTGATAGTTTCAGATATTCCCCCACCATCAATATCTTCAAATTCATTTTGGTTTACTGCATTCATTATCTCTTGCTTGTGCATTTCTTCTACCTTATAATAAAAGTTATGTATTGTAGTTAGAAATTCCCTTATGTCAATATCTCCATTTGCATACATATGAAATAACTCTAAAACTTTCTTCTCATACATTTCTATTGATGTCATAATTAATCTTTTTTAAATGTTTCTTGATAATAATATTCTCCTTTTGTAACTCCTAAAAGTTCTGTTGTTGTATATCCATTTGAAGCATCTATTATCTCTTGCTTATGCATTTCTTTGGCTTGTTCAAACTCTTCTTTAGTTATGAACGGTCTGTTCTTGTGCGGATCGTTAAATGCCTTTTCTAACCAGTCTACCACTGTCATTTTTCTCTTATTGATAATATCGTTGCAGAGAGCCATAGTGCCTTCTATTTCAGGATATTCTTGTTTGATCAATTTAGCGTATATTAAAACATTGTCATCAGGGCCAAACCCCATATTAACTGTTTCAAATTCAACGTCAGGATATGCTGCTATCCTAGCTTCTATGTTATCAAATATCATTGAGTCGATTTCTATCTCTTGAACGTTGTCAGGGTGAAGTGGAAGTTTTTCATCTGTCAAAGAAGAAGGTATATTGTATTTCCCAACACAGTATTCTTGTTCATACTTAACCATCCAACCTTGTTCTGTTTTAATTATCTTTCCTTTCATAACACTTAATTATCTGATGAATGTAATAGATCTTCCATAAGTTGATGCAAAGTAAGTTCCCCTTGGTAATCCACTAACACTTATTGATGTTCCATTCGCAATATAGCTAAAACTTCTAAATATACTCCCTGATATATTTGTTATAATCATAGTACCCGGAACGTTACAAGTTATATAAATCCTCTTATTACCTGAATTGTAATAGAAACTACTAATAACAATAGGGCTAGTACAAGATCTAAACAGGCTATCAGTATTAGGTGCTCCGACACATCCTGTTGGTGACGAAGTGTATGTTCTTGTTTGTGAACCATTATTACAAGTAGACCATTGACCATAAGTAAAATTACAATTTGGAATTGTACATGTTCTTGTTATACTGTCAGCCGGCGGAACTCCAGTACAACCTGTTGGAGCAGATGCATATTGCCTTGTTTGAAAACTTCCATTACAAGAAGACCAACTTCCATATGTAAATGTACATGTGTCAAAAGAAACTGTATTTAATTTTTGATATAATCCTATGGCTGGTGTGCCTGTGAGTGTGGTACCCTCAAAATCAACATTAAATCCTGGTGTAGGTAAACCATGTCCTACTGCATAACTCGTATCAACTACATGTAGATCCCAATTTTCAGGAAATTCTGCAGTAGTATCTCTGAAGATTTTTGTAGTAATTATCCTTTCGCCAGTTTTTAAAGTACCCCCTAGAGTCGAAGCATATCGCACAGATCCAATCGGACAATAGATATTATTGCTTCTTTTAAATCTTGTTCTATCATAAACTCCTTGTACCCCGGTTGTCCAGTAAAAGATATTATTCCGCATATCAAACATTGTATCTATATAAGAACCGTAACGGGTGTTATCACCTGAATATTGTATAGTAGCTCGTTTACCTCCGTAATTTGCGAATGCTGCATTGCTGGGGGCTGTCCACGTTTGATCTGAAACTGGTAAATAGTATTCAACATTTGTGGTTGTTCTTGTTTGCGTTGCACGTACACTTAGTGTAAGTTGATTGCCTGAAATGTTTGTTACTGTTACTGTTTGATAGTTCTTACCCAGTAGCGAATCATTATTTATGAATGCAACGCTACCAATAGAAATTCCAGCCACATTGCTAACTGTTATTATGTTTGAACCAGCTGTAGTTGTAGTAGTAGGAGTCAGCGGATAATTTGGTGGGTTAAATGTACTATATGGATTTCTACAAAACCACCAATGCTGTTGCGTGCCTGGTATAAATCCTTGTCCATCGCTATAAATATCTTTTCCAAATCCCCACCCAATGTGCCTATCTTTATTGTTTGATATAAAAACGTTATTCCAAAAAGCTATGTGGTGATTATTACCGGCAAATACATCACCTGCCGAGCCGTGAAAGTATGTCATCTCCTCACAGTTAATAATCTTATTAAATGCAATTGTATCATAACAAGAACCCCCAGTTGAATCGTAACTATCTATGTTACCCCATTCCATAAACCCATTACAATCTATAATTGTGTTGTAACATATTCGAGAATTATAGAGAGCAAACACATCAAATGCTACCCCACCAAGACCTGTGCAAGAACCTATTCTTCCGCTTTTTGCCCAAGCACCTTTAATGTAATTATGACTAATTTCAACTCTTATACCATTAAGTCCTTCAATCGCTCCAGCCATTATATCGTTTATTCCTGCAGTATCAGCTGATGATTTGAAATTAGTAAAAGTGCAATTAGTTATTTTTGAATCAATAGCCGCTAGTCCTTGGATACCGTACATTGTATTATTAAAAACGCAATTCTTAATTGTAAATCTGGTTACCATTGATTTCCTACGAGAAGTATCTGTATAACTACTACGAGGAATTGAAGAAGTACCCCGTGTCCATTCACCAATAATCCATCCACCTGAGTAACCGGGATTTTGTTTATCACTTTCAGGTATTCTAAAATCATTAGATTGAATTCCATCAATTACAATGTCGTGTACTCCGGCAAACTCAATGATACCACGGCCTTCACGTGTATAAGGCCAAGATGATACAGGGTAATACTCTCTTGGGTGTAACCAGTTTGGTAAAGGCAAAGAAGCATCACCGTAGTTTGTAATTACTATTGGATTTCCTGGCGTACCACTTGGTGCAGTAAAATATGTTCCACCATCATTCCAAAAGTAAGCAGCACAGTAACTATCATTTGAATTGCCATAAAATACGTCGCCTCTTTTAAAGGATATTGTATCTCCTGCTTTAAAAACAGAAGGACCGTTAGATCCTGTTGTAAGTGATGTTAGCTTTTGTAAAGTTTTCCACGGTGTTGCAGGATTTTGTGCTTGCGTTATAGTATAGCTATCGTTACCAGCTGAACTAAAATAAAACTTTCTTGCCTGTGATGGGATTGTTGATGACAAGATTACCAACATTAATAAAAATTTTTTCATTTTTTGTTTTTAATTTAAAATGTTAATTAGGTAGGTGTTTAGCTATAGGTGTAGGTTGTAAATGATAATCGATAGTTAATCTTTTAAGATTCCTTATCGTTACTAATATCATCTTTGCCTAAATCATATAACCCAACTAAAACTAGAATAACATACATTATGAACAATATTAAATTTTGTTTAAATCCATCTGGTCTATTCAGATTAAACATAAACTCTATGATTGATAATAAAGTTGCAAATATAAAAAATCCTAATTTATATTGATTTATCACGATTTAGTGTTGATGTCTTTGGTTGAATTCATTAGATCCTTTACATTATCTTTACAGAATCCTTCTTTTTCTCTAGTTATAAATTCATAAATTATTCCGGTTAATTCTGACGGCTTAGTGAATATCTGGGTTAGTCCTGGACACTTAAGAGGTTCTTCAGTAGTGAATTCATAATAACCCATATCCTTCATCTCCCTAACCTTATCCTCAACAGAATCAACTTGGTAAGCAAGATGGTGTATACCTCCTATGCCATTTCTTTGCTCTACCCATTCTCTAACTACCGATCCATCGCTACCATCTGAGATAAAAATCTCAGGAGCCATATGCATTTCAACATGTTCACCTCCGTGATATAAATAAGAGATACAAGGCATATGACCAGTGGTTTGCTCTGGAGGTAAAAGTACTAAACACTTTGCACTTGTCCCGTCTTCAAATTGAATATCAAATCCTTCTGGAAGCTCTTGATCTATTCTATATCCGAATGCTTTAATGAAAAATTTGGCAGTTTCATTCCTGTCTTTAACTCTGTAAGCGATGTGATCTAATCTCATTTTTTATTTTTTATTATTTTATCCATTCAGAATGTCCCATTGCAAAAGCCTCATATGGTTCTAGTTCTGGATTTTCTTTCATAGATTTTAAAGCGTAGAAAATGACTTCTGGATCCAGTGCATGCTCTTTAGATTCATTTAAAAGATCGCTGATAAGAGAAATCTGTTCAACAGTTCCTGGATGAGTTTCAGATTGTCCAGGATCTTCGCTGAACATTTCCATAAAATCTTGAGTTGTATTATTATCTTCCATTGATTTGTATTATTTAATTTTTAATTATTAGAGATATTTTCCTCTTTAGTGCTTTTATCATGTGACTGTGTTGTCATGGTTTCGCCTCTATCAGTAAAGTAATGATAATGCCCTCCATCCATGAAGCGATAAACTTTAATTCCGTCCTTTTCAAAGAGAAGCTCCACTTCTACGCCTTTGCCCTCTTTTGTTGAACTTATTGATTTTTCATAGCATCCGCTAAATGCCACCAATATAATTAAAGCGGAGATAATTTTTTTCATTCTTAATAATTTAAGCAAACATATACTATAATCACGGAAGTAAAAAATATTTCAATATGATCTTAAAAAAAATGATATATAAAGCATGAAACTTCCGAAAAAATATCTTACTAAGAACCCTAATATCATGAAGAGGGAGATCAAAAAACATGCTGATAAGAAGGATGATGATTCCTCTGCATACAAGGATTGGGATGCTGATTATAAGAGCGGTAAGGCTAAAAAAGGCAAGCCAGTTCCAACTAAGTCTAGTAAATACACTAAGAAATATAAAAAAATGTTTGGCGAAAGCGAGAGCACTAGCAGAATAATGGATTTTGATACATTCACTTCTGATACGTTAGAGGAATCCTCTAAAATGGGTAAAAATAGCCCCGTTTATAAAGCACTTAAGAAAAAATCGGGCAAATCTGGATTTCCTTTAGCAATACTAAGAGAGGTTTGGAATAGAGGATATGCTGCATGGAAAACTGGGCACGTCCCAGGAACAACCCCCCAACAATGGGCAATGGCTAGAGTGAATTCATTTATAGTTGGTGGTAGAACCACGGAGATGAGCGATAAAGCTCTTTATAAGAGAGCGAAAAAGAATAAAAAGGATAAGGTCAACGAGCAACAGATTCTCCCTGATACAACCAGGGTAGCTAAAATTGATAAACTCGGTGACGGAATGAGATTTTATGATCTATCCAAAAAATACCCTTGTTTACCCAAGCAGTATAGGTCCATTATGGATAAATTGATAGGTAAAGGTTATGATAAAAAACTTCTAAAGGCTTCATTAGGAATAATCGGTAGGGAAAGCTCAGATGCCTCCGGAATGAGATATGATATATTAAATCCTATAAAGAAGTTGGGGAGCTTTTTCGGAGCAGACACCTCTATCGGACCTGCACAGATGAAAGCGGGAACTGCTAAAGAGTTAGGGGTTTCTGAAGAAAGTATATCAACAATGGAGGGAGCGGTAATTGCAGTTTATAAATATCTTAAAAGAAGCTATGATATTGCAAAGGGAAAGGGTTATACAAATTCTCCTTCGACTAACTTCAAGAACGGAACCGGAGATGCTGCTTTAGATATTTCTATTGCATCTTATAATGCGGGGATTGAGAAAATTGACAGATATTGTGAAACATCAGATCCTAGTGTTAAAAAATCATGCACTTTAGCAGGTAGAAAGGTTGATAATCTGCTAGTTAGTAAATCTCAGGTGATCAACTATTTGCCTAATTATAAAACTAAAAGATCTGATAACGTTAACATAAGTACGCACGGATACGTTAAAGAGGTTGCAGACAGGATTAAGAAATTTGGATGCTTCTAATTGAAGTTCCCGTAGATATAAGTTGTAGGCTCGTGAATGTCCATTATAGATTTTAAACCCGATGGAACTGATTGTAGATTGGCCTCGTTTTTACCATCGCTCATTTTATAGTCTACTGAGGATCCGCCATCTAATAATATTCCTTCCACCATCCCTTTATTTGCTGCAAAATCAACAATCTCTTTTATTGTTACTAATCCAGTACGGGTAGATGAAATAATCATAATATCTCCGTCTGAATTTTCACCAATTATAGTTCTATAATCTGCTTCCTTACTGCTAGACATTTTAAATAATCTTTTGTTTTTGACGCCATCATCAATTGCCCATAGTATACTTTGAGATGCGAATTGTACTCCACCTGGACAAGATTTAGCTCTAATGTAAGGTTTGCCATTTTTAACATAGAAATACCCACCTCCACCAACTCTTGATTTTATTGTTTTTCCTTTTATAACAACCAAACCTATGGGGGAGTTACTTTTAGTAAAAAAGTTGCTATTCGTATAAAAATCAGAGTTTTTTGGTTTGGTTTTAGAAACACCGAAGCTCATAGCATCTTTGCTAACTACTAATATATTAAAATCTGACTCCTTTTTAACCCTAACTATCTGTCCCTTTCCTGATCCAGGATTGGTAAAAGACATAAATAATAAAGAAATTGCAATAAGTGAGAAGCTGTAGACGATTCTTGTTTTTTCCATGTTTTGGTTATTTAGAAGGCAAATATAAATAAAAATGGCGGGATAAAAAAAACAAAACCAGATTTTTTTATTTAGATATATAATACAATAAAAAGAAATAAGCTATGAGAATTAAATCTTTCCATGAATTTGAAAACGGTTCAGAAATAAACGAAAAGGGAACAATGGTTCCTCTGGGGTCAACATTAGCCTCAACTGAATTTAAAAATCTTAAAATGGGGGATGCACCATCTATGGATTTGATAAATAAACCTCTTCTACAAGATGTAGAAGCGGCTGCTAGAGCAGCTAAAGTTCATGTTCTTATTACCTCAGCTAATTCGGATCACAAGATACATCAGGATTTTTCAAGACATACCCACGGTACTGCTGGAGATTATGCTATAATTGCAGACGAAAGCGTTTCCTTTAGTGTTCTTATGAAAGCTACCAAAGATCCAAATAGTCCATATAGAGGTTACGGATGTACTAAGAAAAATCCAAATTTAAAACCAAAATTCAGAGAAGCTGGTAATAGATTGGTTGATGGATTAATTAGTTTAGGTTACGTTTTAATGACTCAGGATCCAACACTTCGTTCAAAATACCCAGATAGTTTAGCCTCTGGGGAAAGTGGACATCCAAAAACAATTATTTGGCAGTATGATTCTCCTAAAGCGGGAAACCATTACAATCACGTACATATTTCTTGTGAAGAAGCCT
>Ga0114976_10000381_pt1 | contig 27642 bp, 43 predicted proteins | sample S_130805_EF_Meta_FD_87319 | JGI IMG/M metagenome (GOLD analysis project Ga0114976, IMG submission 87319) | Freshwater microbial communities from Lake Simoncouche, Canada to study carbon cycling - S_130805_EF_MetaG | ecosystem: Environmental > Aquatic > Freshwater > Lake | place: Lake... | reverse complement strand
CTGCTACGATTCGTTTCGTAGAAGAGCTAGATGCAGATTCACCCTACTACGATGAAAGTCGTGGAGAGGCTTGTGTATTTGCAGAGCACACTAACCCAAAGGATTACAAGCGTAAGGCTGCTTGTACAATGGAATCGGAAGGTCGCTGCTACGGCTGTGAAATGGCTCGTAAGGAGCCCAAGTCTGGCTGGAGAGCACGTAACCGCTTCTACTGTAACGTCCTTGTCGAAGACGGTCTTGAAGATGCTTATGTGGCTGTATGGTCACAGGGTATTTCAAAGCAGTCAGCAGTACCCACATTGATGGAGTACTTTGACGACACCAAGGGTATTTCAAATGTAGTCTGGAAGATTAAGCGTAACGGTCAGGGAACTGAAACAAGTTACACACTTCTTCCAAAGGGACCTGACACAGAGCCTTTTGATTGGTCAACCCACGAGTTCCACAACTTGGAAAACGTTCTTCGTGAGATTCCTTACGCTGAACAGGAAGCATTCTACTTCGGTTTCGATGCTCCATCGATTACCTCTGCAACTAACGCAGACTGGTAATAAAGACTGTGCTGGGCAAACACATTAAACTGCCCACCTTAAACTTTCACCTCTAACATAAGGATCTTATGAGTTACGCTGGGCTACACGTTCATACACACTATTCGCTGTTTGATGGAATTGCCACACCACAGGAATATGTGGATCGTGCCGTAGAGCTGGGTATGCCAGCAATTGCAATCACAGACCACGGAAGTCTTTCGGGACACCGTGAATTATATCGCTCTGCTAAAGAAGCTGGGATTAAGCCAATTCTTGGTATTGAGGGGTACATTACCAAAGACCGATTAGATCACACAGATAAAAAAGATAAGAATGATCCTCTAGATCTTAACTATAACCACCTCATTATTCTTGCAAAGAATACAAAAGGTCTTGAAAACCTAAACAAACTAAACGAGCTTGCTTGGACAGAGGGTTTCTATAAAAAGCCTCGCATTGACTGGGAGATTCTTGAACAGTATAAAGAGGGTCTTGTAATTACTTCTGGCTGTTTGTCTGGGGTATTGGCTAAAGCTATTGAATCAGATAATCTAGCCTATGCTAAAGAACACATTAAGTGGTGTAAGGATACGTTTGGTGAAGACTATTACATTGAAGTAATGCCACATAATCCTGCAGAAGTAAATAAGATGCTACTTGAGCTTGCAGACGAATTTAGCATTAAGCCTGTAGTCACGCCTGACTGCCATCACTCTGATAAGAGTCAAAAAGAAATTCAGGAACTTAAGTTAATCCTTAACTCATACTCAAATAAAACTGTTATAGATTCAACATACAACGGTACAAAGAAGTATGACAACCTTATGGACAAACTTGATTATCTTTATGGTGAAGACCGTCAAATGTCATTTAATAAGTTTGATATTCATTTGTTGTCCGACGAAGAAATGCACAGTGCTATGAAAGCTCAGGGCATTGACCGTGAGGATATGTATAAAGCAACAATTGAAATCGTTAATAAGATTGAAGATTATGACATTCAGGACTACCGTGACCTACTGCCTGTACAGTATCAGGACCCAGACGGAGAGCTCCTCAGCCTCGCTCTAGAGGGCTTAAAGGCTAAGGGACTAGATCAGAACCAGGAATATATTGATCGCCTTAACGAAGAGCTGACGATCATTAAGGACAAGAATTTTGGTCCATACTTCCTTGTTGTACGCTCTATGATTGCTTGGGCTAAGAAAGAGGGAATTATGGTTGGACCAGGACGTGGTTCATCTGCTGGCTCTCTCTTATGCTATTCACTTGGTATTACAGACATTGACCCTATCATTCACGGTCTTCTGTTCTTCCGATTCATTAACCCAGAGCGTAATGACTTTCCAGATATTGATACAGATATTCAGGACACACGACGTGAAGAGGTAAAGGACTATCTAGTTCGTCAGTACCGTCACGTTGCATCTATTGCTACGTTCTTGCAGTTCAAGGATAAGGGTGTTGTGCGAGATATTGCTCGTGTTCTCAATATCCCACTCCCTGACGTTAATAAAGTTATGAAACTTGTTGATACTTGGGAAGACTATTGTTCTTCATCATCAACAGCAGAATTTCGTGAAAAGTATCCAGAGATTGAGAAATACGGAGAACAACTCCGTGGTCGTATCCGTGGTACTGGTATTCACGCTGCTGGTGTTGTTACATCTAAAGAGCCTATCTTTAAGTTTGCTCCAATGGAAACTCGTACAGCACCAGGAACTAAAGAGCGTATTCCTGTTGTTGCGGTAGATATGACAGAAGCAGAACGTATTGGTCTTATTAAGATCGATGCTTTGGGACTTAAAACACTATCTGTTTTGCAGGATACACTTGCAATCATTAAAGATCGTGAGGGCAAAGATATTGACCTTCTTAAGATTGATACAGAAGACAAGAATGTATATGCTATGCTTTCAGATGGATTTACTAAGGGTGTATTCCAGTGTGAAGCCACACCGTATACTAACCTACTGGTCAAGATGGGTGTGAAAAACTTCAACGAACTTGCAGCCTCTAACGCTCTTGTTCGTCCAGGTGCAATGAATACTATTGGTAAAGACTATATTGCTCGTAAACACGGTAAGCAAACCGTATCATATCACCACCAAGTTATGAAACCATTTACTCAGGATACCTACGGATGTATCTTGTATCAGGAACAGGTTATGCAAGCTTGTGTGGAACTTGGCGGTATGACTATGGCTACTGCTGATAAGGTTCGTAAGATTATTGGTAAAAAGAAAGATGCCAAAGAGTTTGATCAATTCAAGAGTGAATTTGTAAAGGGTGCTTCACGTTACTTGTCTCCAAATTCTGCAGAAGACCTATGGCACGACTTTGAAGCACACGCTGGTTATTCATTTAATAAGTCACACGCCGTAGCATACTCAACGCTTTCTTACTGGACTGCTTGGTTAAAGTATTACTACCCAATTGAGTTTATGTTTGCTCTTCTCAAGAACGAGAAGGATAAGGATGCTCGTACAGAGTACCTTATTGAAGCAAAGCGTATGGGCATTCCAATCAAGTTGCCACACGTTAATGATTCAGATGCTGACTTTAAAATTGAGGGCAAGGGCATTAGGTTTGGACTTAGTGGTATTAAGTTTATTAGCGATAACATTGCAGAAAAGTATATTGCCGCTCGTCCATTTAACTCATACAAAGAGCTAGAAGAGTTTTCATTTGGCAAGGGTAATGGAGTTAACTCTCGTGCATTGTCAGCCTTAAGACTAATTGGTGCTGCTACATTTCCAGACCAACCTCGTAATGATCAGGAGATTCGTGAGAACCTTTATGAATACTTAAATCTACCAGAGTTTAATACAGCAATTCCTCAGCACTATCACGCATTTATTAATGATGTTGAAGAGTATGAAGAAAAAGGTTCTTTTATTATTATGGGTATCGTTAAGGGTATCAAACGAGGTAAGGGCTGGTCAAGAGTAGAGATACTAGACAAGACAGGTGCTATTGGTATCTTTGATGAAGAGCAGTCTAAAGTTGAGGCAGGACGTACTTACCTCATTCTTGCAAGTGATAATCGTATTGTCACAGCAATCCCTGCAGATGAAATTAAAGGTAATGATTCAGGGCTTGTGAAAATTCTTAATTACCGTATGCTACCATATACAGACGACCAGTTAATGGTTGTGTCATTCAGACCACGCATTACTAAGGCTGGCAAAAAAATGGCATCAATGGTAGTGGCAGACTCATCACGAGAACTGCACTCAATTACAATCTTCCCAACTTCATTTCCTAAAGCATATATGAAGATCAAGGAAGGTAATGTATATAAATTCTCTTTTGGTAAAACAAAAGACGGAACAACAATAATGGAGGATGTATTCGATGTTTGATGAAGTAACAGAACACTTGCACGAGATTGCAGTTGAAAAAGGATTTTGGGATCCAGTAGTGGGCTTTCCTACGCAAGAACAAACTGATATTTTTATGACCAAGCAGTTAATGATGATCGTATCAGAAGCTGTTGAAGTTATGGAGGCTATCCGTAAGTCTAAGGGTCCAGAAGAGATCGCAGATGAAATGGCAGATATTCTTATTCGCACGTTTGACTTGTATGCAGGTCTACGTGAGTTTGAGTACACACACGTCTCGCTTGACGAGGCATTTGAAAAGAAAACAGCATTTAATAAAACACGACCAGAGAAGCACGGAGTAAAATTCTAATGACAGTAACAGTATATACAAAAGATAATTGCGTACAGTGTGAAGCAACCAAGCGACACCTAGACAAGCTAGATATTCCATATAGCACAATCAATATCACCAATGATATTAGTGCTCTTGATAAGTTAATTTCGCTTGGATATCGTTCAGCTCCTGTAGTAGTTGCAGGTAATGAAAGTTGGGCAGGGTATGTTCCAGATAAGATTGATAAGTTGGCTGAGTAATGACAACAATGGAAGAGGCACTAGCACAGCTAGACCCAAGAATTCGCAAACGCTTGTCTAATGGTGCAGGGTTTAAAACAGATTTTCAGCCTACTCCTAGTTTTGGATTAAACCGTGCTTTAGGTGGTGGATTGCCATATGGTCGTCAGGTTCTTATCTGGGGATCAAAGTCAAGTGCTAAGTCTTCACTATGTCTTCAAATGGTTGGTCTTGCACAGGCAGAAGGTAAGCTCTGTGCTTGGATCGATGCAGAAATGTCATACGACGAAGCGTGGGCAAAGAAGCTTGGGGTAGATACAGAGAACTTAATTGTTTCTCAGGCTCGTACTATTAATGAGATGGTAGATGTGGGTACAGCACTTATTAATGCAGGTGTAGACCTAGTAGTAGTTGATTCTATTACATCATTGCTACCTGCTATTTATTTTGAGAAAGACTCTGATGAACTCAAGCAACTTGAAAATACTAAACAGATTGGTGCGGAGTCACGAGACTTTAGCAACGCTTGGAAAATGATTAACTATGCTAATAACAAGGTTAAGCCAACTCTATTTGTTCTGATCTCGCAGTCACGCAATAATATCTCTGCTATGTACACACAGCAACAGCCTACAGGTGGACAAGCAACTAAGTTCTATTCATCTACAGTCATTAAACTATTTAGTTCTGAGTCAGATAATCAGGCTATTAAGGGCAAGATTCCTGTCAGGGATAAGCTCATTGAAGAAAAAATTGGTCGTAAGGTTAAGTGGGAATTACAGTTCTCTAAGACCTCTCCAGGCTTCCAGAGCGGTGAATATGACTTTTACTTCCGTGGGGACAAGGTAGGAATTGATAGCGTTGGTGACCTTGTAGACACCGCTGAGATGGCAGGTATTGTATCTCGTACAGGTGCTTGGTACATTGTATCGGAAGATAAAAAGGTTCAGGGTAGAGAAGCATTTATTAACTATGTCAAGGAGAATGACGACTTCCGTAAAGACATAGAGGATCAATTAAATGTCAGCTAAATACGATGTTCATAAGGGTAAGTTTAATTGTCATACCTGTAAAACAGAAGTATCATCAATTAGATGGTATTGGACGTTAAAAGAATTAACTTGGTTATGTCCAGATGGACACCTTAGTAAAGTTGATCTTAACACTAAAAAAAGTAAGGGTAGTTATGAGCGAGAAGAACGAAAGTAAGAGAATTGGTGCGAAACAACATAAAAATTCTGGACGTAATACGACCAAAGGTGATGCTACTTGGCGACAGTTTATTGTTGATTTTAAAGAAGTATCGAAATCATTTACTATCAATAGGGAGGTTTGGGCTAAAGCTACGACTGACGCAATACGTGGTAATAAAGACCCAGCAATTATTATTGTACTTGGCGAGGGTAATTCTAAAGTAAGACTAGCAGTCATTGAGCTAGAGATACTAGAACAATTGACTGAATCACCAGAGTAGTGTATAATAGAAGGATAGTAGAAATTGGAAACAATGGAAGAAACAAAGACAACATTAGAACGAGTCAACGGTCTTACCGAGATCGCTGACTTTATGAACGATGAAGAGCTTACAGAAGCTCTTACGTTTATTGCAAAGGTTATTTTCAAGCCAGAGATTCCTGCACAGGTAGCCTCTATTGAGATTGTTCGCTTGCAAGCCATTGCTGCTAAAATGTCATTCAAGGCTACTTGGATGGCAAACGTAGATAAGGGAGATAGGGCGAAGAAGAATATTTATTTTACGGCTGCTAGTTCAATTAATGAACTTGTTGCTGCACTTAAATATATTACTCGTTAAAAATATTATGGCAAAAAATTTACTAAATCAGGTTATGCTTAAGAACGTTGAGGACTCAAAGTCTTCGTTCTTAGATACCCAAGAATTAATTCAAAAAATCCAACACGGATATATTATTAATCGTGTGGATAAGCACCAGCAAAAGAAAACATTCGCCCCTAGTACTATTGCGTTCTCTCACGGAGAATGTCCTCGCTATTGGTACATTGCTTTTGAGGGTGCAACCTTTACTGATAACGCAGATGCATATGGTGGAGCCAATATGACTGCTGGTACAAAGTCACACGAACGTATCCAGGCAGCTATGGCAAATGTACCAGATCTTCTTGTTGACTCAGAATTTAAAATTACAAGTCAAGATCCACCTATCTTTGGTTACGGCGACGTAATCTTAAAATGGGGTGGAGAAGATTTGCTTGGTGAAATTAAAACAATGCCAAGTGAAGGATTTGAATATCGTAAAGCGGCAGGGAAGCCAAAGCTTGGTCACCTTGTGCAGTTGCTTATCTATATGAAGATTCTAAAGAGGGAACGTGCAGTACTAATCTATGAGAACAAGAATAACCACGAGTTGCTTGTCCTTCCAGTAGTGCTAAACGATTACCTTAAGGGGTGGGTAGACAATACATTTGATTGGATGAGAGAAGTTCGTGCTGCTTGGGAAAAGAAAGAACTCCCAACTAAGAACTACCGATCAAATTCTAAGATTTGCAAGACGTGTCCAGTTAGGGCAACTTGCGATATCGCTGGTCCAGGGACTCTACAAATAAAGTCTATGGAGCCAATCAATGAAGCATTGTCAATGGTGTGACCTACAATTCAAACCAAACGTATCTTATCAAATTTACTGCTCACCTGAATGCAGGGAACAGGCAACTAGACAAAAGATAGCTGAACGATATGCTAGAAATCGTTTGAAAAAAACATCTCGTAAAAACAGAAAATGTAAAAATTGTGGAGCAAGACTTTCAATGTACAATGATGATCAGACTTGTGCTGGATGCGATATTAATCCATCTGAAGTAAGTAAAATATTAAAAGAGTTAAAGGGGATTGCTGATGGTAAAATTGAGCTTGATTAATCCAAAACCAAAAACAATTTGTTCAATTGATGCAAGCACAAACAGCCTAGCTTTTGCAATCTTTGAAGACAAGTCTTTAGTTAGATTTGGAAAGATTAATTTTACTGGTCGTAATACATATGAAAAGGTTGGAGATGCTGCAAAGAAATGTCTAGCCTTTTTTAAACAATTTAATATTGATTCTATTATTATTGAGCACACTGTATTTATTAATAGTCCTAAGACTGCTGCAGACCTTGCACTTGTTCAAGGGGCTATGCTTGGATCAGCTCAAATTAATGGTATAAAGATTGCTGGATCAGTTAATCCAATTACCTGGCAATCATTTATTGGCAATACAAAACTCTCGGCGGTAGAAAAACAAGAACTTCGCAAAGAGAATCCTAACAAATCCGAATCTTGGTATAAGGGGCAAGAACGTGAAATTAGAAAACAAAAAACAATACGCTATGTTAGCACGTATTATAATAAGTCTGTTAGTGATAATGACGTGGCAGATGCTATCGGAATTGGTCACTGGGCTATCCACAATTGGGAGAAGGTTGACAAATAAGCTTATGGCTGCTAAACTATATCAAAGCGAGGCGTGGCTTCGCAAACGCTATCACCTTGACCGCAAGACTCCAGAAGAAATTGCAAAAGAATGTGGTACAAGCGTTGAAACAATTTATGTATACCTTGCAAAGTTTGGACTAAGAAAGAGTAAACGATGAGTGAAAATATTAAAATTACGGTAGACCAAGTTAATCATCCACCTCATTACACGCAGGACCCAAGTGGAGTTGAGTGTATTCAAATAACACGTCACCGTAACTTTAATGTTGGAAATGCATTTAAGTATCTATGGAGAGCAGGACTTAAAGACCAGGCTAAGACAATCCAAGATCTTGAAAAAGCTATTTTTTATATTCAAGATGAAATTAAAAGACTTGAGGGCAAATTCTAATGGCTAGACTTCGTAAGACAGAGTATACTGGAAAGATGATTGTAGATCCTTTTAACCGTGTACACCAAATGCCGTATGAGAACTTCACTATTGAGCGTGGAGACCTTATTAAAATTACTGGAGAGTATGGAACACGCTTTAAGTTTGAATCTGTAACAACCAATCCTGTTAATGGTGCAGTATGGGTAGACTGCTTTGAGATGTGGAGAGGTCGCCAGGGAGCGTACCGTTCATTCTCTATTGACCGTGTAAAGCGTATTCCAAAGCGTAGACCAAGGAAGGTTAAGTCCAGTGTCGTTTGAAGACCTTACAGTAGAACACCTTGATGAAGTAAACAGGGTTGTTGAAAAGTATCTACAGGGCAATGAGCCCACCCAGATTTCAAAAGAGCTATCTATTCCTCGTCAAAAGGTTGTTGCTCACATTAAAGAGTGGCAACTTATGGCTGCAGACAATGCGTTAATTCGTGCTCGTGCAAAAGAAGCGTTAGTTGCTGCAGATACTCACTATAATAAACTAATTAGTAAAGCATATGAGGTAATCGATGAAGCTACCACAATTGCTAATTTAGGTGCAAAAACTGCAGGTATTAAGCTAGTGCTAGATATTGAATCCAGGCGTATTGATATGCTACAAAAAGCTGGATTGCTTGAGAACAAAGAGCTGGCAGAAGAGATGCTTGAGATTGAACGTAGACAAGACATTCTTAAAAATATTCTTAAAGACATTGCTGCAGAACACCCAGAAGTACGTGACAAGATTATGCGTAGACTGTCTGAGGTATCACGCAATGACGAGGTGATTACTGTTGTCAGAGATGTTTGATGATTTTTTTGAAGTTTTAAAAGATAATAATTTTGAAGAGACCCCTGTAAATGCCAAGACTTTTGTTGAAGGCGAAGCATATCTAGGACAGCCCCCACTATCACAAATTCAATATGACATTGTTGAGGCAATGAGCCAGATATATAAACTTGAAGATTTAATTGACATTATGGGAACCGAAGAGGGGACTCGTTACTACAAGAAGTATACAAAGAACGAGGTTATCCTTCAACTTGGTAAGGGTAGTGGCAAAGACTTTGTATCTACAGTAGCTTGTGCATATATTGTATATAAACTTCTATGTCTAAAAGATCCAGCACGATACTTTGGCAAGCCTTCTGGCGATGCCATTGACATTATTAACGTAGCTATCAACGCACAACAGGCTAAGAACGTTTTCTTCAAAGGCTTTAAGTCTAAGATTGAACGTTCTCCGTGGTTTGCTGGAAAATTCTATGCAAAGGTAGATAGTGTTGAATTTGATAATGCTATAACTGTTTACTCTGGTCACTCAGAACGAGAATCACACGAAGGTCTAAACCTTATTCTTGCTGTGCTCGACGAGATCTCTGGTTTTGCACAGGAAACAAATACTGGTAATGAGCAGGGTAAGACTGCAGACAACATCTATAAAGCCTTCCGTGCCTCTGTAGACTCTCGTTTCCCAGACTTGGGGAAGGTGGCACTACTATCATTCCCTCGTTATCCTGGAGACTTTATCTCACAGCGTTATGATGATGTGATTATGGACAAAGAAATTATTACAAAGACTCACAAGTTTATTATGAACCCAGATCTTCCAGAAGATGCAGATGGAAATACTCTAGAAATTTCGTGGGATGAAGATACAATTATTAACTATAAGTATCCTGGTATGTTTGCAATTAAGAGACCTACGTGGGTAGTAAATCCCACTCGTAAGATTGACGACTTTAAATTGGCATTCTATACAGACCTTGGAGACGCTATGATGCGATTCGCCTGTGTCCCTACCTATAGCTCAGATGCATTCTTTAAGCAGATTGAGAAAGTTCAAAGTGCAATGACACTTCGTAATCCTCTGGATACCAACCGCCGCTTTGACGAGACGTTTGTACCAGATCCAGACAAGATTTATTATGTCCACGCTGACCTTGCACAACGACACGACAAGTGTGCTGTAGCAATTGCTCACGTAGATAAGTGGGTAAATATTCAAGTAATTAAAGATTACCAGCAAGTTGCACCAGTTGTTGTGGTAGATGCTGTAGCGTGGTGGGAGCCAAAAGTAGAAGGTCCTGTAAACCTGTCAGAAGTAAAGCAGTGGATCCAGAACCTTCGTCGTCTAGGATTTAACCTAGGAATGGTAAGCTTTGACCGCTGGCAATCATTTGATATTCAGAATGAACTCAAGCAAGTTGGCATTAGAACAGAAACTGTATCTGTTGCTAAGAAGCACTATGAGGATATGGCAATGCTTATTTATGAAGAGCGTCTTGCTATGCCATCCATCGATCTTTTATTTGAAGAGTTAACAGAACTTAAGATTATGCGAAACAATAGAGTTGACCACCCTCGCAAGAAATCTAAGGACCTTGCAGACGCTGTGTGCGGAGCAGTGTTCGGTGCTATTTCACATACACCAAAAGACCTTAACCTTCAAGTAGAGATTCATACGTTTAAACAAAAACCTAAAACTGCTATTGCGGATCGTCCTAAAGATGTGATAGAATATAAATCCATACCAAATGATGTCAAGGATTACCTTGATCAGTTCAATTTAATTTAGGAGCAAGACGTGAACTTTGACATTGTTTATTTTTCTAACTATTCTGGAAACACCAAAAGATTTGTAGATAAATTAGATTTAAATTCAATTAGAATTCCGATAAATGATTCTAATGACCCCATACTGGTGCAGAATAAGTTTGTATTATTTGTTCCAACTTATGGTGGTGGAAATGAAGGACACGCTATTCCAAAGCAAGTCCGTTCCTTTCTCAACGTAGCAAGCAATAGAGATAAAATTATTGGCGTTGTTGGATTAGGAAACACAAACTTTGGAGAACACTACTGCAAGGCTGCAGAAATGATTGCAGATAAGACAGGTGTACCAATTATAGGCAGGGTAGAAATATTCGGCACAGAAGAAGATGTAAATACAATTAATGAAAGGTTGGCGATGTTAGTATGACAAACGCATATAGTTACCACGAGCTAAACGCAATGCTGAATCTCTACGACGAGAATGGTCAGATTCAGTTTAATAAAGATAAGGAGGCTGCAAAGGCATATTTTCTTGATCACGTAAATCAAAACACTGTCTTCTTCCACAGTCTTCAGGAAAAGCTAGACTATCTAGTTGAACACGAATACTATGATAAAGATGTTCTAGACCTATACGACTTTCCATTTATTAAATCAGCATTTCAACACGCATACGCCAAGCGTTTCCGCTTCCCAACATTCCTTGGAGCATATAAGTTCTACACTTCTTATGCACTCAAGACATTTGATGGCTCACGATACCTAGAACGATTTGAAGATCGTGTAGTTGTTACAGCTCTTATGCTTGCTAATGGAAATAAAAAACTTGCGATGGACATAGTTGATGAACTAATTTCTGGTCGTTTCCAACCTGCTACACCAACATTTCTCAATGCTGCAAAGAAACAAAGGGGAGAGTTTGTTTCTTGCTTTCTACTCCGTATTGAGGATAATATGGAATCGATTGCTCGTGCAATTAACTCCTCACTCCAGCTCTCAAAGCGTGGTGGTGGTGTAGCACTAAACCTTACAAACCTTCGTGAAGCAGGTGCTCCAATTAAAAAGATTGAGAACCAATCTTCTGGAGTCATTCCAGTAATGAAACTTCTCGAAGACTCATTCTCTTATGCTAACCAGTTAGGTGCTCGTCAGGGGGCTGGGGCAGTGTATCTAAACGCACACCACCCAGACATTCTTAGTTTCCTAGACACTAAGCGTGAGAACGCAGATGAAAAAATGCGTATTAAGACTCTTAGTATTGGCATTGTTATTCCAAACATTACATTAGAGCTTGCTAAGACAAATGAAGATATGTACCTCTTCTCGCCATATGATGTTGAGCGTATCTACGGATTGCCTATGAGTGATATTTCAGTTACTGAAAAGTATGGAGAAATGGTTGACAATCCCGATATTCGCAAGACAAAGATTAAGGCTCGTGTCCTGTTTGAACGTATCGCAGAACTTCAATTTGAGTCAGGGTATCCTTACATTGTCTACGAAGACACGGTAAACGATGCTAACCCAATTGATGGTCGTATCAATATGTCCAACCTTTGCTCCGAAATTCTTCAGGTAAACACACCAACAACATACAACGCAGACCTGAGCTACGATAGCATTGGTAAAGACATCTCTTGCAACCTTGGCTCACTAAACATTGCTGCAGTTATGGATGGTCAAAACTTTGAAAAGACTATCGAAACATCAATCCGTGCATTGACAGCAGTTGCAGATATGTCTTACATCGAATCTGTAATGTCAATTGCTGAGGGCAACAAGAAGTCTCGTGCTATTGGTCTAGGACAGATGAATCTACACGGCTATCTTGGTCGTGAGCAAATTCACTACGGCTCTGAAGAAGGTATTGACTTCACCAATATCTATTTTTACACTGTCCTGTACTACGCTCTAAAGGCATCTAACAAGCTTGCTAAAGAGACTGGTAGCCCATTCGACGGCTTTGAGCGTTCTAAGTATGCAACTGGTGAGTTCTTTACCAAGTACATTGAGCAGGAATGGAAGCCAGCAACTAAGAAGGTTGCCAAGCTATTTACAGATTCAAAGATTGAGATTCCTACACAGCACGACTGGGAAACACTTGCCAAGTCTGTCAAAAAGCACGGTATATATAACCAAAATCTTCAGGCAGTACCACCAACAGGATCAATCTCATACATCAATAACTCAACATCATCGATTCACCCTATCGCATCTCAGATTGAGATTCGTAAGGAAGGAAAGCTTGGTCGTGTCTACTACCCTGCACCGTTCCTTACAAACGATAATCGTGAATACTTTGCCGATGCATATGAAATTGGACCAGAGGCTATCATTGATACCTACGCTGCAGCCACACAGCACGTAGACCAGGGGCTGTCATTAACCCTATTCTTCAAGGATACTGCTACAACACGTGATATCAACAAGGCACAGATTTATGCCTTTAGTAAAGGAATCAAAACAATTTACTACATCAGAATCCGCCAGCTTGCCCTTGAGGGAACTGACGTATCAGAGTGTGTAAGTTGTATGCTTTAGGAGGCAAATATGATAACAAGACCAATTAACTGGAACAAGATTGAAGACCCAGTAGACCTTGATGTTTGGAACAGACTGACAGCAAACTTCTGGCTACCAGAAAAAGTTCCACTCTCAAATGACGTGCAATCGTGGGCAACGCTACACGAGGATGAAAAGATTCTAACAATGCGTGTGTTTACTGGATTAACTATGCTTGATACAATCCAGGGTACAGTTGGAGCAGTCAGCTTAATCCCTGATGCAACTACTCAGCACGAAGAAGCAGTACTAACAAACATTGCCTTTATGGAATCAGTACACGCTAAGTCATACTCAAGCGTATTTTCTACACTTGCATCAACCGTTGACATTGACGAGGCATTTAGGTGGAGTGAGGACAACCCTTACCTTCAGAAGAAGGCTCAGATAGTCTTAGAACGATACAACGGAGAAGACCCACTAAAGCGTAAGATTGCCTCAACACTTCTTGAGTCGTTCTTGTTCTACAGTGGATTCTATCTTCCAATGTATTGGTCAAGCCGTGGAAAGCTTACCAACACTGCAGACCTTATTCGTCTCATCATTCGTGATGAGGCTGTCCACGGATACTACATTGGATATAAGTTTCAACAGGCATTTAACAAGTTGTCAGAAACCGAACAAGAAGAGATTAGGTCATTTGCTTATACACTTCTTATGGAGATGTATGACAATGAAGCTAAGTACACAGCAGACCTCTATGATCCAATGGGTCTGACAGAGGATGTTAAGGCGTTCCTTCGTTACAATGGAAACAAGGCTCTAATGAATCTAGGCTTTGATGCACTTTTTCCAAAAGAAACTTGCACAGTAAACCCTGCTATTCTTTCAGCACTGTCACCAAACTCAGACGAGAATCACGACTTCTTCTCTGGCTCTGGCTCAAGTTATGTTATTGGCAAGCACGAAGCCACAGAGGATGAAGACTGGGATTTCTAGTAAAAATAAGAAATTGGGCTACTTCGGTAGCCCTTTTCTTTTGCAATAAAATGGTATAATTAGATAGTTAAGCTTCCCCAAGCTTAACAAAGGAGTGAAGGGAAATCAAAAAATTAGTCTCGTATTTGAGTCTTATATTTTTAATGGCAATTTATATTGTCGTTGCCTTTGCTGTACCTGCCAGAGCTAATGATTGCATATACGATCATCAAATATATACACCTGCGTCTGGCGAGGTAGCAACATTTAACACTTGTGGTGGAGATGATTCATCTTATAGAATTCCACTAGCAACACCAATCGTATTTGATGGAGTAGAATACTCAACTATTTATGCAACTACAAACTCAACAATAACATTCGGAACCCCTGACGGTACTTATTGGGACTACCCAATGACACCATCATTATCAATTATGTCAATGGACTGGGTTGTATACCCACAGACTAGAGCAGATGAACATTTAATCATTACAGTTAGTGATGCAGGATTTCAAATAGCTATTTCAGCTAGACCAATTTGGAATCAAGGAACACCAGATACAACAAACATTACAGTTACAGCAATTAAAAGAACAGATGGCTCATATGAATTAACATATACAATGAATGGAACAGACTGGGGTGAACAAACTCAATTAAGAACTGGTGCTCGTCTACACAACAGAAGTATTGTCACTCTAGAAGAAGCAGGATTTACTCAGGTAACAGAGCCTCCAGTCGTTCCACCAACACCAGAACCAACACCTGAGCCAACGGTAGAACCTACCCCAGAACCCACTGTAGAGCCTACACCAGAACCTACGGTAGAGCCAACCATAGAGCCAACACCAGAGCCTACGCAGCCCACAGAGCCTCCTGTAGACCCTCAGCCACCAGTAGATCCTCCAGTAGAGCCAGAAGTTACTGTTGAGCCAATAGATAAGGTAGACCCACAAACTGAAGAGATAATAGAAGAGCCAACAACAGAAGAGCTTTTAGCAGAATCTCCACAAGATTTAACAGAGCAACAGATTGTACAAATTTTAAGCGAAGCATACGAAACTTTAAATACATCGGAGCAAGGTTCTCCAGAATATGAAGAAGCCCTAGACTCGCTATTCTTTATAGCACAAACAGATGATATTATTCTTGATGAAGAGCTATTGGCTATTCCACTTATTGGTAATGTTGCTCAAGGATTAACGGATTTGATTAACTTTGCAGGAAACGTAGGATCGGACATAAGTCCAGAGGTTCGTGTAGCCGCAAAGAAAACAATTGTTGCAGCAGTCATTGTCGGGCAGATAGCACAAATTAGTACAATGTCAGCAATGTCTTCCGCATCGATAAGGAGGATATAAATGAAGAAATTTTTTGCAGATTTACTCAAGGATATGATTGAGCAATCTTGGACACTTCTAGGTATGGCTATTGCCTGGCTAGTATTAGAAGGGTCTGCCAGAGAGTTAACAGGGTATCTAATCCTAATAACTATCTCAGTTTGGATAATAACATTCAGACTACGCAATCCAAAAGATAAAGGAAAGGAGTGATATATATGGATAAAGAAACAACAATGAGCATCATCGGAAGAATGGTCGCACTATTCCTAGTTTCAGCATTAACAACAGTTGGTGCTGGTGCAATCATTGGAATTGACACCGTACAGACTGCAATCCTTGCAGGTGTAATGGGAGTTGCAAATGTTGTTGAGGATCTTTCTCGTAGCTACCTAAATGATGGTAAGCTTTCAAAGACAGAAATCAACGATGCATTTGCCGCAAACACACCAGATCCAAGATAGTAACTTGACACCCCTCTTAGGTTCCTGTATAATAGGTATATAACTTAAGAGGGTTTGTCTATTCCTCCTTAGCTCAGTCGGCAGAGCAGAGAGCTGTTAACTCTAAGGTCCGTGGTTCGAGTCCACGAGGGGGAGCACCGCCGCCTTAGCTCATTTGGTAGAGCAGGTCCTTTGTAACGATCAGGTGCTCGGTTCGAATCCGAGAGGTGGCTCAAAGAATCCTGATATACTTGTATAGAAGGAGGTCATAAAACTATGACTAAAGCACAATATGCAATTGATGGAAATCCAGGGAAAAAATGGAGTGTAACATCATACATGGGTTGGCGTATTCACCCAGTCTATAAAGACAAAAGACACCACAATGGAACCGATATTTGGTCCTCGCAAGAACCTTGTTGGATTGAAGCCCCATACAAGGGTAAGGTAATTGCAGTTGGAAATAACCCAGCTGGGTTTGGAAACTCTGTTACTCTTTTGCACAAAATTAAAGGTGAGTGGTACACAACCCTTTATGCTCATATGGCAGACGGATCTGTAAAGGTCAAGGTAGGTCAGAAGATTGAAGCTGGAACTCCAATTGGTAAGATGGGTTCAACTGGTATGTCAACTGGTAAGCACCTGCATTGGGAACTACATAAGGGAAGAATTCACACTTGGAATGCCACTGGTATCGGATACATCGAGCCTGTCAAGTTCTTCAAACACCTTATTGAATGGGAGAAGTCTATTGCTACCGCTGAAGTAGCTGCTCTGCCAGAAGATCCAGTACTTCCAACACCAACGCACGATGAATCTGGTGCAACAGTTGCGGAAGCAAGCCTGACCGCACCAGTTAAGCCAGTAGTAACACCAGCTCCAAAGAAAACTAAATAAGTAAATAGCCTCTTTCGTGTCGTACTATTCTCTACCAACTTGGTAGATAAAGTGGTACAATAGATAAGGAAGAGGTTATTTCCTTTTCTAGAAGGAGAACATTATGACAAATTTTCAGAGACCAACTAAAACAACAAAGATCAGTGATAATTTTGCTGACCACAAGGCTCGTGGATCAAAGAATCCAGGAGTTGACTACGTAGTTAAAGTTGGAACACCAGTCTTGGCAATCGGAGACGGAACAGTTTGTAAAACAGTAACATCAATTAAAGGGGCAGGTGGACGCATGGTTTGGCTAGATCTAGCTGAAGGAGGTTTTGCAGACTATCTTCATCTTAGCAGAATCGACGTAGCACCTGGAACTAAAGTTACCAAGGGTCAGCAGCTTGGACTCAGTGGTGCTTCTGGTCTTGGCAAAGAAAACGGATATGGTCCACATCTACACTTTGCATTTAGTAAGGATCACAGCCACACAACCCCAGCTGGCAACGTTGACTTTGAGGTTATCATGCATGGACAGGTGGCTCCAGTAGCCGCAGTAGTTCCAGCAACCACAACAACTCCAGCAGCTGCAGCAACTCCAGCACCAGTTGTATCTGCTCCAAAAGCACGTGCAACTGTTAAGGTGGGGTCAAAAGGAGCAGATGTTAAGTATCTACAAAAGAAACTTAAGATTACTGCAGATGGAGATTTTGGTCCTAACACAAAGAAGGCAGTAATTGCTTTTCAGCAAGGTCATGGCTTAACAGCAGACGGAATTGTTGGTCCAAATACTTGGGCTGCTATTGGATAAATAGCTGATCTATAGTATAATGGTAGTCCCCCTAGATTTTTCTGGGGGGATTACTTTTTAAGGATTAGTATGGCTTATTATGAATATAAGTGTCAAACCTGTAATAACATAATAACTGTTAGTCGTGGGATGACAGAAGATGACCCTGGATATACTTGCAAGACTTGCAATTCTGCACTAACTAGGGTATACTCTAATATAGGAGTTAGTTTTAAAGGCTCTGGTTTTTATTCCACTGATAGATAAGGGGTTTCTATGATTGAAACTGAAGTAAAAGAATTTATCCTTTCTGCAACTGATCGATGTGATGCTTGTGGCTCAGAAGCCTACGTCAAAGCAACTGGAGTAACTGGAGACCTATTCTTCTGTGCTCACCACTTTGGTAAGATTGAAAACGATCCACTTGGGTCAGCTAGGATGCTTGAGTTTGCATTTGAACTTGTTGACGAGCGTGAAAAACTTATTCAAAACCGATTGAAGGGCAATGACTAATGAATGAAAACCTAACTAGACTCGATGAATTAATTCTTGGTGGCGGAATAGAGGTTGCAACCCTTACTGAATCTGGTGAATTTTTATATAAATTTACAGACAAGCTAAAAGAAATTGATGAAGAAGTTTACAATAATGTTATTACAATGATGTACAGAGAAATTATATTTCTTTGGGAAAATGGATTTATTTCTATGGACATCACCGCAAGTGACCCATCCGTAACTTTGACAGATAAAGCCTCAGACCCAGAAGCGATCAGGGCATTGCCAGAATCTATGCGACTAAATCTTATTGCCGTAATTCGATCAATTATGGAACAGTCGTAGTATAATTAATTAGGTCATATGTTAGAATATTTACTTGGTTCAATAATCACTGCAGTCACTATGTTTATTACATATAGATGGTTGCAAAAAAATACTGGGCATATGAAAAAATCTTTCAAGCTTGTTGTCTCACAAAGTAATAACAATGAGTTATTAAAGAAGATGTTTGCTCCAGATGAATCATTTCCAAAAGCAACAACACAGTCCACCAAACATTTTGATAGTGTAAGTATACGCATACTCATAGTAGATAGTCAAGCATATTGGATCAAGAACAATAGTGTCTTTACGGCTGATGTGGTAAATGGTGAAGTTGAAAGGGATACAGCCAGAGAGGTTGACACAATGGCTATGGATAAGGTACAATTAAATAAGATGATGTTCATTGTTGAAAAACTAAAAGAAGGATTGTAAAATGAAGATTGGTATTCAAGGGACAAAAGCCTTTGAGGACTACAACGTATTCCTACGTGCAATGCGTGTCGCTCTTTCAGAAATTAAAGAAGGCGATGAAGAATTTTTTCTTTATTCTGCTGGACCTGCAAAGACAAATGCTTTTGCAATGGAGTTTATCAACATAACAGAACGTAGTCTAAAAGCTCAGGGTATCCGTACCAGAGTATTTAAGTTGCCACCAAAAGCACTAAAAGATGCTATCCATACACTGGACTACTTTGCATTTTTTAGTAAGCCAAAAGAATCAACTTCTGATCTTGTGCGTGAAGCAGAGGACAAAGAAATTGAAGTCGGGATTTTTAGATACTAATGGAGTATGACCTGAGTAATAAAGAAAAAGCTTACCTTTCTGTTGCACGATATTTTGCTTCGAAATCGAAGTCTCGTAGAATGCACGGAGCGGTAGTAGTAAAGTCTGGACGAGTAGTAGGCACAGGCTATAATAAAGATCGTAATAATCCTTATTATGTATCACCTGAACACATTAAAACACATTGCTCAGTACACGCTGAGGTTGATGCAATTAGGGATGCAAACTGGAATGTCAAGGGTGCTATTATCTATGTAGCTAGAGTAAATAATAAAGGTTTAGATAGAGATAGCAAACCTTGCATCCGATGCCAGTCAGTAATTGATGCGGCAGAAATCAAAAAAGTAATATATACAATAGGAGAAGATAATGAAGATTAACTCTCTAGAACAAATGGAGACCATTGTAGAAAACAATAAGTCTCTTCTATGGGATGGCTGGAATGTAAAAGAAATTACACCATCACCAACTGGATGGATGAAATCAAATGGTTTATTCCGTAATAAGGAATGGTTCGTTCAGAAAAACTACAATCTTAGATATGACGGTTGGGAAATTCCCAATAAGTTTGTGGGGAATGATGCAAAGTGAAAATTGGAAAAATGATGCACGATGCGAAGGTTACGACACCAACCTATTCTTCGACAAATATGAAGAAGATCTCGATCTCAGAGTAGGGATAGATAATCTTTGCTCAGGCTGTCCTGTTGCAAGACTATGTTTTGCTACTGGTGTTTCTCAGAAAGCTTGGGGAGTCTGGGGCGGAGTCTATCTTGAAAATGGAAAGATCTCACGAGAATTTAATAAGCATAGGTCAAAGGCTGATTGGGCTGAGACCTGGAAAAATCTAACAAACGATTAGGAGGTATTATGTATACAGATGAAATGAAACGTGCCGTTCATTCAATCACTGCACCAAAGGGATTTGGGCTAGATATTGTTGAGCATAGTACTGAGGGCATTGGCTGGATTGAATTAGTAGCAGATGAAATTAAGTTTATGAAACTACTTGACACAGACAAACGTGCTGCTGTAGAATATATGGTAAGAGTAAAAGCTGCACTAGAAGATAATGGTGCAATTGTACAGCTAACACGAAAGGCAGTGCCACAGTGATTGAAATAATTGCAATTGGATTATTGCCAGCAGTAATTATAGTATTAGTTGGATTACTCATTAAAGAAAAAGTTTTTACAAAAAACTTAGTAAATGAGTTACTTCAGGTAATGATTGATAAGAAAATAATATTAGATAACATAGAAGAAAAAACTTCTGAAAATAATATTGAACAAACTGAAGGCTTTCTAGCATTTATATCTGAATCACGAGACTGGGCATTTCAGTATATTGAGACAGTCCAAGATGGTTTAAACAAGTTTGTCGAACAAGCAGGTCCACGACTTGAATACTTCGACAAGTATGGAAGGGTAATACCAAGTCCACATATAGAAGGGCTAGAAGATATTCTGGCTGCATATCGTGAACTACAAAAACTATTACCTGAAGAAAATAAACAAGGAGAAACAAAATGAATACAAAGCAATTAGTAGAACTACTTGCATCGTATGGACGTAGCCTCTTGGCTGCTGGTATCGCACTCTATGCTGCAGGGATCACAGATCCAATGCAGCTTGCTAATGCACTTTGGGCTGCATTGCTTCCAGTAGCTATTCGCTATGTTAACCCAAACGACCCAGCCTTTGGTCGTGTTCCATCAGCCGAAGACGTTGCTGCTGCAGTTAAGACTGAAGAGAACTAATCTAGCACTAGAAGGTGGGCTATTTCGGTAGCCCACTTTTTATTGCCCCAAAATCTCTAAGTATCTAGATTTTAATACGTTTGGGGCAAATGATTTATACCCAATATTAAATGCTTGTTGTTTTATAGATGTTTTATCATTTAAATTTACATAGGCATCAATATTTTGTGCAAGTATTTTTTCATTAACACTATAACAAATAACAGCAGCTCCACGTCGTAACCTTATTGATCCAATTTCATCAGAAACTGTTAACCATTCTTTTGGAAGAATATTGTTATTTGGAGATATGTCTGTCATAAAAACTGGTAGACCACTAAGTAATGCTTCATTCATAGGCAAACAAAGACCAGCATAGCGTCTAGGAAGAATCATACCGTCAAACCCAGTATACATATCTTGTCTATTCTTTACATTATCAAATTCAATAGTAATGCGTGAGTCCAATCCTTTAGAGCTAATTGGTGTTTGACTTTTTATTACTAACTCAAAATCTGATTTGCAATGTTGCATCATTTCAAGAATGCTTTCTGTTCCATTACGATCTTTTGCAGCAGCCTTGCCAGCGATATGTAGTAAACGTTTATGGTCCTTAGATGTATTTATCTCTAACGCTCTTTCAAATAATTCTGGTCTAGTTGGTGGTGCAAGATGCAATACTATTGCAGAATTGCGAAACTTTTTATGTACCTTTTGAATCATCCAGGAACTTGGAGATATAAGAACGTCTGGAAGCGGCATTTCATCTGTTCTTAAATTTCCAAATAATTCATAATTATACTGTAGGAATGTTTTTATTCCTTTTGCCTTTGCAAGAAGGGGAGTATTGTCATTATAGAATGTTTCACAACTTAATAAAACATCAAGACCGTCTAGAAAACTATTCATTTGGTCATCAGTTGGCACACCCCTTGAGATAATATAGTCACGTTCTGCATACCACTCAAAGTGTTGTTCATTACCATTATAAAATGTAAAATCAATAATCATAATTTTATGTGGATTTAGCATCTGTGTTAGCTCATATGTTTGATTACCAAGACCAGTATTGTCTGCTCTAACTATTATTCCTAATTTCATATCTCAGTAAGTCCCCAAGCTTCATCGTCTTCAGTAAACTTTTTCATATTTCTTCTTCCATCTAAATTATTTACAATTCTAATATCACCTTTGTTTACTGGATTATATAGCCATAAACGATGATCCTTCCATCCTTTTATGTGTTCATTGCAGTCTGTTAAAACTTTACTATAGTATCTATCTTCAATGAAAAGTTTGGGGATAGTATTAGGTAGAACCATATTGCGATAATACCAAACGTGAGATATATGCGGCTGCTGACTCCATTGGTAGCATTGAATAAAATCATTAGATGTTTTTCTCATAAGATACATATGACTTGGCTCAATTACTTTATTGAATGTATAAAATCTAACTGTATAAGCTTTATTTGAATCAAGCATATCCATTATTTCTTGCCAGTTAACATCTAGATTATCTTGCAAAGCAATATCGCCCTCAATGTAAAACATTAATGGAGTCTTAATTAAATCAATTGTTTTTTCCATCATTGTAGATTGGTGACTATGTTCGTCAAAAATAATGGGTAGAACATTATGCCATTCGTGCAATGATTTCCAAAGAATGCGACTCTTATATTCATCATACATATCTTTACGATGTATCTGCTCTTTTCTAAGTCCGTCTACCTGAAGGATTATTTCATTGTCTGGAAAATACTGCCTGACGCTTCGTATAACTTCGTCAATAATCTCTGTGCTTGGATGTACAGGACTTACAGATGTTGGAATAACTATTGTTACATCTTTAATGTTCATTTATTTGCTCCATAATCTTATAGGCAAAATCTCTTTTTTGTTTGATCCACCAAGAAACTGCCCTATGCATATTTGAGGGGTAGTTTTCTGATAGCAGAGGAATTAGTTCGGAAAGATTATTCCAATCCTCGATCTGTTCTATTGGCATATCTTTAAATAATATTTCCCAAAATCCATAAGCCTCTCCTGCACTACTTACTTTATCAGCAATAGGTAACGACAACATTTCTAGTCCTTCATAAAATCTAAATGAGTCTATTGTTGCACTACCAGCAGGAGCAGGAGCAAACCTGGCAGCAGACAATAGTTTATAGTAGTCTATAGGTGTTTCTCCTTGAGTAAAACCTTCTGTAAATCTATAAACTGCGTTTGAAAGTTTTGGAAGTACCTCTGCAAGTTGTTGTCTACGTGAATGAGTAACCTGACCAGAAAAATAAATGTCAGTTGTTTTTATTGGATAGTCTGGAACAACATTTTTCTTATGATTTGGAGCTCCAAGTGGCATTTTGTTGTATACAGTATGGCGAGGATATGGAGATTGGATCCAAATTTCTATATTAGGATGGTTAATTCTTTCTACACCAAATATACCAAGTTCGTCTGCTGTAATAAATAAAACAACTCTACGTATTTTGTTTAAATTTCTATTTAATTTTTCTTCCATTCCAGCCCACTCAAAACCAGGAACAATTACAAAAGCTCTGTCTGTTTCTGGTATCTTATCTACTTTAATAACCTCAATGTTATTTCTAGTAAAGGCTTCTTGCAAAAATCCAAAGTCCCACTTATCATCTGGAAACCCTTTTCCTTTTGGAGCAATAGAATAGGCTATCATTTAATATTTAACTCCGCTAAGATTGTTTTCCATCTATCTTTGTATGTATGCTCATTCTTTGTACGTTCGTGTCCAGCCATACGAATAGCTTCTCGTTCCTCGTCGTGCTCAATATAGTAGTCAATCTTTTCTTTTAAATCTTTAAGGCTTCCGTGATTGTAAAATACAATTTCTTTCTTGTCTTCAAAGAAGGCATCAAGTCCTACAATGTTTGGGTAGATAGTAAATCCACCACGACCAGTAGACTCAAACAATCTATCTGAAGAATAGTATGGATAGTTAAAGTTAATGTTTAGCGTGTCACCAATGGCAACCTTACTACGAGCATAGATACGATTTAAATCGTCACCCCTCAAAACTCCTGTATCTCCGTCTCCACCAACGTGAAGAAATCTATTGCCATAAAATTCTCTTAAGGCATCTATAAGTTTTGGGCGGTATGGATATTCAGGATGATACCCTCTGCTACCAACAAAGATAACATCATAGTCAAACGTACCGTCATAGTCTGAATGGACATAGCACTCAGGACCAAACACTCCAGCAGGAAGAAAGTGACCTTTTACTTTTGTATTTTGATTAAACCAATCAGCCATAAGCTTGTCTGTTGCAAAGAAGTGACCAATGTTTTTATAAAATGGATCATTGTTAAGATCGTGCTGACGTTTAAGACCAAACCATAGGTCTAGGTGATATGTCATAGTTGGCACACCAGATTCACGTAGCTCTTGAAGAATATCTATCCTTTGCTGACCAGGAGTTTCCCATCCGTGAGTATGAATCCATACAAATAAATCTGATGTAACTGCTTCACGAAGCACCTTGCCAATTGTTGTGCCTCCTTCTTGGAATTTAATAACGGTATGACCTAATGCTTCTAGAGACTTTGCGTGATGATTCTCACTGCTAAAATCTACCTGGAAGTTTCCAAGGAATGTAATCTTTGCCAAAATAACCTCTTTTATTCTCTATTAATTTTATCACATTATGCGATATACTATAAGTGTCTCCACACGGAGTGCTTCTTAGGATGAGATTAGTTACCTTGACCGTGGCGTTGTGCTTGAATTTCCTCTGTGTGGAGACTTTTATTATTTGTGGTATACTTACTATAGACAAAATGTCTACTAGGAGGAATTATGCCAGCAGGAATGGGCAAACCAGCAGGGGGATACCATGCAGGTAAAAAGGGTAGCTACGGATGTAAGGGATACCCAACAGTAAGTGCAGATGGCACAGTACACGGATGCCACCCAACCAAGGGAGCAGCAGCTTCACAAGCTCGTGCTATTTGGGCATCAGTTAACTCACAAAAGTTTGAAACAATTAGTAAAGCAATGGCTACAGCAGGTGACTTTGTTATGTTCAGCGAAGATGATGAACTAAAAGTTGGTCGTGTAGAGTACGTTATGGATCAGCCAGGAACGCTTGGTCTCCCAGACTCAGAGTACGCTCTTGATTATATGGAAGATAACAAGCCAATGATTGTCCGTTGCTACGAAGAAGAAGATGGCGTTTGGGAAGAAGAAGCAGAACTTTACTACGTTCGTCAAAATGAGGTAGTTAAGATTGACTCTCTTATGGTCTCGGTAGAGATGGTTATGGAAATGGCAGACCAGCCAGATGAAAAACCACTATTCTTTAATTTTGGTAAAGACTATACAGACTCTGAGCGTCTAGACTGGAAGTAGTGCTGTGGCAGATACTTATACACCAACAGCAGGTATGAAGGCAGCCGCACGTCGTGCTCTTAAATGGAAAGAGGATGGCAAGGCTACAGGTGCAGGAACTCCAGTTGGCTGGGGTAGAGCAACAGATATTGTAGCAGGACGAGCTATGTCTTTAGATACAGTTAAGCGTATGTATTCTTTCTTCTCTCGTCACGAGGTAGACAAGAAGGGCAAAGACTTTAATAACACTGCTAATCCTAGCAATGGTCGCATTATGTGGGATGCTTGGGGCGGAGATGCAGGATTCTCTTGGTCTCGTAGCATTGCTGAACGTATGAGGGACAAGGCTTTGTTTGCTAATTTTGGTAAGGACTACACAAATGTTGAAAGATTTGTTGTAAAAGCAATTGGAGTAGGTTCAATGGTTAGTTGGAATTCTTCTGGCGGTATGGCAAGCGGAAAAATTACTAGAATTATTCGTAATGGATCTTATAATGTTCCAGGAACAGATGTAACAATTAATGGTACTCCAGATAACCCTGCTGCAGTAATTCGCTTGTACCGTGATGGTAAGGCAACAGACACAATTGTTTCGCATAGAATGGATACCCTTCGTTCAGCATAGGTATTTTTTATGCAAATTCTTTTTGAGAGCGAAACAACCTACATATCTTTTATAGATATGAATACTGAAATTGTGTTTATTTGTTTTAATGGTTTAGGAAATCAAGAACTTAAAACATTAGACTTTTATTCTTTATCAAAAACATATAGTATTATATTTGTAACTGATAAAACAAGTTCTTGGGGCAATAATCTTGACTGGAAAAACTGTTCTAAAATTATTAATAAAATTATAGATGGAAAAACTGCATACTCAATAGGTGTTTCTATGGGTGGTACAAATAGTATTCTGTCTTCTAACTATTTAAATACTCAATATGTAATTGCCTTTAATCCACAGTTTACAGTTTATCCAGAAATTGTTCCAAACTCTGAATATTTGCCACACGCAAATAAAATAAATAATTGGATTCATAAAACAATTGAGGAATCATTTCTTAATAATAAAATTTATTATTTATTTGTTTCTACTTACGATATAAATGATACCCTATTTGTTGATAAATATCCAAATTATGTTTTTGATTGTGGTCCAAAATATGGTCACAACCTAGCCTTTGACTTAAAAAAGGCTGGTATGTTAGATGGTTTACTTTCTGTATTAACTAGTAGTCCAACAACAATTAATAAATTTGTAAAAAATAGGGTAAGACTTGACAAAAAGAATTACATCCTGTAAAATATAACTATAAGACTAACGCATTAGGAGAGACAATGCATACCGAAGAATTTATTGAGGTTATGTTTGGACCAGCACACGTTGCATCAGAGATTTTCTGGGCATTAATTGAGTTTGGCATAGCATTTATGATCGGACGATTTATTGCATTCCGCAAGGTACACAAGTACATTGACGAAAAGCACGGAGTAACACACAAGGAAGGGTACTAATGATTCAACCGATAGAAGATAAAGTAGTTATTAAAACTATCCAAGATGCTCAGGTAACAAAGTCTGGCATTATTATTACAGGAGACAAAGAAAAGCCACAAGAGGCTATGGTTATTGCTGTAGGTACAGGTGTCACAACCAAGAATGGCGTACACGTACCCATCCCACTTGAGGTGGGGCAGAAGGTAATCTTTGCAAAGTACAGCGGTACAGAAGTTCGACACGATAATACCGACTATGTAATTATTTCATACAACGACATCATTGCAGTAATTGAAGGTGAAGAAGATTAAGATAAGCGTACTTGATAAAGAGGGAGTTATGACCTTTCTTGAGCAACGTCTAGGATACGATGCACAGGTAGAGATTCAGCAATATGCAAAAGCAGTTAAGAGTTTATCTGCACAAGCATTTCCTGCAACATTTATGGCAATCAATGGGGTATAATAGTATTATGGAACAAGAAAATGCAAACAGTTATCCTCGTGCATATTTTGGGGAAACTATTCCTATACAAGAAAATACAGAGATGGTTGTTATTGGTGAGACACCAGTAGCACCACCAAAAGGAGAAGATAAAGTGGTAACAGTAAAACGTAAAAGAATTAGCCCACAGCTATCTGCACAAAAGAAAGCTG
>Ga0114976_10000378_pt1 | contig 27713 bp, 23 predicted proteins | sample S_130805_EF_Meta_FD_87319 | JGI IMG/M metagenome (GOLD analysis project Ga0114976, IMG submission 87319) | Freshwater microbial communities from Lake Simoncouche, Canada to study carbon cycling - S_130805_EF_MetaG | ecosystem: Environmental > Aquatic > Freshwater > Lake | place: Lake... | reverse complement strand
TATTGCCCTCCTTTCTTCCTCTTTCCGCTCCATAATTCACTGATACGCCTGTAATTGTAGATGTGCGTCCACTGCCTCCGACTCCGCCAACTGCTGTCCATGGGCTAGTACTCATAAATGTGCCCACAGTTCCATTTCCAGTTGCACCACCTCCGCCTGCTGCTGCCTGACTGTAATTACTGCCATTTATATAACCAAGTGTTCCACTTCCTCCCGATCCCGTTCCACCTGTTCCAGGTGAACCTCCTGCACCAATGCCATATCCCGATCTACCTGATCCTCCTCCACCTGATCCACCTACTGCATAAGTTCCAGAGACACTAGATCCATTTTTTCCTGGGTAATACGAACTGCTACTTTGAGTTCCTGCCGCTCCTCCTCCTCCAGTAGCAAAAATTGTTGTTCCATTTAATACGATGGTTGTATTTCCACCATTTGTTTGTGTATATAAATTAGTTGATTGATAAGTCGTTCCTGCTCCGATCGTGATTGTATAAGTTCCTGCGGCAAGATAATAGTTTGTGTTTTCAATAACACCACCACCTCCACCTCCAGCGCCTAAATTTCTACCTGGTTGTCCACCTCCCGCCACTACTAATATCCAAACATATCCGGCAGTGCTTACTGTAATTGTTGTGCTAGAAGTAATAGCATATAAACTTTTTCCACTAACAGTTGTTGGCGTAATACCCGTAATGGCGACTGATGGCGTTGATGTGGTCATAGAAACGCCAGATGACTGAGAAGAAGCACCACTTGAATTTGACGCCGCCATTGTAATTGTATATGATGTTGAAGCAGATAATCCGGTGATCGTATATGAAGATGCGCTTCCGGAACCAGTAGCAGCAGTGCCTGTTCTATAAGGAGTATAACTTGTAATTGTTCCCGATCCGCTTGGTGCAGTGAAACTAAATGTTACAGAAGACGTTGTTGCGCTTGAAAATGTTAAACTGGTTGGAGCCGAAGGCAATGTTAATCCAGAAACGGTAGAAGAAGATGCCGATGTTCCGGATGAGTTCGTAGCAGTTAATGAAAGTGAATAAGATGTATTCGATGAAAGACCGGATATAGTATAAGATGAAGCCGAACCTGATCCCGATCCCGAGTTTGGTGTATAGCCAGTAATAGTTGCAGTTCCGCTTGGTGCAGTAAAACGAATTGTTACCGAAGATGCTGTAGCACTTGAAAACGTGAGACCTGTTGGTGCAGAAGGCAATGTGGTTACAGAGACCGTCGATGAAGAACTTGATGTTCCTGAGGCATTCGTAGCTGTTAAAGATATAGAATAGGAAGTATTCGATGATAACCCTGAAATTGTATACGAAGAAGCAGATCCAGAGCCGGTTCCTGTGCTTGGAGTATATCCAGTAATAGTTGCAGAGCCAGTTGGTGCAGTAAAACGAATTGTTACCGAAGATGCTGTAGCACTAACATATGTTAATCCAGTGGGTGCCGATGGAGGTGTTGTAGCAGACACAGCGGATGAAGCACTTGAAGTTCCTGCTGAATTTGTAGCAGTTAATGTAATGGAATAGGATGTATTCGATGATAAACCAGAAATGGTATATGAAGATGCAGATCCCGATCCCGTTCCTGTGCTCGGAGTATATCCTGTAATAGTGCCACTTCCACTAGGAACGGTAAAACTAATAGTTACTGAACTTGTTGTCGCGCTAATATATGTTAACCCGGTTGGCGCAGATGGTTGTGTGGTCAAAGACACGGTAGATGAAGTGATCGAAGTTCCTGCTGAATTTGTCGCAGTTAATGAAATAGAATAAGATGTATTCGATGATAAACCGGAAATGGTATAGGAAGATGCAGATCCCGATCCCGTTCCTGTGCTTGGTCCGTATGATGTGATTGTCGCAGTTCCAGTTGGAGCAGTAAAACTAATTACCGCAGTGGACGATGTCACGCTGACCAATGATAGACCAGCGGGGGCAGAAGGTAGTGTGGTTACAGATAAACTAGTGGACGAAGCCGATGTTCCCCCCGAAGCCGTCGCAGTTAACGAAATCGAATAAGTTGTATTTGACGATAAACCTGTAATGACATAAGACGTTGCCGAACCTGATCCTGTTCCAGTGCTTGATGTATATCCCGTAATCGTCCCGGCAGGTGCCGTAAATTTAATGGTAACAGATGTAGTCGTTGCACTAATATATGTTAATTCGGTTGGTGCGGTAGGAAGCGTTGTTATTGAAAGAGAAGATGATGATCCTGATGTTACACCTAAACTTGTTGCAGTTAAAGAAATTGCATAACCTGTATTTGGCGATAATCCTGAAATAACATAAGCAGATGCTGATCCAGATCCGGTTCCAACGCTTGGTGTATAATAACTAACAGATGCAGACGGAGCAGTAAAACTAATAGTGACAGATGTCGTTGTGGCACTGACAAAAGTTAACCCTGTCGGAGCCCCAGCCAACGTTGTTGCTGAAACAGAAGAAGACGAACTAGATGTACCTCCTGCTCCAGTTGCAGTTAAAGAAATATTATATGTTGTATTTGATGTTAAACCTGTGATCGTATACGAAGATGCTGATCCTGATCCCGTTCCTGCACTAGGTGTATAACTTGTAATCGTTCCAGAGGGCGCAGTGAAACTAATGGTCACTGAACTCGACGTTGAACTAATATATGTTAATAATGTTGGAGCATTTGGTAGTGTAGTAATAGATAATGCAGTTGACGAATTAGATTTTCCGCCCGTTCCATTTGCGGCCAACGAAATCGAATAGGTTGTATTTGTTGTTAAACCGGTGATCGTATACGAAGACGCTGATCCTGATCCTGATCCCGTGCTAGGCGTATAACTTGTAATCGTTCCAGAGGGCGCAGTGAAACTAACGGTTACTGAGGATGTCGTGGCACTAATCAAAGTGAGTCCAGTAGGAGCCAATGGCAAGGTTGAGACAGAAATGGTAGATGAAGAAATTGATGTTCCGCCTGAACCAGTCGCCGTTAATGAAATAGAGTAAGATGTATTTGATGATAATCCTGAAATAATATAGGCATAAGATGATCCTGAACCTGTCCCTGAACTAGGTGTATAACCAGTTATTGTTCCGGAAGGGGCGGTAAAACTAATAGTAACAGACGATGACGTCGCACTCACATAGGTTAGACCCGTTGGCGCGGATGGCAATGTAAGTGAAGTTATCGATGATGATGCAATTGATGTGCCTGTTGAACTAGTCGCTACCATTGCAATAGAATAAGAAGCGTTCGACGACAATCCAGTGATCGTATAAGAAGTCGATGTTCCTGAACCCGTAGTGACTGCAGAATTAGCATATGGAGTATATCCAGTGATCTTTCCTGCGGCATTTGAATCGGTGAAACTAATTGTAATTGAAGTAGACGTTGCGCTCACGAACGTTAACCCAGTGAGAGTGGATGGTATAGTTGACACAGATATGGAACTAGAAGCAACAGATGTTCCGCCTGGTCCGGTTGCGGTTAACGTTAATGAATAAGTTGTATTCGGCGTTAACCCAGAAACTGTATAAGAGGTCGCTGTTCCAGAACCCGTTCCATAATTTGGAGTATATGAACTAATTCCACCGGTTGGTGCCGTAAAACTAATAGTAATCGACGTTGACGTCGTACTAATATACACCAATGAAGTCGGAGCAGCAGGCAATGTGGTAAATGTTAATGCAGATGATGCGTTTGATAGTTTTCCAGAAACTGATCCTGTGGCAGTTAAAGATAGAGAATAATATGTATTCGATGTTAATCCAGAAATAGTATATGAAGATGCTGTGCCCGAACCGGTTCCAATATTAGGTGTATATGTGCTAATTGTTCCAGAAGTATTAGAATCTGTAAAACTAACGGTAACAGAACTAGATGTCGCACTAACATATGTCAATCCTGTTAATGTCGATGGTAATGTAGCAACCGAAATAGCACTAGAAGATGCAGACGTTCCTCCTGAAGCAGTAGCAGTCAATGAAAGTGAATATGTAGTATTTGGAGATAGTCCAGAAATGGTGTAAGAAGATGCTGTTCCAGAACCCGTGCCGTAATTGGGTGTATAATTTGTAATTATACCGATTGGAGCAGTAAAACTAACAGTTACCGATGTAGATGTTGAACTGATATATGTTAGTCCCGACGGAGCAGTCGGAAGCGTCACTATTGTTAAAGCAGGCGACAAACTTGATGTGCCTCCTGAATTACTAACAGTTAATGCGATTACATAAGATGTATTGGACCCCAGTCCAGTAATCGCATACGAAGATGCTGTTCCTGATCCAACGCCAGGGGAACCGTTAATATAAGGATTATAAGTAATGCCACTGCCATTCGTATCTGCAAATCGGATTGTGATGGAACTAGTCGTCGAACTAACATATGTCAATGAAGAAACTGCAGTCGGTCCGGTCAATACATAAACAGCGGAAGACGCGACAGATGTTCCTCCCGAATTCGTAGCAGTTACTGATATATAATAAACTGTACTTGGAGTTAATCCTGAAACTAAATACGTATAATAATAGCCCGATCCCGATCCGTAATTTGGTGTATAATTAGTTATTGTTCCTGTTCCAGAGGGGACGTCGAAAAAAATCGTTGCGATTGTAGATGTTGAACTAATAAATGTAACATTTGTTGGTGCAGTTGGTGCTGTTGTTAGCGCAATACCAGTTGAAGGCGCCGTCACACCTTTTGAAGTGGAAGCAGTTAAAGATACATTATAAACTGTATTCGCTGATAAATCTGTTATTGTATAAGAAGATGAATTTCCAGACCCTATGCCACAACTTGGTGTATAACTATAAATGGTTCCGGCATTGATAGGATCTGTGAAACGAATAGTGATAGAACTTGTAGTTGCGCTTAAAAACGTAACTGCGGACACAGATGGTAAACCAGTATGGCATGATAAAGTTTCAGATATGCTAGACGTTCCTTGAGCAGTTGTCATACTCAAAGAAACCGAATAAGTAGTGTCGGAAGATAATCCTGAAATAGTGTAAGATGTAGAGGTTCCTGTTCCTGTAGTCGCTACTCCATTAATATAAGGTGTGTATCCAGAAATTGGACCATTTCCTATTGTTTTAAAATGAAATGTCACGGAATAGGATGTAACCGAATCCAATATTAAACCCATTGGCGCAGAAGGTAGCGTGATCATCGAGAGAGCCGATGATAAATAAGAATAGCCGATTGTATTATAGGAACTCAACGAAATAGAATAGATCGTATTTGCTGTCAAATCTGTAATCGTGTAAGACGATGAGGTTCCTGATCCGGTTCCATAGTTTGACTTATAACCTGTGACTGTGCTAGTAGAAGGCGTGAAACTAATCGTGATAGAGGTCTCAGTTTTGCTTAGCAATGTAAGGTTTGTTGGTGGTAAAGGCCCATTACCAGTATATACTGAAATAACAGATGCTGCTGTTCCTGCAATAGTTCCGCTAGAAATTGCAAACCCGTTTGTTCCGTATGGGCTCGTAAATGTATATGGAAAATTATAACCCCCACTTGCTGGTATGAAGGATTGAAACGTATTTCCCGAATCTGTACTCTGATACACCAAATTGTTCAACCAGTAATTAGGTGAAAAATAAATATTGCTCGCATTTTGATTACAACTAATATAACCATAATAAGAACCAGTGCTGCCAAGAGGACTATTCGTTAACGTTTGCCATGTTGTTCCACTATTTGTAGTTTTTAACATATAAGATGCCCCAATATTTCCAGTAAATGCAGTCGACCCATTATTTGTATTAATGCATGCAACTGATAAACATTGGCCTGTATACACACGAGCCCATGAAGAGCCGCCATTCGAAGAATAATATATTCCACCGGTAGACACATCTGTGGATGCTGCGTAAATATAAGTCCCGGTGCTATCGCAAGCCAAATCTGTATAAGAAGTGGACGTACTATTCGAAAGTACGGTAAATGTAGAACCGTAGTTCGTAGAAACGTATATTTTTCCTGAATTATAACCGATGTATACAATGTTTCCAGAAGCATTGCTGCACATTGCACTTGTGCTGGTGCTCGTATTAAAACCACTGGATGCCGTCCAAGTTTGACCATAATTTGCACTATTATAAACAACATTTACTGAACTAATAACGCCAGCAGCGACTACATATTGGCCCGTTTGATCGCAATTTACTAATTTCCAACTGCCACTTGGGGTTGAACCGCTATAAAATGCAGCGTTTGATGTAGATGCAGCCCAATTTATACCAGAATTCGTACTATACCAAATATAATGACGGTTTGTATTCGTGATTTCATTGGACCCAGCGACATACATATATTGGCCATTTAAAGAAATAGCCATTGATTTTTGTGTTGCAATAATCATATTGTAAAAAGAATAAACTGCGTTTGATAAAACGCTAGTAGGAGAACTCACTGGAGTATTCCATATAAGAGTTCCGGTTGTTGTAGTGGTTCCGCCACTTGTTGTTAACGTATTCGTTACTGGAACTGCGGTAACAGAAGCGACATAAGTATTTCCAATGGGATTATATACTTGCGCTATCTGCATCTGACTGTAATAATTGTTAATATCCAAATAATTACCGCTATTATCTAATCCAACTACTTTTTGTGCAGTCAATATAGTGTTTATGTTTGTGATGAGACCATTATAATTTATTGTATTACTTGTAGTAGTCGAAGGAGATACAGAAAATATACCACCAGAATTGACTTGATTCGGATAAACAGTGGATGTTATAATACATTGGTTTGCATAAATTTGCCCAGTTGCAATCGCAGAATAGGGTCCAGAAAAAACTCCAGAATAGTTCGAAAACAAGTTGCCTGCACTAGTGCATTTATATAATGTTACGTTTCCATTAAGTTCTGCGCTATATGCGCCGACAAATCCGCCACAATAATTATTGTCGATCGTCGCATAGTTCGTACAATTTTGTATTAATACATTCCCTGCGCCCTTTCCAAAATATTGCTGCGCAAACCAACCGCCATAAGATGCGAGTGTAGAATTTGTTGACGCCATCTTGATGTTTTGAATTGTCAAATTTCCTGCGCCTTTCTTAGTAGAGGTTCCATTTTTTACTAATCCTGGATAATTGGCTACGTTACCAACCGTGATCGTATTTAATCCACCATCAATAACTACATATTGACCACTAATTTGAAAATATTGGTTCGCTGAAGAAATGGATATATTACTACCCAATGTTACTGTGACAGGAGTTGTCGAATTACCACCTGTGATTGAAACCGGCCAACTATAATTATTTGAAAAAGTGGATGAATTAATAGTTACAGATGAACTAATGATTGAAGACATTCCAGTTCCAAATATATATACTATTCTACGATTTTATTATCATAAAAAATAATCTAAACAACGATGATCATGTAACTTGTCCCCCCGACCCTTTTTACTTCATTCGAATCTCGTTCGAAAACCGTATTTGTTTTGACTTATAAACCTTACTAATATCTCTTAGACATTCATTCGCATAATCCACGATAGGATCAATCTCTTCCAAAATGGCGATCTCGTATTGAGCCGGGTCGGCCGTATTCATATGTGCGACAAATCGGAAAATGATCTCCGTCATGGTGTTCATCAGCACTTCCATAATATTGTAAATTTCCCTATATTTTTCGGTTTTCTTCTCATTGCGTTGAAGGAGTGTTTTAAATTGATCTTGGCTAATCAAATTTCTCATATATTGAATCCTCAGCGTTTCGTTTCTACGCTCCCGATTATCTATGCGATATACGGGAAGTTCGACATGTCTCAGGTGAATGGTGTTGCGCACTGTTCTTTCTAAAAACAGTTCAAGAGGGACCGATAAATAATGTTGTTTATGCTTATTTCTAAGTAGATTGCGAATTTGACTTGATATATGATGCGTGAGTTCATTTTGACAAGGAATATCACCCGGGTTTCGTGGGATATTGTTGCCGTTGCGTCTTAGCCATTCGAAATAATGGGGGTTATGGACCACATTTTCAATTCTTCCTGTGCGCCAATTGAATGCGGTATGACATTGCGTGCACCACATCTGGTCACAACCGTCGATCTTAAATATACCCGTTCTACAGTTCGGGCAAGGCTTGGTATCATTCGCCAACATACTGACAGTGGCCACTGTTTCAGGATTGCATGTATGAGGAGCATCTTTGGTATCGCCCTTTATTTCGTGGCAATCCGGACAGGCCCATTTCTGACATAGACCACACTTCCACTGCGTGCTCAAAAACCCACGGCAATTCGTATCTGGACAAGACTTGATAAATTCAGCGCGTTCCACAGGGGTCCGACCATGCATCAAATTATAATATTCCGTATTCAAACGATTTCGCTCTGCCCATAGAGCAGATATCTGCTTTTTTATATCACTCATCCCTTTTAGTAACTCTTCTTGCTTGATCACACGTTCCACAATGGGCTGTGTTGCCGGAAGTAGAGCACGTTCAATATCAAATAACAATTCCTCTCTCCGCTCCTTTAACCTGCCATTATTAAATGTGGCAGTAAACACACTAGCAATATACTGTCGCGTCCACTCACGATTGCATGTTGTATTCATACACTTCACTGTTGTTTCCCCGATTACATAAGTCTCACAGCATGTTCTACATGCTCCAAACTCACAATATGGACAATTCACCAACTTCCGCGTGCTCTGATTGATCGAATAATCGCAAATTTGGCAAACTTGCGACATTTGATAGGCTTTTTCAATAAAAAATAATGCCTTTTTTATATTCAATTTTTCTCAATGAATTTATACTGTAGTACTATTATATCGCCGTTTTCCGAATCATATGCTTCCAAGTATCCATGCGTTTCAACGCACCATAATGTAAATCGATATAATGATGTTTCGCATATTCAGTAACAAACAAACCATCTTCATAGTGCCGAAGCACGCGCTTTTGGAATAAATCATTGGCGTTACTATATGCGTTCAATATGCTCACCTCATCGCCCTTCCGTTGACAATGTAAATTATAAAGCATGCAGCGATCAAAATCATAGGCAGATAGTAGATCGGCCTCCCGAACCACATGATAGGCCATTTGATATTCCTTTAAATCCGGGAATCCATTGACCTTGACCTTAGAGTAAGACATAGTTTGCATGATCTGTTTGGAGATATCTAGTTCGGACTCGGTCAAATCGTCTTTCAGGAATTCAGAAATGGATCGAACCCCCTCATCTTCGTTCATATATTTCTTATCGCACATATCGTGTAGAATCGCAGACACATAGATGATTCTCTCATGATGCTCTAGAATAGGATAGTTCTCTTTTTCGGATTCGTATATTTTATTCGCAAAATGTAATACATTCATGCTATGCGACATGCCATGCGATTCATCAATATTATATTTATTGGTGGCTAACAAGACATAACTAAAAAGTTTATTCAATAGCGACATGGGTTTCTTCTCTAATAATATATTTGGCTACATATTATTACGATCAATTTTTTATATCTTTCTGTTTTACAATTCCTTAAGTTCTATTTGTAATTGTATTATGTATGAATTCGCTTGTTAACCCTAATTCAACACTCTCCAATGCCCCTTTCACCCATCCTTGATTTGTACTTATCATTTCGCCAACCACCAAAATATTATTCATTGGATGCTGTGCTGCCGAAATAAATTCACCCCGATTTTTATAGGGTCCATGCAACGGTTCGTAATAATGAGTGCCTTCTTCCCAGTAAAAATCAATCATGGATACCATAGAAAGGGTATTTTTTTCAATGCCCAATGATTTTTCTATAAGCCGGCATAAATACCCCCTATTTTCCGACGTGTCTTCTTTATATTTTTTTAATGCACGTGCACCTTGATTATCGCTATAAGCAATCATATAAACTCCCCCATCAGGATTCATAGGAATAATTTTATGTAGATTGCCAGGAACGACAGTGGTTTTTGGCACATATTCTTTCATAATGGTGGTCGATTCCCTTGAGAACTTTCCATATAATCTTAAGAAGGGCTGGCTACGTATTTGCTGATAGATACTATCTTTTTTTGATGCGCCCGGCAATATCTTTTTTAAACAGTCAATCGTGGTGGCAAGAATGATTTTATCACATTCAAAATTACCTTTTGACGTAGATATTAAAAAACTACTGTCTTTTCCCTCACTTATATTGGTGACCTCATGTGATGATTTTATATTGGACTTGCCAATTCGACTTATTAGCGCATCGATCAGCCTTTTCCATGGTATAGAAACCCCTGTCCAAGGATCATAGTTATCATCAAAATCATAATTATGCAGGGTTTCATATGCATCTTCTTTTTCATAATCCGTATATCCAGAACAAACTATAAAATGTTTATATGCAATGTCACCGATCACCGATATTGCAAATTCCTTGAATGTTTTGGAATGATGTGTTTCGTGTCTATATTTACTCTTTAACAAAAGAAACGTTTTTTTGACATCGCAAGCGGGTTGAATCGTATTTGAATAATGAGGAGCCACTGGGAACTCACTATACGGGACATCAAGTTCCCTTAGTAATTTGATAAGCATCGGATCTTTCTCTTTTCTTCCTACACCTGCGCCAGTTACAACGGAAGTCCCAGCGAAGGTTTCTGTGCCCATGCGGCCACCTAACCACTTTTTGGGATTTTTTTCTAAGAGTAGAATTTTAGTAGAAGGCGATATCTTTGTAATTTTGTAGGCACTATACAAACCAGAAATGCCGCCACCAATAATTACAATATCGTATTTTGTCATCAATATATACTTCGCATATATATTGATACTTATGGAATCAAACTAATATTTAGTTCGAAGCGAGGTTGGTGAATGTCTTGCGAACAAATGGGACTCCTTGCAATGTGTACCAGTGTTGATCGACTCCGTCAACAGTTGTTAAAGAAGTTCCATCAGAGAATTGGAGTGTTACGCAACCAGGCACAACTTGGTTGGTATTGGGATTTGTATAGGAAGCCGTGTTCTTGATTTGGGTGATTCTGCGACCAGTGACGGCGCCAGCATCATCCGTTAAAAGGATTTGCCCGTCAGCGTCGTTAAAGACGTTGATTAAAACGGAAGTATATTGACCAGTAGCGAGTAAAGTAGTCATATCTTCGTTCATAGACGCGTAGTTCATAGTGTGAATTGGAGAAGCCATTTATATATTATAAAAACATATTATTTCTAAATAAATAGAATTTAATTCCAGACCAGCGCAGTAGATTGCTAAAATTATATGGACTATTCCGACTATTTAAAATAAACTTCTAAAGTATCAATTGCTAAATCTAGAAATTCGTTCAGATATGAAAAATACATTTGCTTAAATTAAATATAAAAACAAACGCAGTATGAATCTATAACTATGAACGAAGAAAATAATGTATTAACTATAAAAACCGTTCAAATCCAACCGATTCGTAACATGATAACCGCAATTAAGGATATATTAACAGATGCAACGATCACGTATACTAAAGATGGTATGAAAATCATAAATTTTGATAAGACACACACTATTTTAGTAAATGTTGTTTTACACTCTCATAAATTCGAGCAATATGAATGCAAACCCGATAAGATTATTGTGTGCGCAAACACTCTACATTTATTTAAAGTGATATCTACCATGTCGAACGATGATACATTATCGATGTATATTGATCAATCGGATTATCATGATGGGATTGTCTCACATTTAGGACTCCAGTACGATAATGGCGATATCAAACAATGCTATAGCCAAAAACTCCGCTTAATTGAGCCCGATATGGAAGAACTCGTGGTCCCGGATGTCGAATATACTACGGTGATTAATCTCCCCACCAGTGATTTCCAAAAGATTATCCGTGATTTAAATGGCATATCGGATCGTATTGAGATCAAGTCCGTGGGCAATGATCTTATTTTCTCATGTGATGGCAATTTCGCTAGTTCGCGCATTTATAGGTCGGAGTCTGACGGTAATATGGAGTTCATCCAGAAATCCGATGCGTCGGTCATTATTCAAGGCGAATTTTCCCTAAAGAGTCTTAGTCATTTTATTAAGTGTACTCCTTTGTGTAGCCATTTAGAGATGTATTTAGGAAACGATCTCCCACTCATTGTGAAATATGATGTCGCATCATTGGGCGAAATCAAATTATGTTTGGCACCATTGCCCCCTTCATAAATCTATTCAACAAGAGCATTCACCTGCTGAATTGATTTTATCACTCTAGGTCTTGTTTTTTTTTCTGTTTTTGCGCGCGTGGTTTTCACACGTTTTTCCGTTTTTACACAGTCAAATGCCTTATTTCTCTTAAATCCTGGCTTGCATTTCTTGGCTAATGTGTGGCTTTGTGGGTCCTCTTCCAAGTTGATTAATTTCTTCTTATTTTTACCATATAAAGAATTCACAATCTTAAACATTTCTCTCACGGATAATTCATCCGTATGGATACTACGATCAATATTGTTTCTTATCCATAATCCAATTTCGAATCTAAAATAACGGTTCTCTAAAAGCACCTCGTCGTTTTTTAAATCGAATGTAGTGGAATAAATATCGAGACCGGAATCGACGAACCAATCCTTTGCCGTTTCATAATCAGGTTCACCCTTCTTTTTTGTGATCGGGTCTTCGAAATATTTAAAATAGGAAAGGAGCGAATACATAGGATTCCCATAATTTTTGCTACGCTTAGGCAAATCGATCACATCTGCACTATCAAACTTATATTCTCCTTTTTCGTCATAATCGTCCTCAGTAAAATTGCTTGCTTCATACATTCTTATTAATATTTCAGGTTTATAAAAAAATCCAAGTAATTCTTTTGTGTTTGCAACGCCATAATGCTTTGCCATGATCTCTTTGATACGCGCATAAAGAGTATAATTTGTATGTCTAGACGAAAACGATAAATAATCCTTTAAATAATCATCTTCGCCGAAAAGGATCTTGGAATGGTACTCAATATATTTGGCTAATTTATAAAGGAATAAAAATAAATAGAATTTTAATGTCTTTCCCATTCCTCTATCCGATGCTATCTTTCGTTTGGACGTTTTATTAAATTCGGCTATTAATTCATCTGCCATTTTTTCTGTCGAAAGCACATCGTCATATTCGAATTTATGTTGTTCCATGGAGCGTTTTCCGATTTTATATCGGTCATCTTTATTTACTAATTCTTTAATTATGTCAAGTGTATGAATTGCCTTGCTCTTAAATGTCATCTGTGGTATAAAAACTGCATCTTTGGGACTGCGTGGATGTTTCTCTTTTTTCCAATGGAGGCTATCGTATGTGTCCATATAAAATAAATTGGTCCCAGGTTTATTATAAAGTTTACGGTTTCCCTCTAGTTGGCCAATGGTTTTAAATGTGTTCTTACCCTTTTTAATCAATAATGACCCAGGCATTTTGCTTAGATTACTAAAGTGATCTATGACACGACTGCAAGAATCCACAAAGGTATCTACGATCATGTTGGGATTATTTTGTTTGGGTTTATAATAAGTGACCACGAATTCAAGTCCCGAAAATGTTTTACAGAGTTCGCTTATGTTTTCGGAAAACTTCATATCAAAAACCTTCCCGGAATTAGTTTTGAAGTAATACATCTCGTTTTTATCGATCTTTAAATCTTCACAGTCTTTCTCTAACATATCACCAAAGTTGCCATCGCCAATATCATTTGTATCTTGGAATTTTAAGGTTTCTTTATTATCACGTTCGCGATTTTCATTTAAATACTCCAAATAAGACGCTTCTAATGGTTCACCTGCTTCCTCTTCAAATTCTTCTGTAAATTTTTCTTGTAATCCGTTTAGTCCTGCATCCATATTCTCAGCATGTTCATCCTTTTGTGTCATTGATTCTACTACTGTTTTCTTCTTCAAATGGGCAGGTAAACGAACTAATATATATTTATCATCCATCACCACAACCTCGTCGGTTGTTAATCTTGTTTTTATTGCTCTTAACGAAATATCTGAATTGATAAGTGTTGTTCCGTTCTTATGCAGAGATAATTTTGCTAAATCATGGGTTTCATATTCGTATCCTATGCTTAAAATATGCTTAAATGCATCATTAGAATTTAAACCGCCTCCTAACATATAATATATATTGATAAAAAAATAGGGTTTCTCTTTTATCCAATCTCGAGATATCAAATGACCATGGTTTTTTTTTCAGTGAGTGTCACTGAACCGACCGCATTTCCCTTTGTCACATTCTTTATTTTGGTGTAGCAGATCTCCACATTCTTCTGCTTCTTTAGACCCGATAACTCCTTACATACCACCGCCCCTTGAACGGCAATCTTATGTAGAGCAGCACGATCGATCTCAATATCTTTCGGTAACTTGCCGATGACATGGCAAGACGGATAACCATTGACATGGAACCAGAGATCCTCGGGATCGGCCTCGTCGATAATATCATGATTTTCTTGGGCGTTTTTCCCGACCACGAAATCGACCGTGGTCTTCAAGCAATCGATAAAACGGGACACGGTCTTCATTATACAATAGGGTTTTATGATTTCTGAAAACATTAAACAAACATAAAAGCATTCAATTTTTTATGTTTTATGACCTAATTTTTCGCCTTTTCTAAATCCATTTGCGGCGCCTTGAATGTATTCTGTTACAATATCATCATCTTCACTAATGCATTCACAAGATTCACAACATCCATAAATGCAACCAATAATTGCGCCTTCAACCCATCCAAAAGTCCACGCAATGCCATCGATAATGATCAATCCAATGTTCAAGTTGTTTTTTTTCATGTTTCATATACATTTCTAATGTAAAAGATTAAATACAAAAATAGTTATTCACTTCCAAAAAATGCACCTTTACCAATTGTAAAATCGCTTAGTCGAGAAATAGTTCCGCTTTTATCATTCATTACTTCTTTCATTAAATCTTTGATCGATAACAACCCGACAAAAGTGGCATCTTCCTTATCTAATACTAGAAGATGGCGTATATCCTTGAATATCATTTTATTCATACAACTATCAATAGACTCGGTTTTATTGGCATAAATAATATTCGGGCTGTATGTAGCAACATCTTTCACAAATAGATGATCAGCCTCTTTGCCCAAAGAAACCACCTTATTTACATAATCGCGCTTTGTAAATATGCCCACTACCTTATCTTGCTCATTGGTAACCGCCAAGCACCCAACATCAAAAGATGTAAAACGTTGAACTGCTTCTTTCAATGAGAGTGTTTCCTTAATTTTAAAATCTACTTTCTTATAACAACTCTTTTGATATACATCCCATGCAGTTATCACTGGATTCGTAATCGATGAAAATCGTCTGAAAAGATTCGCGCTCCTCATTTCTACCATAAATGTGCTGTTATTTTTAAATATTTTTTGATAATAATATTTATTCTATCTATTTTACTAACGATAGTAAAATAGATCCATCTTAAAATTCAGGTTCATGCTTCTTAAATAAGCATCCCTGTTTCGATAAATTTCCAATCTGTGTGATCACTCCTGGATCTTGGAAGGTGGACGTATCCAGCCATATTTTTATAATACAAAAATTCTTTTTTGGCGATATTGTGATACCATTAATATGCTGGCTCACTTCATTTTCAATAGATAATGTCTCTCCGCATAACAAATAAAATAATGACTTCCATACTTCCGGAATGTTTTTGTTTACCACTTTATAGGAAAAGCATCCTCCGTTTCTATTTTTCGGATCTTCCCACATAGGCGTGATCCCTTCCCTCATTACAAACAACATGCAATTTTTCAAGATATTTTCATGTATCGCTTCGTTCAAAGAGACAACTTTTTCCACAGTGTCAATTGAACTCATTATAACGGTATAGCCTGATAAATCCCAATTCTTGTCGTGTGGTAAATGGTAATACAAATTCCATTTATCATTCAAAGGATGTTGTTGGGTTGAAATACTCAATGTATTCATATTATGATCACGCCCGTGAAATTAAACGTCAAAAAATCTTTATATAGTTTTTATATTTTTTTAATTAGATGCACTGACAATCGAATACGTTTTTTTATATAATACAATATGTTGTTTACTATTCAAGACAATTGTTTCCAAATTATGATCAATAATATTTAATGTATACTCCAAATCAAAATAAAAGGGTTCGGGTTGATACTCCAAACAATTCTGCACGAATAATGGCGACAATATCTTATTATTTTCAATATATTCACTTTTCTTTAATTCGATCGGAATGCGTGTTAGACACTTGGGATGAACATATTCAATGCTAAGAAATTCAAATTTGCATGGCTTCAAAACGACGGACTCTGGTTCCTCGTCCTTATCATCTTTCTCAGTTTTACGAATCAACTGATAGGAATAACGATCGTTTACTCTCATTGTTACCAAACTTTCAACCACTTTTTTAGAACTATTCGTTATCGATTGTGCGATCTCCTTAGATTCCTTTAATTTTTCAACTATAGATGCATCGCTTGCATCGTCAATGTAATCATACGATTCAACAATTGTAAACTCTTCGCCAACGTTTCTTATAGGAACTTTATTTAATTGAACCGTTGTTCTTATCCAATTCTGCTTGAATGGCTCAATTTTCTTATTTGTTAAGTATCCCTTGACATATTCCAAAAAATATAATGTTGTATCTACGTTGTTTTTTATAAAGGGGTGCGACTTATATATAAAAAGGCCGATCTTCTTTGTAATCACTATAATTTGGCTATATAAAAGTATTGCTCTTGCTGCAAGCATGTTATAGTCATAATTTTTTATACCATGATAAATATCGTTCGTTTTTTGAATCACTAGATTTGTGATTCCGATAACCGCACGGCCAATAGAGTCGCTAATATTTTCCATAAATTCGCGAGGGGAATGCATATAGTTTTAGAAATACTTTATTTTTATATTGGTTTTTTTATGTATTTACCTGATCGTTTATTCATATATAAAAAATACTTTTCCATTTATATAAGAATGCAGAAATATGACGTGTTGATCGTTGGTTCTGGTCTATCAGGCGTAGTGATTGCTGAACAGTTCGCAAAACGAAACAAACGGGTTTTGATTATTGATAAACGTTATCATCTAGGCGGAAATGTATATGATTATGTCGATCCAGACACCGGCATTTTAATGAACAAATACGGTGCGCACTTATTCCACACAAATAATGAACGAGTATGGAAATATATAAATAAATTCGAGGAGTGGATAAGATGGGACCATCAGGTTTTAGGAAAAATAAATAATACGACTTTCCCTATACCCGTCAATATCAATACAGTAAACACATTATGTGGAGAGAACATTTCGAATACAGAAGAAATGAATGAATGGTTACAGAAGAATCAAGAAAAATACGACGTGATCGATAACTCTGAAAAGATGGGAAAATCGAGAGTGGGAAATGTACTCTATGAAAGCATATTCAAAAATTATACCTACAAACAGTGGGCGAAATATCCCGAAGAATTAGATCCGTCTGTGCTAGAAAGAATCCCGATTCGTAATGATTTTGATAACCGTTATTTCAATGATAAATACCAGGCGCTTCCAAAAAATGGATATACGCAATTCATTAAGAACATCGTAAACCATAAAAACATTACGATTTCACTCAACACAGATTACTTCGAATTCATAAATGCCAATAAAGTGAGCAATTTCGAAGCAATCATCTATACAGGGCCTATTGACAAATTCTATGAAAACCAGGGCCTTGATAAACTAGAATATAGAAGCATCCAATTTAAAATAGAAAAGCATTTTGATATGAACTACTATCAAGAAAATTCCGTCGTGAATTATCCAGGCAACGAAACGCCGTATACGAGAATCGTAGAATATAAGCACTTTTTAAATCAAACCTCAAAGGACACCGTCGTCGTAAAAGAAATCACAACAGACCAAGGAGAACCTTATTATCCTGTTCCCAATGAAAGAAATATGAAACTCTATGAACAGTATAAAGAATTGACTCTCCAAGAGAAAAACGTACACTTTTTAGGAAGATTGGCTAATTATAAGTATTTTAACATGGATATGGCCATATTGAATGCATTAGAGTATTTTGATCGTCATTTTGCCAATATGTAAAATGTCAGGATACTATAGGATGACAACAAAAGAAAATAAACAGATAAAAAACGGTTTGTTTATTTTCCATCGCGATTTAAGAACACAAGACAATAACGGATTACTAGAATCGAGTAGACAATGTGAGAAACTATATACTTGTTTCATTTTCACACCAGAACAGGTTGGAAAGGCGAACTCTTTTCGTTCTCAAAATGCCATTCAATTTATGATTGAGTCCTTGGGTGAATTGATGGGAGATTTAAACAAGCAAGGGGGAGAACTTTTACTCTTTTATGGAAATCAAAACGCGATTCTAAGGTCATTGATCCAAGAATTAGATATCGATGCTATATATTTTAATAAAGATTATACACCCTATTCTGTAAAACGCGACCAAGAAACAGAAGACCTATGCAAAAAGTTCTCGATAGAGTGTCAAATGTTCGCAGATTATTATTTGTTTGAACCGGGATCTATAAAAACGGGTGGTGGAAGTGCCTATAAAAAATATACGCCGTTTTATAATGCCGCGATCAAAAAACATGTTCCTGAACCCACTCGTAAACAAATATCGCATCTATCAAAAACGACGAAAAACATGCCGAATCGTATATCGTTAAAGGACGCATTTTCGCACTTTACGAAAGAAAACGAGGGTATATTGGTTCATGGTGGTAGAAGCAATGGAATCCAACGATTAAAATTGGCACTTCGAGACCAAAAACAATATGATAAAAAAAGAGATTTCTTTATTGAGAACACAACATTCTTATCTGCTTATATTAAGTTTGGTTGTGTATCTATAAGAGAAGTTTACCACACACTCAAGCCAATTCATGGCATAGTTCGAGAACTTATATGGAGAGATTTTTTTGCTCATGTTCTCTATGCTTATCCAACAGTGGTCGGTCAATCCTATCAAGAGAAATTCCGTAAAATAAAATGGCATCATAGCGAATCTGATTTTGAAAAGTGGAAAAAGGGCCAAACTGGATTTCCTATCGTGGATGCGTGCATGCGCCAACTAAATACGACGGGATATATGCATAATCGTGGTAGAATGACAGTGGCTAGTTTTTTAGTGAAAATCCTACTTATGGATTGGCGCTTGGGTGAAAAGTATTTCGCACAGAAACTAACGGATTATGATATTGCATCCAATAACGGAGGTTGGCAGGGAATAAGTGGAACAGGCGTGGATATGAAACCCTACTTCCGTGATATGAATCCTTGGATACAAAGTAGCAATTTTGATAACGATGCCGAGTTCATCAAAAAATGGGTGCCTGAATTAAAAGATGTAGATGCAAAAGATATACACAAGTGGTATGATGCATGGACCGATGAAAAATATAAAAATGTCAAGTATCCAAAACCTATGGTGGATTATGGAGAACAAAAACAGAAAATGCTTCATATGTATCGCGAGGCCGAGTGAAAAATTGAATAATGAAGACGTCCGCTATTGTAAATAAAAACATATCTTCAAGATGAGTGCCAAACAACTTTCCGATTTCTTTAAGCACATGGTCGCCAATTCGTCCGACGAGGATAATGCAGCGCTTGTTTATTCATGGCTCGGAGAATCCATCGAAAACTTTGAACTATATCATTCATATTTTATGCGCATGTATGGGCAAATGCCGAATAAGGATCTTCTTGTTCCAGTCGCTCGCCCACCTATACAGATGCATGTTGAGCCGTTGCCGAAAGATACTTATTTGGATTGCATTGAAAAACACAGAAACGAAACTATTACGCAAAAGAATTTTATAAATGAGTTTGCATGTCTATTGCATGCCCAATTCCCAAATGATAATGACACGGAGAAGAGAGAACGAACCAAGATATTGGATGCATATGACATTCGCGATGGCATTCGCGATAAGATAGTTCGTAAGAATTGGAAGTTGAGACACCCCGAGAAGAAGGAAGAGTACAAGGAAAAGCGTAAGAATAAGTTGAATGCTGCTGGTGCAAACTAATACTCCAACCACAAAAGTAACAATATGTATTTTTTGTTACATTATTAACTATGTATTTATTCCGCTGCATCAGTGCGGTATAAATAATATTCTTTAGTATAAAATATTTCTCTTCACAATATATATTTTATACCATGGAGCATCATTATCATTATGCAACGCACACTCGTGATCCATTATCTATGCTTTCAAATGACGAATATTATCAAGTGACTCTTGATATGAATACTGCGATTCAATCCACCGGACAAATATTTATTAGTATATATCTAGATCCTTCCGGCACTATATTAGTGCAAGATAACCTTGGAAATGATATTAATGAACTATTGATTACAAGTACGTTCTATACTTATCCATTTGTTGATTCGAGATCAGGAACACCGACATTCGTGGATGGTTATATGACTTTCACATTTGCTAACGGAGGGTCTTTATCAAACGATGATCTGCATAATTCTGAATATTGGTATAGAGTCAAGGGTGTGAATTTGCCCGAAAACCCACCTAATCAATTTACGTGATTTTTTATTCAATATACACCTTGAATAAAAAATAATAGCAGATTAGATATCTAATGAGATAGTGTTTTTATCTGAACGATTCTTACGATTAGAACGCTTGGGCATATTCGTGTTCTGCATATCCTTCAAAGAAGAAATAGATATCATGGAATCATCGTCCTGAACGGTGACGCTTGGACCCACGCTTGGACCAGCGCTTTGAATATTTACACTACGGGTCTTTAATCCAGAAAGAATATTATCGATATCGGTGCTCTGAGGACCCTTCATTTCGGGACGAGGTTGCACAGGAACTTGTTGTTGTGGCGGACGCATGCTACGCTCAGGTTGGTTCACATCCTTAAAATTATTATTTACTTCTACACCTTGCTCACGGAACATCGCGCCACGGCTAGCATTAATATCGGGTCTATTTCCGGGTGCATCGGTAAATGTCATTCCGGGTCTTGGCGCAGGAGCCTGATTTTTCGTTTCGACAGGCGCTGGTGGGGGAGGACCACGAGGACGGTTGGCTTGCTCTTGCATAAGGTTATTTGCCATAGCAAAACCTGGAGATGCCTGGCTCATACTATTGACCGTAGCATTTGTAAACATCTTCATGAGTTCGGGACTTTGGCGGATAACGTCATTGAATGCGGGCGTGGCACTGGATAACGCCTTATTTGAAAAGTTCAAAACAGCGGCACTAAACCCCACGCGTAATAAAAGCGATATCTCAGGCGCTAATTTGCCACCCTTATATTTCTCATGCAATTCACCAAAGATCTCTTCGTAACTATCAATGTCTTCACTGATTTGCTCTCCCCATCCATCCAAATTCAAATCGAAAGGATTGAATGCGGCATTGGCATATTCTAAAGAATTAATAAATGTCATAAACCACCATCCCTGTAACTTAACACTATCTTTCTTACGCTTATCCTCTAAAGCAGATTCATATTCGTCCTCTACATCCTCATAGGGAGAATCTGCATTGAAATGTGAATTATGCTTAATTAACCCTTTCTCATACCATTCGTCTAATTTTTTAATCATCATTCTCTTTTTACGACTTTTATCACGCTGAGACATCGAAGAAGCGCTTCCGCTATTCGGTATCTCATTAATTTTAGTAAATCCATCCCATGTTTTTGTGTTGCCAATACTCTCTCTCGTGGCCTGACCTAAATTAGAGTCGGATGGTAATTCTTCAGGTTCAATATTTACCCTTTTTTCGGGTTCAGAAGATCCGCCTAACCCGAATAAATTTGAAGCGAAACCATTAAAAGACCGTGTATCACTAGCAGGCTTGTTTCCAGATACACCAGATAGTTCGTTTAATTCGCTTTCTAAATTATCCAATTCTCCTAAATCCAAGTTTATGCTATTGCTCGCCGATCTTTTTTTGTCATTCATAAGCAATTCAATTCCGCCACCAAAATTCACGCTTGGTTTGGGTCTACTGTCGTTCAAATTCAGTGAAATAGGTTCTAAATCGCTTAATCCAATATCTATTATGTCCATTTATGATAAAGATACAATATTTATTTTTAAATCATCCGCATATATTATTATATTTCGGTGTTTTAAATACCATAGGCCTTGTAAAAAGGAATCTGCTAAATCATCCTTTTTCGTTGTCAGCAAGGACTCTTTCCATGAATGAAATTGACGATTTGCTTCTAAGAATTGAGAACAATGGAGCACGCCATCTGTTTTGTGTTTTTTATAATTAGAACTCACTGTTTTTGTCATCGTGTTCTCTAAAGGTTCTGCTTGGCCCGTTTTTTCTATGCTCTTAGTTTTTGACTTGGCATAAAAGTCTTTCAATTTATTTGCTGACGATACAAATTCAATAACAATGTCGCTATTTTTCATTATGAAATATTGAGCCAGCATTCCCTGGATCGTTTTCATACGATTAGCAATAGGGGAGATTTGGTTCTCAATGACAACATGTGTTATGCCGTCCATTTCTGGCAATTGATTTAAAAGTGTCTTCATGTTTTTTCCGATATTCACGAGATCTGTATCCGCTGCCGATTTTTCTTTCTTAGATACTATCGGTTCAAAACATTGATTATTGAAAAAAGACGCCACCTTATCCAGCATTTCCTTTTTTAATAATTTTTCTGGGTTCTCAATATCTATGAATAACATGTGTGAGTTCCCTAGTTTTAGCAATTCATCGACCTTGAGTTTCTTTAAACCTGTGAGACTGCGTTGTTTTGTTGGCATTAAAAATTGCGTACTCTTTTTGGCATGCTTATCACAAAAAAAATCACCGTTTTTTGTGTATTTTGCGATTGTGGCACAAGGCTTAACGCCATTCTTTTTACTTTTGGGTTGGTTAACACAAGTACATTTATGTTTCGGCTCTTCTGAATCCATAAGATTGAGAACATTCCAATCCCGGATCATCAGGTCTGTTCCAGATGTGTCCTTAGAAAGAATACAATAGGCCATATTTTTGATCCCAATATCAAAACTAATAAGTTTCATTATAAAAAACATGTGGGTTTTGTTTATATGTGTTGAATTGCTTTTTATAATTCGGGCGATGTATAATATACGTTTCTTAGACCATATTTCCGGATACATTTATTTAAGAAACATTCGCATTTTGGGCAGGGTTTGGAGTTTACAAAGTTATCGCTATTTTCGCCTCTTCCGAATTTCATAACATACATATCCGAGTCTTTGAGTTTCGAATAATCTCCTAATACGCGCACTACGTTTTCTTCTGCATGGATGTTTTTACGTTCTCGAATAGCCGTATTATAAAACGTTTTTTCCCCTTCTCTGCGGCATCCAATGCGGTTCGATGCTTCTGCTATGATTTTACCACGGTTTACGATAACCGCAGTGTGTGTGATCGTATTCACCGACCTTAATTTTGTGGTTTTCGGATCATCCTTAAATTTATCTATTATTTGTTGTATTTGCGAATTGGGCATATACTAATAGCAATGGCATTTCTATTTATATTTTTTTAGCATAGTTATCATGAAAAAACAGGTTATTGTACATCAAGTGTTTCTTCGGTTTGTTTTACTATTTACATCTACAAGGGGTCCGCTGAAAAGGTCACGAACTCGCTCTCCGGATGGAACCCATGATCTTGAACTTGAATCCGCACGACCTTGGGGACAAACGGCGTGTTGCCAATGCTCAAAGCAAACCCACGCAGTGCTTGGCTAAGATCGACAATCTCCTTGTTTCTCTTGAAAGCAACTGACATCATCGAATCGCGGTTCAATCCTTGAACATTAAGAGTTAGAAGCGTGAGCATGGCAATCTTTCCCGTGATCTCCTTGAAATCACGGCAAATCGCAGCGACCTTCCAAATTGTACTGGCCAGAAGATCTAAATCATCTGTCAGGAATTGTACCCCAACGGGCAGTCCGTCCTCAGTGATCATGCGCTTAAGTAGATCACTCTCCGCGGATCCATCTTGGAGCACCTGATCGAGTTCAGGGTGCTCTCGAGCGCCAAGTTTGAAGAGTTGCGTCACCAACCGCTCCAAAGCAGGGTTGCGAACGCGCACAGGCACGATCATCGATGCAGCAGAAATCTCCATGATTGGTTTGTTTTTTACTAGAAAGCAAAAGACAAAAAGTTATTCAATTTTTTAACGTTCATTGTTTTTAAATATGTTCTCCTGTGTAACCACGGGAGAAATCTTTCGGGCATTTAATTGTTCGCGAGATAAATACATATCTTTCAAATCGCTACTCGAATATCCAAAAGGATGTGCGTTATCGAGAACCGAAGAAAAATTATAAGGGCCGCTTCTTAATCCATTAACCACCTGTGATTGAATGCTAGGAATATCAATAGGCCGTTTAAAATATCCCACGTCGTTCGACGCCTCACGGAAATTATATTCCATGATATCTTTGGAATTATGCGTCAAGTATTTGCGATATTGCCAGTTCGATTTGATATTGTTTTGTTCGAGTAAATCTTGATTGATCAACGCTTCTGGTTGCCAAGACGCGGTGATGGGTCTTCCGTCACTCATCAAAGGAGGGAAACCTGGATATTTATTATTCGCATTATATCCCAAATTTGATCGAGGAATTGTTTCTTTGATCACGGGATAAGCGCTATATATAGGTTCTGCTTGAGATAATGAGTTGGTAAACATATAATATATAATAAACAGGTATATATTATAATACTAAACTTTCAAATTAATTCTCTTCGCTATTTTCCAATAATTTGATCAGGTCCGCCTTTTTCATTTTACTGGCATCGCTAATCAAACCCTTAGAGATCACCAAAGTTTTCAACGTATTCAAATTCATCTTCTGATATATCTCTTTATTGGATTCCCTTTCAGGACCATGTGTTTCATCTAAACCTTCTTCTGATTCTTCAGTCTCTTTCTTTTCTACATGTATTTCTTCTACTTCAAATGCCTCCACGTTTAAATCCGCAGTCGTCGCATTTTCGTCTAAATCCTCGACTTGCTCGGATACATCAATCTGTTCATGAATAGGAACGTTAATTATTTTTACACTTTCGGTTTCAGCAGTTAATTCAAAATTAATATCTTCAAGTGGAGGAATACCTTCATCTAAGTCTTCTTCATCTGACTCCGATTCGTCAGATTCCCCTATTGCGGATGATTCATCATCATCCGAGTCCTCTTCGGAAACATTTACTCTATCATAAGATTCAACCTGCTGTGTCAAATTAGAAATATTCGCATGACTTATTTCGATAGGCATAGTAAATTCAATATTAGGGCGATGATTTAAATAATTCGTAGGAACATTGGGAACAGGCCGAAGTGCAATTTCCTTAATCATGCTAATTTGTCTAACCATGTCATTTATGATTTCAAACATTGTATCGCACTTTTGCTCTAAAGATCCAATACGCTGTTTGAAGTGGTATACAAGCAATAATATCAATATAAAAGTTATTGCTAAACTTATAAAGAAGAACGTTTCGATAAAATTAAACAATCCCATGTTTACTATAAAACAATAAAATTAAACCGGAAAGCGAACGAACAAAAAATATGGGGATATAATAAATATAGAATGGAAAACACATTGGATAGCAAGCCCAAATTATTATCGACGCCACCTTCATCCAACGAAGGCATGTTTAGTAATAAAAACACGGTAATTATTGTATTAGTTTTTCTATTAGTATTATCCTTTTTAGGAATAAATTTACTTAATATCTTTGGAAATTGGATACAAACATTAATATCCATTTTCGGACCGCTCGTTTCGCAAATATTATCCATTTTTGGTTATACAGCAGGCACTGTCATTGATAAATCTGCCGAGGTTGTTGGTGATGTAGCAACAGCGGGGGTGGATATAGCAGAAGGAACCTTACATTCTGTTGGTGGTTTATTAAAAGACGCTAGCAAGGGCCAAGTGGACGATAAGGCGAAACATCAATTAGATAAACCTTGGACACTAGATAATGAACACAAACCGCTTGATAAGGAGATAAATAATCGTAAATCAAAAGATAAAGACGAACCTAAACCTCAATCGGCATCTGCGCCTATTCAGACACCCATAAAATCAAATAAATCATCTTGGTGTTTGGTCGGCGACTATCAAGGTCGTAGAGGATGCATTGAAGTATCGGATCAGGACAAATGCTTATCGGGGCAAGTGTTCCCGAATCAAAAGATGTGTTTAAACCCTACATTAACGAATAATATGCCTTTAAATTTAAAGAGCACGCGTGGATAAATCAATCTAGGTAAAATAAGTATAAATAATGGAATTTATTTATACTCATAATAAAATGTCATATTTGAACTTATATGTCCTGATTTTGGATAATGACAAGTACCTTTTACATGCTTCAGAAGAAAAGGATGTAGAAAAATTAATTAAGGAGTGTCGCATTGTTTACGAATATTTAAATCAATATTCAACGATTGTGATTAAGGAACAACATAGAATTTCTATATCAGATTTATTACTTATCGATTATTACGTGAAAATGTATATGCAAAAACATGGCATTGATAATGTTAGAGGAGGAACGTATACATCAGAAATTTTAGGTGAGGATGCGAAAAAAATTATAGCAGCAGAACTATCAACAACTGAAACTAAATACAAAAACGTTAGCACCATACTAACATCTATTTATGCAAATTATAGCGAATTATCTGACTGGGACGAAAATGTGATATCGTCTGAAAAAATAAAACTAAATGCTGAACTTCAAGATTACTATACTGTCAAAAATAAGTTAAATGAGTTAAAAAATACATCGATGAATACTAATTGCATAATAGATCGTGACATATTTATCAATATAAGGTGGTTAAAAAACTGGATCTTATTCAAGCACTATACCAGATCAGACAAGTTATTAAAAAACAGGATTTTAAAAGAAGAAGATGACTACTATAAAACCGTGCTCCATAAATTTAAAGCGATTAATAAAATCTTTCATACCATTCTTGGGAATACGATCGATTATGATCCAAAGATTTTCTTAAATGAACCCAAAATTGTATTTGATAAGTTTTTTTATCATGCACACTGTATTACAAATTGGGAAACCGATGTGGATGTTGCAAATTATTTGATTTCTAGATTTGAACATATGGCTTATTGTGTCATTAATAAAATAGACGAAATTGAGTTTGATCTCTCGCATTTCCAACCGTATTTCGAAGAACGTCAAAAATATTCAATGCGCTATTTAGACATGCTTTAGAAAATTGAATATCTTAGTGCGACATGACTATCCGTAACCAAAGAAACAATGCCAAAGACGCGCGATCAACAATTTATGGAGTCATGGGAGAAAATAGTGTTAAATAATACGGATATCATCGACGTGGATTATGAAAACGTTAGTGTTCGCATTGATAATATTACTGAAAACTTAACTAAGTCTGCACATAAGTATCAAGTAACATTTACTTATCGACGGAGGGTACATCATTATATGGATGTACGATACGAAGTTGATGGGATACTTCATGAACCTGGGCCAGTATATGAAGAGCCGATTTTACCAGACCTAAGCGATTTGCAAAATAAATTCAATAACTATTTTGCAAACTATAATAAAGAAGTAGACGATAAGTTAGTTTCTTATGTTCAAATGGGCACATTGAAGGCACATACGACGTCACAGAATAATAAAATCG
>Ga0114976_10000375_pt1 | contig 27776 bp, 34 predicted proteins | sample S_130805_EF_Meta_FD_87319 | JGI IMG/M metagenome (GOLD analysis project Ga0114976, IMG submission 87319) | Freshwater microbial communities from Lake Simoncouche, Canada to study carbon cycling - S_130805_EF_MetaG | ecosystem: Environmental > Aquatic > Freshwater > Lake | place: Lake... | reverse complement strand
CCTGGAGGATATCTTCTAGGAAAAGCTCAATTACCTGCCCATCTATTAATGGTCGATTACCTTGAGATCTATAAAAAGTGGGATCGTGTTATTAAAATCAAGGAAAGCAATAGACTTGATTATGTAGCGGATAAAGCTATTGGTTTAAAGAAAATAGAATACAACGGAACACTTAGAGATCTTTATCAATCAAATTTTGAAGATTTCATTTACTATAACGCAGTTGACTGTGCTCTTGTTCATTATATTGACCAAAAGCTAAAAACTATGCAGACTTTCTTTAAAATAGCTCAAATTGCTGGTGTTGAAATAAATAGATCCCTTTCTCCTGTATGGTCAACTGAGATAATGATGCTTAGAAAGTTTTTAGAAAGAAAACAAGTTTTTGTTCAGGAAAAAAAGGATGAGGTTCATGTCAAATTTGCCGGGGGCTATGTTAAAGAACCTATAACTGGACTTCATGAGTGGATAGCTTGTTATGACTTTGCTTCTCTTTACCCTAATGCTATGGTTCAATGGGGGATATCCCCAGAATCATATAAAGGAAAGGACTTAGTAAATCCCAAGGAGAATTGGATTAAAACAGCTTCGGGGGCTTATTTTGGATCCGATGAAGAGAATCCAATTATTAGAACTATAATTAAGGATCTCTATTCAAAAAGAAGAAAAACTAAAGATCGAATGCTTGCATTGCAGATCGAAATTGACAAACTACAAAGACAAATTAACAAAGAAAAAAATTAATTAACATCTAGGCATCTTAGCAAACACCTGGCTGATATATAAAACCCAGGTGATTAGGCTTAGACAAAAAACCTAGTCAAAATCACAAATTATGGCAAATACAGACAATCAATGCAAAGACTTACCCGTTGAAAACGACTACGTAAAGTCCACACATCACCTGGAAGAATTAATGAACTTACAGAAAAACACCCAAGAAAAGGTGTATGGGTATGACTTTGGTAATCTAACACTTGGTGAGATTAAAGACTTTTGGCTTTGGAATACCAGAGCTATAGAGGATGAAATTTCCGAAGCGTATGACGCTTTGGGGGGAGTATCTAACGATGGTGTAAACTCTATTGGAAATGCGGTTTGGAAACCTTGGAAAAGCAATTATAAAAAGGCTTATAATATGAAGATCTCCGACCTTTCTGAAGATGACGTTAAAGAATTAAAAATGGAATTGGTGGACATCCAGCACTTTATTTTTAACCTTATGATTTCCGTAGGGATGACTGCAGAAGAGCTTTACAATTACTATCGTTCAAAGAATATTGAAAACATAGCTAGACAGGAAAGAGGATATTAATTCCCCTTTACTATTTAAGAAATTAAAATTAAAAACAAAGATCAGTATGAATCATAATATTTTTATGCCAAGGGTGAATATTCTTCCTTACGAGTATCCATCTCTTTTGGCTTTCAAAGACGCAATCCGACATTCTTACTGGATTGACACAGAATTTAACTTTACAACAGATATTGATGACTTTAAAACTAAAATATCAGATGAAGAACGTGAGGTTATAAAAAGATCAATGCTTGCAATTGCACAGATAGAGGTAAATGTTAAAACATTTTGGGCGGATCTTTACAAAAGAATGCCTATTACTGAAATAGGAGATGTTGGTATGACTTTTGCAGAGTCAGAGGTTCGTCACAAGGATGCATACGCAAGATTAATTAGAATATTAGGCCTCGAAGAGGAGTTTAGACATGTAGTTGAAATTCCTGCAATTAAAGATAGAATAGCTTATTTAAGCAAATATTTAGATGGAACGAGAAGTAAAGATAATAAAATGTACACTAAATCAGTACTTCTATTTTCCCTATTTATAGAGCACGTAAGTCTTTTCAGTCAATTCCTAATAATGATGTCTTTTAATAAAGAGAAGAATCTTTTCAAGGGAATCTCAAATGTAGTTGAAGCAACTTCAAAAGAAGAAGAGATCCACGGAAATTTTGGATCTGAATTAATTAACATTATAAAGGAGGAGAACCCAGATTGGTTTGATGAAGAGTTTGAAAACCTAATAGATTCAGCTTGTAAAAAAGCTTACATAGCAGAAATTAAAATTTTAGATTGGATCTTTGAAAAAGGAGAACTTGAATTTTTAACAAAAGAAACGATAAAGAATTTTATACAAAACAGATTTAATAATTCTTTACAGAGAATAGGAATGAAACCAGTTTTCGAAGTTGATTTTATTGAGATTGAAAAAACCCTTTGGTTTGATGTGGAGATCACTTCAACTAAAGAAGGTGATTTTTTCTACAAAAAACAAGTCGATTATAATAAGAAAAGTAAGTCAATAACAGCGGACGATTTATTTTAACGTTCAAAACAATTAAAAAAAACCAAAAACAAAAATATTAAAAAATAGAATGGAGAATAAGAAATATTATTGGCTAAACGAAAACAGCAGAACTTTTTTATCAAGAGGTTACATCTCGGAATCACCAGAGCAAAGAATTAAAGATATTGCAAATACTGCAGAAAAATATTTAAAGATTGAAGGATTTTCTAAAAAGTTTGAGGAGTATATGTCTAGAGGATTTTATAGTCTATCAACACCAGTTTGGATTAATTTCGGTAAGGATAAGGGTCTTCCTATAAGTTGTTACGGAAGTAATGTTGATGATACACTAGATAGCATTTTAAATGCTAGCAGGGAAATAGGTATGATGTCAAAATACGGAGGAGGAACTAGCGTATTTCTAGGAAATATTAGGGAAAGAGGAGCAAAGATCTCTACAGGGGGAAATGCTGATGGCCCGGTCCACTATGCTAGAATATATGACACCATTATTGACGTGTGTAAACAATCTGAGGCAAGGAGAGGTGCTTGTGCAGCTTGGCTTCCTGTTGAGCATAATGATATCTTAGAATTTCTAGATATCGGAACTGAGGGTAATCCAATTCAAAATTTACAATATGGTGTTACTGTTACTGACAAGTGGATAGAGGAAATGAAAGGGGGAGACGCTGATAAAAGAAAAGTTTGGGCTAAGATAATACAAAGACGTAGCGAGTTTGGATTTCCCTATATCATGTTTAAAGACACCTCTAATAACAATTCACCCTACAAAGAATTAGGACTTGATATTACTGCTAGCAATTTATGTTCCGAAATCCAATTACCTACTGACAGCTTTAATTCTTTTGTTTGCTGCTTGGGATCATTAAATCTTTTACATTGGGACGAGATTAAAGAGACGGATGCAATTGAGATTTATACAATTTTCTTAAATGCAGTAATGGATGAATTCATTAAGAAATCTTACCACATGCCAGGTATGTCAAGAGCACATAGATTTGCAGAGCAACACAGAGCAATAGGATTAGGAGTTTTAGGATATCATACTTTATTTCAATCTAAGTTAATTGAATTCGATTCTTTAAAAGCTAAGATGTTGAATGTTGAAATTTTTAGTACTATCAAAGAAAAAAGTGAATCTGCTTCTAAATATCTTCATGATGAGAAAGGTTACGTTTCATTAAGAGAAGGATTTGCAAATACAACTTTAGTTGCAATTGCTCCTACCAAGTCAAGTTCATTCATACATGGACAAGTTAGTATGGGGATAGAACCTATCAAATCTAATTACTTCATAAAGGATCTTGCTAAGTCTAAAACAATTTTTAAGAACCCATATTTGGAAGCTGAGCTTGAAAAATATGAATTAAATACTCCTGAGGTTTGGGAAGGAATCTTAAAGAAGGACGGATCTGTGCAACATTTAGATTTTCCAACAAAAGCTGTATTTAAGTCATTTATTGAGATCTCACCGAAAGAAATAATTCTTCAAGCAGCTCAGAGACAAAAGTATATAGATCAGTCACAATCTCTTAATTTAATGATACATCCATCCGTTCCAACAAAAGATATCAATCAATTGTATCTGTATGCACACGAGGAAGGAGTTAAAACCCTATATTACCAATTTAGCCAAAGCTCTGCGCAATCTTTTGCTAGAAACATTTTAGAATGCGCAAGTTGTGAAGCTTAAAAATAATAAAAAAAATGACAAAAATTAAAAGACTTTCTGAGTTTGAAATTACTGAAAGGGAATTGCCTGATAGTCAGGGTGAAATAATGATTGTTCTTGGTGCTCCTGGATCAGGAAAGGGAACACTTTCAAAAGAGCTGAAGAAAGATTACGGATTCTCTCATATTTCAACTGGTGATTTAATTAGAAATTCAGATGATCCTGAACTTAAAAAGATTATAGAGGGTGGTGATTTTGTTCCTGATGATATGATGGTTAAAATGTTAAGAAAAGAACTTAAGGGATTAGATCTTAGTAAAGGAATTATACTTGATGGATTTCCGAGAACTATTAAACAAGCCAAAAGATTAGACTCCATGCTAGGTAAAATGGGATTAGGCCTAAATCATGCAGTGTATTTAGAAATATCTGACGATGTAGCAAAAGACAGAATTAGGGATAGAGCTAAAAAGGAAGACAGAAAAGATGATTCTAGCGAAGAGGTAATTAATAAAAGATTTGATGAATATAAAGAAAAAACATTACCTCTTGTTGATTTTTACGAGAAGAGGAGAAAATTGGTTAGAATAAATGCAGAGGGTGGTAAAGATGACGTTCTTCAAAAAGTGGTTGAGAGATTAAAATTGGAAAAAGTCTAAATATATTTAGAATGACTTCAGGTGCTTCTAGCGAATTTGTCAAAATACTTAAAGATAAAATTTCAGATTCTAAAATACAAGAGGAGTTTAGAAAAAACATTCTTGCCGAATCGGTGGATTACCTTATTTCTATATTTAAGGGTAGAAAGGATATAGAGGTTGGAGCTTTAAGTAATTTTGAATCAAGAAATTACTGTTTCTTCTTAGACGTTGCTTCACCTTCAGATGATCTTTTTGATTCATTAAACAAATGTTTTACCTCTAATAAAATTCCACATAAATTTTTATCCCTTCCAGGATCTAAATTCGTATTTTACATAGATCTTGAAAAAAGATTGGTAAGTTCTGGAAATTCACACAATGTTTTTTTTGCAGACGTTTATTCTAAAAAGGGATCGGTGTATAAATTAAGGATCTCTATTCTTGACTCCGATATTAAATCCCATTTATTCGATAAAAATTATTACAACTTTAGCTTCTGGGTTTTTGATAATAACGAATTTGATTCATATGAAATGTCACTAAAAGGAATCAACCGGGATAGAAAAAAACAAAAAATTGAAACCCCAGATGGATTATACTCATTATCACTAAATATTAATGAAGACGGTGAATTATCTTTTTTTGAATTATTCAGAAAAAAAGGAAAGAAAAACAAACAATAGTACTATAACATTTAAAATAAATTAAAAATGAGCAAAAAGAACAAACCTAAAAAGCAGTCCATTCCAATGGGAATGCCTAGACCTATAATATCCCCAGAGAATGCAAAACAAACTATTGAGCTTTGTCTGGTTATGATTGTTAAAGACGAGGAAGATACTATTGAAAAATGTTTATCTGCAGTTTCTAAATACATTTCATATTGGGTAATTGTTGACACCGGATCTAAAGATAAAACCAAAGAGGTTATTAAGGAAACTATGGATAAGTTAGGAATCCCAGGAGAACTTCACGAACGCCCTTGGGTTAACTTTGAGGTTAATCGTACAGAAAGTTTAGAATTAGCTAAGGGAAAATGCGACTATAGATGGATAATTGATGCCGATGATACTTTCGTTCCTACTAATCCAGCTAAAAATCCATTTGCAGGTTTAAATAAAATACCGGATGCTTATCAGGTTATGTATAAGTTAGGAGCTCTACAATATCACAGGGTTCAGATAGTTAGATCTGATGTTGATTGGTGCTATAAGGGTGTATTGCATGAATATCTGCATACCAATAAGGAGAATTTAATACAAGGTTCTATACCAGATTCCATAGTTATTGCAGACATCTCTCCATTGAAAAGAGCTGCTAGCTTGCAAGAAAAATATGCAAACGATGCTAAGATCTTAGAAGAAGCTTTGGAGAAAGAACCCGATAATGCTAGATATGTTTTTTACTTAGCTCAAAGTTATAGAGACTCTGAACAATTTGAAAAATCAATAGAGGCTTACCAAAGAAGAGCAGCTATGGGCGGATGGGAAGAAGAGGTTTATTATTCAATGTACATGGAAGCCAAAATAAAGGAAAAAATGGGTTATCCTATTGGTGAAGTAACCGATCTTTACTCTCTTGCCTGGGAATATCGCCCAGCTAGATTGGAGTGTGCTTTCCATACTATGAGAAAACTTAGAGAGCAAAAAAGATTCTTGGTTGCTTTTGCTTATGGAGATGTTGCTATTAAAACAAGAGGAACTTCAGATATACTATTCGTTGAACCTGAAATCTGGCAATGGAGACTTCTTGACGAATATTCTTTGGCTGCACACTATATAGGAAATCCTGAGATTTCATTAGAAAAAACAACAGCAATAATTAAAGCTGAATTTTTTAAAGATCTTCCCGATTTCGAAAGAGAAAGACTTAAAAAGAATCTAGATTTCTATAAAAAAGCCGCAGATGAGAAAAATAGGCAGATAAAAGAGGCTCAAAAGGCCCAACAGCCGGCGATATATAGTGGAAAAAAATAGACAAATGAAACATCTTTTAGAGTTTGAGTCTTATGATTCCAATATAAATGAAGCGAAGATCCCTGTTTATAATGAGGACGATCATATAAAAAACCCTAGTGGAGAACCAGAAATGATGGTTCCTGAGGAAGATTTAATAGAAATTGTTGGTATTTTATTAGGATCTCAAAGACAAGGAAAGATTGAAATGATTGTGGCTGATGCAAATATACCAAGTCAAGGTAAAAATGCACCGGATTATATAAAGGATGAAATAGCTAAAGAGAGAGAAAGAATGGCTAAAAGAAAATATGCCATCTACGGAAGCAGAATAGAAAAAGATGATAGACCTGAGGATGACTACGTAGACGCAATTAATCTTTATGTCGATAGCGAATATGTTATCACTGGAATGGGCAATAATAACGGAGAAGAATGCGTTTTGGCTATACCCAGATCTTTCTATGTTAAAACACAAAGAGATCAGTCATTATCTCAAAAGTATACAATTTGTCTTTCTCCAAAACAAATAGAAGAGATAAGTTATTATCCAGCTAAATAATAAATCCAATACCCTAAATATAAGCCCCAATACAAATTATTGGGGTTTTTTATTGGAATCTTTGAAAGGATCAGTCATATAAAATCAAAATAAAAGAAGGATGAATAAAGTAAATAAGTCTATAGAGGTACTTACTGATTTTGAACATATTATTAAAAGACCTACGATTTATGTTGGTAGCGTTAAAAAGACAGAGGAGGTAATCCCCATAATAGAGGATGGCTTAATAAAAGGGATAACAAAGGAATACTCGGTCGGTATGTACAAGCTTTTTGATGAGGTTTTTTCAAACTGTGTAGACGAAGCAAAAAGAATGACCGTACAAATGAAAAAGATCACCGTAGACGTGTCTTCTGATACTAACATGGTGATTATATCAGATACCGGGGATGGCTTCACTAATGGCTCTGCAATCAATAAGAAGAGTGGTCTTAGTAATATTGAGACTGCTGTCTCCATGCTTAGAGCAGGATCTAACTTCAATAATGATGATATTAATGAATCAATAGTAGGAACCAATGGAATGGGTGTAAGCTTAGTGAATGCTCTTTCGGAAAGATTCGATATCTCCACAGCTAATGAGAATGAGGTTTATTATCAATGTTGGAACAGATTTAAAGCATCTACCCCAAGCATAACAAATAGACCTAAAAGCAGAAGTAAGGGAACCACAGTTAGCTTTATTCCCCGTGAAGATGTCTTTGATGGTATGAAGTGGGATTATCAAACAATTAAGAGTTATTTAATCCTCAAAAAGAGAGTTCTGCAAACAGAGAATAAAACTCAATCCCTCAAGATAGATTTTATCTGGAATAATAAATCAGAGCAAATCCTGGATGAGCTTAAACCTAATTGGTGCGCTAGCACACCTATCGGTGAAATTCTAATCTGGGAAAAATTAGGGGAATCAGGTTCATTCTCTTTTGTTAATAGTGCATTATGTACAGGGATTCATCAAAAAATAATTCTTGATAGAATTAATGGAAAACTTGAGGATTCATTAGGGCATCACTTCTATGACACTTTATTAATTCTAAACCTTTCCCCAGGGATAGTTAGATTTGGAGACCAGAACAAAACTAAATTTGTTTCAAAAAGAGAAGATGTCGAGCCTACTATAATAAGGCATTTCGATTCAGCTTTGGAAAAATTCTTCAGAAGTGGGACATTTAAAGAGATCCAAAAATTAGTTGATGCTAGAAAGAAAGAAACCGAGCTTAAGAAAATTAGAAAGGATAAAAAATCAATTAGAATAAAACATTCTAATAAATACTTTCCACCAGCTTCATCTAGATCTGAGAATCTATTTATAGTAGAAGGACTTAGTGCCATGGGATCAATACTTCAAAAAAGAGATCCAAAAAAAGACGGAGTTTATGCTCTCAAGGGTAAAATTAAAAATGCAAGATCACTTTCCGATCTTGCTGATAATAGAGAGATACTAGAATTGATGCAAATTTTAAATTTAGATCCGGAAGGACAAGATCTAATTTGTCCATTTGAAAGAGTGGTAATTTCAACAGATCAAGATCCTGACGGAGCCCATATAACATCTCTTCTAATAAATCTTTTCTACTCATGGTTTCCTTGGATGATAAAGCAAGGTAGAGTTCAATTTTTGGAAACACCATTAGTAAGTAGCGGGGATAAATCTAAAAAATATTACTACTCATTAGATGAGTTTAAAAAGACTTCGGGAAAATCTGATAAATCAAATATCAGATACCTTAAGGGCTTAGGATCTTTATCACTCGACGATTGGGATCATGTTATGAAGAATAAAAGAATAGTAACCCTAATAGAAGACAAAAAAACAAAATACCATTTGAATATGGCTTTCGGTAAGTCTTCAGAGGAAAGAAAAAAATGGTTAAGTGAAGGATTTTAATTTTTAATTTCGTAAACCCCACTTATATTTGCTAAATGGATAGAAGATATGGTTACTGCTGCATAAATCTAAGTCTTGCTAAGGACAAAATCTCAACTAATCGAGGCATGGTTAGAAAAACATTCGATGAAAAAGGTCTCGATTATGTTTCGGATCTTTCGCTATTGAATGTTAAAGACCTAAAGAAAATAATACAATGGAATTCTGAGAATGGAATTCGTATGTATAGGATGTCATCTGATATATTTCCTTGGTGTTCTGAATATGAGTTACCAGATCTTAAAGATTTTGTAGAGATAAGTAAAACACTTAAGGAATGTGGGGATCTAGCAAAATTGACAGACCAGAGGATAACTTTTCACCCTTCACCTTATGGGGTTTTAGCTTCAGATAGACCTGATGTTGTAAAGAAAGCAATAAAAGAAATTTCTCAGCATGGTGAAATGATGGATCTTATGGGATTAGACAGAACCCATTTCTATCCGATAAATATTCACGTTAACACGACCAAGCCAACTAAAGAGGAAGCAGCAGCTAGATTCTGTGAGAACTTCAATCTACTCTCGGATTCCGCCAAATCTAGACTTGTTTTAGAAGTGGATGACAAAAAGTCACAATATAATGCTCAGGATCTTTTTGATATGGTATACTCAAAAATAGGTATACCTCTTACGTTTGACTATTTACATAATCAATGTAACCCGCATCAGGATTTAAATGAAGAGCAGGCTTTAAAACTTTGTCTTTCTACATGGGATAAAGGGATTCCTCCGATAACGCATTACTCAGATTCAAGAAGAATATTCGAGGATTCTTCAGTTAAAGAGGTTGCACACTCCGATTGGGTTTATAATAAAATCCCAACATATGGCATGGATTTTTCTATAGAGCTTGAAATTAAAATGAAAGACCTTGCTTTATTAAAATACATTAAAGATTTTGGTGGAGATTGAGGTAAAAAATAGGGATCTTAGATAAATAGACGGCGAAACAATAGAATACATTTTACTAAAATAGACAAAATAATATGAAAGACGAACTAAGACAATTTGAGGACAAAATAATAAATAACGGATCCTCTGAAATCAAGTACTCAATCGACAGAGATATTGAGGCTTCTGTAAGATATGACTTTCTACAAGAGACCTATGGTAAGGAAAGGGTAGATGAGGTTCTAAGCGATAAAGGCAAAAACTTTTTAGAACTTTGTGATACTGAATATTACACTATGATTTCTGAAAGCTTATCAGCTAATAAATAACATGTTTAAAAAATTGGACAAATATAATTTTTTTCACCCCAACGGAGGACAAGAACACCCTCAATTTGAATTACTTAAAAAGCATATAGAGAGAGCTGTCCAGGATTTATTTTTAGAATCTCTAAGATTGCAATCCCAAGAATTACTCTATATTTTTACTGACGAGTCTCAGATAGATGCTTTTGTTAAAAGAATTCTGACCTATTGGGAGGAGCTGGAAAATTATGAAACATGTCAGGAAGTTGTAAAATTGTCTAAGAAATTTAAAAAGAAATGGGGATCTAGAAATTTAGAAGAAACCTCAGTAGGTCTAAGCAGAATAAGAGACCTTTTTAAATCAAAAGAATAAAATTATTTAATGAAAGATTACTATTCAATACTCGGTATTTCTAAAAGTGCTACCCCTGATGAGGTAAAGAAAGCTTATAGAAAATTGGCTATGGAGTTTCATCCTGATAAAAATGCTAATGATCCATCCGCAGAAGCTAAATTTAAAGAGGTATCAGAAGCATATGAAACTCTCTCGGATCCTGATAAAAAAGCTAAGTACGATAATCCTAACCCATTTGGAGGATTTGGCAGTAATATGTGGGGAGGCGGAAATCCATTTCAGACCGGTGACTTCTCCTCATTCTTTAATGGAGGGAGAGGCCAGGGACAAATGGTTAATAAGGGTAAAAACATTAACACTATAGTTACCCTGACCCTTGAGGAAATGATGATAGGGGCTAATAAAAAGATAAAAATATTCAGAAGAGTTCCTTGCAGTCCATGTAATGGAACAGGTGCGGAGAATGGTGAAACCTCTATTTGTAATACGTGTGGTGGTGCTGGCAGGGTAAACAAAACAATAATGCATCCCTTTGGCGAAATGGTAACTCAAGAAACTTGTAGAGTTTGTCAGGGACAAGGAAAAACTGCTAAGAAAATGTGCACTAAATGTCAAGGGTTTGGAACGGAAAGAAAAACAGAGGATATTGACATAAGCATACCTAAAGGATCAGTTTCGGGAGTTTCTTTTCTAATGGCAGGAAAGGGTGATTGGGTAAAATCCCCATGCAATCCTGGTGATCTTGTTATTGGTGTTGAGGAATATCTGCATAAGACATATAAAAGAGATGGATTGAATCTCATTTGCGAGAAGGAAATAACTTTTAAGGAAGCATGTCTTGGAACAGAAGCTGAGTTTGAAAATCTTAAGGGATCGAATTTCAAAATAAAAATACCACCCGGAACGAATCCCGGAAAAATATTTAGACTACAGGGAAGAGGACTTCCTGAATTTAGCGGATTTGGTCATGGTGATATCCTGGTTAAAATAAATCTCAAAGTTCCAAAAGAATTAACAGAAGATCAAGAAAAAGCTCTAGAACATTTTTAATATGGAAATAATAAATATAACTCTTTTATTTTTTGGATGGTGCGTTACAAGCATCCTAGTTAATGGATCTATTTTTGATAAATTCAGAAACTATTTAATTATAAGGTTTCCATTTTTTGGAAAACTTTTCTCTTGCACAATGTGTCTTGGTGTTTGGGTAGGAGCAGCTATATTTTGGCCTTCCCTTTATCACGGATACGCTCATTACATCTTACCAGAACCTATACCTCACTGGATGAGCTATCTAATGTTACCTGCATTGCAAAGTGGATTTGCAGTTATACTAGAATCAGTTATTATCTTTTTGGTAAAAGGAACTTCCAAGAAGAACATTTAGTCAATTCTTTCATAGAACTCTTAAAACAACATAATGGCTCTCAATTCTTTAAGTATTTCAGATCAGATCAATACTCAGTATAGATCTTACGCAATTTACGTTTTACAAGGAAGAGGTATACCTAATTTTTATGATGCACTTACCCCCGTTCAAAAACTAATATTACAAAATTCACCACTTAAGTTTAATAAAACTATTGGATTAGTTGGTGAAGTTATTAAAACCGGTTTATATCATCACGGGGATGCTTCACTAGCAGGTGCTATCTCTAAATTAGCTAGACCTTTCGGATGCTCTTTTGGTATTTTAGAAGGTGATGGTTTTTTTGGATCGCCGGTTAATCCAAGTCCTTCTGCTCCCAGATACACTTCAGTTAAAATAAACTCTAAAGTCAAAGATTTTATTTTTAAGAACTATGATCTTAACGAAAAGAACGAAGAGGGCGGATATGATTGGTTACACGTCGAAGTTCCTGTTGGTCTGTTAACCCACGTAGTTGGAATTGCAGTTGGTTATCGAAGTAACATACTCCCAAGAAAATTGGAAGACATCCAGGAATATTTAGGTGGTGCTTCTAAACTTTTGAAACCATATTTTAAGGACTTTACCGGAAAGATAACAAAGTTTCAGAACGAAGAAAATACCTGGATTTTAGAAAGTGGGTTTGATGTTGATGCTTCTAAGAAAACTGTTCATATCTACGATCTTCCTCCTGTAATGAGATATGATAGTTTTATTAACAAGTTAGATAACAAGTTAGAAAACTCTGGCATAGAATACAGGATAGAAAATAGATCTCAAAGTAAATGTGATTTAATTGTAGCTATTAGAGGCGTTGATCCGACTAAATTTCAAGAGATTGTCGATCAAATATCTAAGCTTTGTAAGATTATAGTTAAAGAGGATGTTGTATTTGTAAAAGATGGTGGGGTTATTGAATTCTCATCAGTGAAAGAATATCTGGATCATTTCAAAGGTCACCTTGAGTTAGTTAGATTAAAAAGACTATTAAAAGACTCTAATGACTACTCAAGGGAATTAGAGTTTCTTGAGGCAAAACTTAAATTCTTAAATTTCATGATAGCTAAAAAAAGAACAAATAATGAAATAATAGAATTTGTCAACGGCTTTGTAAATTGGATATCAGTAAGATTACAGAAAATAGAAATAATTAAACTTAATTCTGATCACATTAAACAAACGGAAGTTGAGATCAAAGAGCTTAAACAAAAAATATCCGATGTGAAAAAGAAGATTAAAGATCAAGAGAAAAAACACAAAGAGGTATCTAAATTTATAGAAAAAACAGGAAAGGTAAAAGTTAATAGAATGACGCATAATCTTTTCGAACCTACCCAATTAAGTGGAATAGAAATATTTCAAATAGAGGAAGAAGAGGAAATAGTGAAAGAAGAAGAGGATGATAATGAAATTTAATTGTATTTAATGTCTAGAAAATAAAACAATCTTTATAAAATGAAATTAAGAATTACAAGTATTCCAAACCTGATCACATTCCTTAAAAGACTAAAATCAGTTGACAAAAGTGTTATCCTTGAATTAACAGAAGATAAACTTTTCAGCAAAGTTCATACCCCAGATAAATCTGTTATGAAGTATGCTAGTGTTTCACTTTCCGATGTATTAGAAGGAGATGTAAGCTGGAACAAATATAAAGGTGAAAGGGTTAAAGTTGGTATTATTGACGTAACGAGATTAATTGATTCTTTTAAACACTTTAGACCAGAGGAGGATGTTTATCTTGAATTGTCAGTAGATAATGTTGATGATCAATCAATTTCAACAGAAATTAAACTCATATCAGCTTCACTTAACATTAAGTTAAGATGTGCAGATCTTTCTTTACTTTCTTATGTTGAAGATAGTATTTTATCAATGGTGCATAGCAAAAATGATGCATTAGCTAACTTTAAAATATACCAATCGGATTTTACTACAGTTCTTTCCCTTTGTGGATTAGAAACAAATTCTGAGGAAATCTTAGTATTTGAGGTTAATACAAAAAATGCACATGCTAAGGGAGATTCATTTAGATATAAGTTAAATCTAGGACCTTCTGAGATTTCAATACAGGAAGGTGATGATTCTTCAATCTCGAATATTTATAAAAATCAGCTTTCCTATATGGAGCCTGAAACATGTCAAGTGATTGTTCACGCAAATAGATTAGTTCTAATATCAGATCAATCTTCTACCTCTATTGCGATAGGGCTAGTGGAAAAATAAATCCAAACAAAAGAAGAATGACAGAATCAGAAATAATCGAGATGAAGGAGAGAATAGAATCTCTGACCTCTCTTAAAAATGAATTAAAAAACGAAGAGCAAGCAATTAAATTGACCATGAACTCTATATACGGAGCGATTGGAAACAACTGGTTTGTTTGCTTTAATCCAGATGTAGCTGAGGCTGTTACTTTGCAGGGGCAAGATCTAATTAAATATTCTGAAAAAATAGTTCTTAGATACTTTAGCGAATTTTGGCATGGAGATAAAGAGTTGCACGATAAGCTTGGTATTACCTCCGTGAAGAAAATAATTAAACCCCTTACCGTTTACGGAGATACTGATTCTAACTATGTTACTTTTCAAGAAGTAGTTTCATCCTGCGATTGGAAAGAAGATCCAAAAGATCTTATCCTTAAGATAAATGAGTTTAGACTTAAAGAATATCTTAAAAATTGTTTTGATCTATATTCTAAAAAATGGGGAACCGATAACTATCAAGATTTTGAACTTGAGAATATAGCACAAAATGGGATTTTCCTTGGTAAAAAGAAATACGTATCTAATCTTGTTTACGAGGATGGCGTTCATATAGAACCTCTAACCCGTATGAAAATAGTTGGAGTTGAGATGATAAAAGGAGGAACCCCCTCTTTTGTAAGAAAAAAACTTGAATATCTTACAAGGTTTATTTTCTCGAAGGGTAAAAAATTCGATATAAGGGAGTTTGTAAGAGAGCTAAAAGATATAAAGAAAGAGTTCAAAGTACAAGAGCCTAGGAATATTTCTGCTGCGGTTAATGTTAATAACTATGAGAAGTTTATACTTAACGATACCACAAATTTAGAAGTTGCCAAAGCTTGTCCGATTCACGTTAGGGCATCAGGTTACCATAACTACCTTCTAAACAATTCAAAGCATAAAAATAAATATCCCCTAATAAGAAGTGGGGAGAAAGTAAACTACTATTTCGTTAAAATAAAATCAGCTGCAGATAACAATGTTTTTGCTTATGCACAAGGAACATATCCGTATGAATTTGCCCCTCCTATAGACTACGATGAACAGTTCACTAAAACTATATTGGATCCAATAAATAGATTCATAGAGGTTATGGGATATAATCCTATAAGCCCAAATTTATTCATGATAAACGCACTTTTTTAAAATGGGATTTAACAAGAGAGAATTACCAGATTTGAAAGATCTTAGAATGATTCACGAGAGATTTAACAACGATATTGATTTTATTAAATATATTGTTGGAAAATCTGATGCTTTGACGGGTCCTTCCGAATCTCATAGATATTTAGAAGAGATATATGAGGGGATAAAAAAATCAGAAAAAAATGGTGGATTTTATAAATAATAGTGAAAATTACCAGAATTATAAATTAATAATTCTCTCAGAAACCGAAAATATATTATCGGATAAAAAATCATTCTTGAGAGGTAATCGCAAGTTAATAGAGAGAAAACTTATGAAAATACTAGAACTTGCTGACTTTTTTTACCTAGAAGGAGAATATGAGATAAGTCATGAGCTAATTACCCTATATAAAGCTCTACAAGTTAAAAGATTTCTCGAGTTTTAGTCTTCTTCGGCTAGATATATAAAATAAAAAACAGACAATGGGATCTGATAAAGTACTAAATTTCTGGGATTTTCTAAACGAGGCAGAGGCTAAAGGTGAGAGCGTTAAGGTGGTTGTCATGAGCGGAAATACCGGAGGAAGTAAAACTTCAAAATCTTTTGAAAAAGTGTGCAAAAGAAGGGGATTAGAATGTCACACAGTAGATATAAATAATGTAGTTTTAGAGAAAGTTTATAACGGACATGTTCTTAAATCGGAAGAAGAGAGCATTTCAATAGATCCAAACTCAACAGTAATAGTTCCAAGAAGAGGTGTTATTGAAAATTCTTACACTAAGCAAATAATGAACACCCTAGAGGAGTCCAGATATTTCACAATAAATACCTTACAGTCCATAGAGATATGCGAGAATAAATTTGTTACTTCTCACGTACTAGAGGAAGCGGGTCTTCCAGTTCCTAAATTTGCTCTTGTTCCTAATGAGGAAGCTTTAGATAGTGCATTGGAGGAAATTGGTGGAACTTTCCCATTAGTTATGAAACTTCTATCTGGTACACAAGGTATTGGGGTTTCTATAGTTGATTCTTATGCATCATATAAATCCGTTTATCAAACAATCAGAAAGCTTGATGATTCTAGTGAAATTCTAATTCAAGAAAAAATTGATTCTAATTTTGATCTAAGAATACAGGTTATTGTTAAGAAATTTGATCCTATAAATCCAGAAAAGGATAACTGCATAATCCTTGGTTCAATGAAGAGAGAAGCAGTTAAAAAAGACTTTAGAACAAACTATTCATTAGGAGGTCAGGTTTCAGAATTCAAAATAGATGATAAAATTAGAGATATAGCTTGCAGAGCTGCTAATGCGGTTGGATGTCACTGGTGTGGTGTCGATATAATGATTGATAAGAAGACAAAAAATCCATACATTCTTGAGGTTAACTCTTCACCAGGTACGGAGGGGATTTCTAAAGCTATTGGAAAACCTATAGTTAATGATGTTATAGATTACATCACAGATAAAGAGAATTGGAACTTTGCTACACTTGAAGCAGGATACTTAGAAAAAATAGAGGTTCCTGGGATAGGAGAAATGGTTGCTAAATTTGATACCGGTAACGGATCAACATCTTGTTCAATCCATGCAGATAGCATAGAAGAGAAAGGTAAAAAATTAACTTGGTCTTGCGGGGATAAGAAATTTGTTAGAGATATTGTAGGATATTCAGATGCAGAAGTTGGAAAGAATACTGACAGAAGACCTGTAATAGAAATGGATATAATATTTAATGACGTTAAGGTTCCAAAAGTAAAAATTTCTCCAGTGGATAGAACAGGAAAGAGCACACCATTCTTAGCTAATAGAGTTTTGATGAGAAAACTTGGAATGATAGTTAATCCTAATAAGGCATTTGTAATAACGGATATGCCAGAAGATGATTACAGTCCAAAAAGTGCAAAAGGCCAGGAACACGCTGGAATCTACTTTAAAATTAAAAATAAATAAAGATAATGGCTAATCAACAAGAAAAAACAGAAAAAATCCAAGTATTACTTTCGGAAGAAGATCTTACAGATCTTAGTCGTAAGATAGCTAAAAAGGCTCTTTCAAAAGGGGAAGCTCCTGTTTCAATTTCACAATATGTGAGAAATCTTATTAGAAGAGATCTTGGTAAAACCCAAGAAGTTTAAGAAAAATATTCTTTAAATCCTAACACCCGGTTAGAACTATTAGTTTTCTGGGTGTTTTTTTTTGCCTCACCGTTAGGTGAATCGTCTTTTAATTTATCAGGCTTATTTCCAACCTGTTTTAGTGTATCCCCCTCGAATTCTTTATCCTTTTGATATTTGTCCCATGACGGAGATCCTTCAGATCTTTCCAATTCCTGATTTAATCCGGTTTCTTGGGAGATTTGATCGTTATTTGATTGATCCATAAAATTAATATTATAAGATATATATTAAATCATGAAAATTTTAGAATTTGAGGATTTTATTGACGATTCAGAGCTTAATCCGGAGGAGAAAGCTAAGATCAAGGAGTGGGTTAAAAAATATGAAAAATATTTTAATTATCACGACACCCATAACTTTGCAGATTCTATAGAGGAAGTTACTGACGATTGTCTAAATCAATTGGGCATAGAAATCCCTAAAAGGGAGGAAGTTAAATACTACTTAGAAAACCTTTATGACCTATCTGATGGTCTATCAGTAGTTATGGCACCTGATGTGCAGTTTCAATACAATGATATAGATCAAGTTCAAAGATTTCAATATTAATCTGAAACTTTTTATTTCTCGCACATATAAATTGCTCAATCCCACAATTTATGAATCTAGTTTCAGCGCTACAACAGGAGGACATTCTTACAGAAAATGGAATGGTTACTAACTCAAGTACTCTTAACGATTGCTTAGATTTCTTTTTTAAGGCTGGGGCTTTAAGAGCTTCTACTGATAATGAGATCATTAGAGTTTTCTCCCTTGCTTTTAATGAATCCCCTCTAGAAGCATTAAAAATACTATTCTGGTCAAGGGACGTTAGGGAAGGAGCCGGAGAAAGAAAGCTGTTTAGGGTGTGTTTGAAGTATCTAGCCGAAACCCGTGCAGAATACGTTAAAATGAATTTGAATTTAATCCCAGAATATGGAAGATGGGATGACTTATTAGTTTTAGCAGGAACAGCTATACAGAAGCACACATTTGACTATATTCAGGAGTCATTAAATTCTGGAGATGGACTTTGTGCTAAATGGATGCCAAGAAAAGGTCCAATAGCTAAGACTCTAAGGGATCACATGGGACTTAGTCCTAAAGAATATAGAAAACTTCTCGTTAATACAACAAGGGTTATTGAAAGTAACATGTGTTCTAAAAATTGGAGAGCAATTGATTATTCACAAGTTCCCTCTTTGGCTGCTTCCAGATACCAGAAAGCTTTTATTAAGAATGACATAGAAAGATATAAAGAATATATTTCAGCTTTAACTTCACCAGATCCAAATAAGAAGGTTAAGATTAATGCATCTGCAGTTTATCCTTATGATGTTGTCAAGTCATTGAGAAAAGGAATTGAAGAGGTTGCTAACGAGCAATGGAAATCACTCCCTAACTATCTGAAAGACTCTAATGAAATGATCCTGCCTGTCGTGGATGTTTCTGGATCTATGTCAACCCCGGTTAATTCGAAAGGATCCCTAACTTGTATTGATGTGGCAATCTCTCTTGGACTTTATATCTCAGAAAGAAATGAAGGTGCTTTTAAAGATGCTTTTGTTACATTTTCGGAACTCCCCAAGTTGCAGAAATTGAAAGGATCTTTATTAGACAGATATAACCAGTTACAGAATTCCGACTGGGGAATGAGCACTGATCTAGAGTCTGTTTTTAATATGCTATTAAATCAAGCAAGGCTTCATAAAATTGACGAGAGTGAAATGCCAAAGAAGATTTTGATTATATCTGATATGGAGTTTAACGAGGCAATAAACGGGGAAAGAAGCCTATCAGCTATGAAAATGATTAAATCTAAATATGAGGAAAGAGGATATCAAATGCCTTCCGTCATATTCTGGAATGTCCAAAGCAGGGGTAACAATTTCCCTGTAAGATTTGATGAAACTGGGACAGCTTTAATTAGCGGATTTTCTCCTTCTATAATGACATCGATATTAGGGGGAAGTAAAATTAATCCATATTCAATAATGTTAGATACCATAAATAAAAAAAGATACGAAAGAATAACTATCTAGTGAAACTATTTTAGTTTCCAAGATATAATAAATACAAATAAAGAATCGGTTCAGCAAAAACCATATACAATTCAACTAAACGCGAGGAAATGGTCTTAGCACCAAATCCAAAAAAAACCCGATTCTGAACTTATTAAGGATTGTTTCAGCAAAAACTTTATAAAAAAGAAAAAGCAAAAAACGCAATCCTGAATATATTAAAACCTAGGCCAGTCCTAGGTTTTTTAATTTAGCCCGAATCCTTTTTATATTTTTCTCTATAATTAAAAATGAGACCAACTAAAGCAATATATGTTGATTGGCACCTTCCTCGTAAACGGAGGGGAAAGGTTTCTCTTTGCAAAAAATCTTGGGAGATAGCTTTAATCATTAGGAATACGCATTTCGCAAAAACTGTAAATCTTCTATCCACAGTTCTTTATTGTGATAAGGAAACCCTTGTTTACTATGAAACTATTGGATTGGATAAGTGCTTCGATGAGATCCATCCGATACTACCGGATTCTGTTAGATTCGACCCTGACATTTTCTGGGCTGCTGGTAAATTTATAGCTATTCAAAATTCCGATGAAAATTTTCTGATGTTAGATCTAGATCTTGAGATTAGATTTAAATTAGATATAGAAGAATGTGATATTTTTTGCTCCCATGAGGAAGAGATAGATGACGATAACTTGTTGTATTATCCTTTGCCTGAATATCTTGATCCTGATAATATGATTTGTAAAAAATATGGATTTGAGTGGTCTAATAGATCTTACAATACAGCTATTTTACACTTCAAAGATCAGTCCATTGCAAAAGAATATTCAAATGCTTGTTTAGATATAGTAAACCAGATTAATGAGATAAATCCGGCTTTCGAAACAGGGTATATGCTTTTAGTTGAACAAAGATTCCTTTATGAATTTGCTAAGGCAAAAGGACTAAAGGTTAAAACATTAATCTCAGGTTTATATAGGGAGAGAAATGAAAGAATAAAAACAGAAGCAAGATTTGAGGAATCAAATTCTGATGAGATAGGGAAAAAAGGGTTTCTACATATATGGGGGTTTAAAAACAGAATGGAAGGTGAAGAATCATCTTTATATAGTTCATTGCTTTTATCTAGACAAAATCTAACAAAACAGATTGGAGAATGCGTAGATATAAATAACCAAATACTAGAGAAGGAGAGAATAATTTTCAGTTAAAAATAATAAAAATAAAAATGAAAAAATTTATAGTTTGGGGTCATAAGTATAACAACCATACGCATTCAAATATACATTATGCTTATAAGAAAGCTTTTGAATCTTTAGGATGGGAAACGTATTGGATGGATAATGCAGACGATGTATCTGGATTTGACTTTAGTAACTCCTTATTTTTAACAGAAGGGCAGGTTGATTCAAATATGCCAGTTAGACCAGATTGTAAATACATTTTACATAACTGCGATCCGGGAAGGTACGAAGGCATTAAGAATAATTGTATAACCCTCCAGGTTTATACTACCGATGTTCTTACTAGGAATGTTGAAAGAATAGAGGATTGCGTTTTTTACCAATCTGAAATTAATACCTTATATCAGCCTTGGGCAACAGATTACCTACCTAGCGAGATCAAAGATTTAGAAAGATTAAATTTCTCTGAGGAGAAATCTGTTTATTGGGTAGGTTCAGTTTGGGATGGCGATGGATACGGGAATGCTAATCAAATAAATGATTTAATAAATTCTCTAAGAAAGTATAACATTGAATTTAGGAACATAAGAACTCCTCATGATGACAATAGAAGGTATATTAATTCTTCATACATCTCTCCATCTATCCAAGGAAAGTGGCAGGTTGAAAAACATTATATCCCTTGCAGGATTTTTAAAAATATAAGTTACGGAGAATTTGGGATCACTAATTCTGAAGCTGTCTATGATTTGTTAGAACAAAAAATTGTATTTGATTCAGATATTAATACTTTGGTTGATAAATCAATATCTTACAGAGAATCGGTAACCTTATCTGAATTAAATGAACAAATTAATTTAGTTAGATCGAAACACACTTATATAAATAGGATAGAAAATATATTAAGATTCTTATAGTAGAATCGAGATAAATACATGGGCCATTACCGGAATTGATCCGCAGGCGTAGTTCTTTGAATGCAGGCAGAGTTAGTATTGGAAACTCTTTAATCCTCTATACAAAATCTAAACGGCAAAAAAGCCAACGTATGGGAAGCCATCAATAACTTTGGTGCTCCTGTAACAGCTAAGCAAGCGATAGCTGCCTAGTCCAACGGTGCGGTGACTGCCCAGGAACAGAAAGTCGCAAATCTGTTTTTCGCGTTTTCTCAAAATGTGATGGTGGAGTGGCCGAAAGGCCCCATTACGGTGCAAGAGATTGTCTGATTGACACGTATTTACGTAATCTGTTCATACCTCTAGTACAAACCTACGGTGCAGAATGTGTTTGGGATCTTTCCAGCACAAACAGTGCTAAGCCTGTGAATGAATTCAATTAATTAACTGATGGAGACGGGGGTTCGAATCCCCCATGGTCCACATTTCCACTATAAAGCGGAACATTTTTGCTAGATGAATATATAATGTTTAACAAAAAAATTAAAAAATGACAGTTACAGTTACAATCGCAGCCCTTGTTATTGCAGGGTTAATTCTATTAGCTCTTGTAAAAGGGATCAGTAAATCTAAAAAATCTGATTCATCCTTGAATGATTCCCCCGATGATGAATCAAGTGTTATACCTTGGGAATGGGAACAAGTATCTCCATCAAAGCCGGTAAATGTAGTAATAGAAGAACCTGTATTCGAATCACCTAAATTTAAAGAATCTATTGTTATAGAAAAGAAAGCTCCTAAAAAATTAACAGAAAAGGCTAAGATAAAAGACAAAGCAAAAACTAAAGCAGAACCTAAATCAAAGAAAGAAGGGAAGAAAGAATCTAAGCCAACTAAAAAGTTTGAAAAAAAGATCGATAAGAAAAAATCTCCTAAAAAACCAGGAAAGGGAGATAATCTTTTATTAAGTTAATTTATCAAAATCCAATACCATAAATCTGCTTTTTTTGGCAGATTTTTTTTTGCCCCGTGATTTCGGTCTACATTTGCTAAAATACTAACCCCATGACGCATTTACGAAAACTCAGAAGAGAAATCAGATTAACTAGAATTTCAATCGCAAAGTTTTTTAGAGGATTAAGACATTCTATGGGTTCTCCTAGAATAAGGCAAACCCCACAAGACAGAATAATAAATAAGGTGGTAAAATCACTACTTGAAAGAGACGATTCCCACGTTTTCTTTTCTCCAATATCTTCTAAAGTTTATGTTCACTCGGAAGATAGGAGTATTATAATCATATTTGATCTTTATACGATTAGTATGACAAACCATAAATTTTTCTTTACATCATCTTTAAAAGAAGGGATGGGAGAGGAAATCTTTAAGATTGCAAAGGAGAAGATAGAAAAAGAAATGAAGGATATTGAAAGAGAAGTAAGAAGAAATGAAATGGATTTCTTATGCGATGTTTATGAGAACTTTTCTAAATCTAAAGATAAAAAAGATATCTCCAGAAATTTTGAAATAATAGAGAAAGATGATAATATTTTTGAAGAAATGAAATGGAGATTGTGAAATATATTTTAAATAGGGAATAAAATAATTAAACTAATATCGAATGAAAACATTTTCCAAACCTAGCGATGCTATAAAATGGACAAAAGAAAGATTGCTAAATCAAGGATATGTTGTTAAGACTGAAAAATGGCAGGGTGTTTCTTCACCAGATGATATGTGGGAAACGATGAATCATTCTTTCCAATTTTTTATTCCTGAAACAATAGAGGATCTGATAGCGGAGGTTAATCCCAACCTACCTTGGGCTGATGAGCATTTTGGCGAAAGAGTTAGCGGAAAGCCTTATAATCCTCCACCTTCGCATGTAAATTGGCCTTTTGCACAAAAAGATAATTCACAATTTGGAGGACACACGAGATTCTCACATACTTATCCCGAGAGAATATGGCCTAAATATGCAGGATCTGATGTTTATAACGAAATCCAAGTTGATGACATTAAGGAATTTAAAAAGGATCCAAATAATCTATTTGCACCAAAATATCCTCTAAGCGGAGTAAGATTCAAATATGGAGATTTTAATGATGTGGTTAATCTTTTACATAGAGAACCATTCACAAGGCAAGCTTTCTTACCTATTTGGTTTCCTGAGGATACCGGGACAACCCATAATGAAAGAGTTCCTTGCACCATAGGATACCATTTTATGAGAAGAGATAATAGATTTCATATAGTTTATTTTATTAGATCATGTGATTGTATAAGACATTTTAGGGATGATATTTACCTCGCATGTCGAAAACTAATGTGGACATTAGAAAAATTGAAAAAATTGGATAATGCATCCTGGAAAGACGTTAAACCTGGATATTTTGCAATGCATATAGTATCGTTACACTGTTTCAATAAAGAGAAAGGAATTTTAAAGCAATCAAACATTTAAAAATATGGAAAACAAAGACTACAAGCTCCAACCAGTTAAAGAGCCATTTAAAGAGACCTTAGAGTATTACAAGTCCCTTTACGAAAGGAATCAACAGAAATTTATCAGAAAATCTATGCTAGAGGTTGAGCATTTTGGATCTGAGTTTGAATTCGATAACAAAAAATTAACGTTGATGGGATCGATTGACGCTAATCTAATGCTTGTCAAAGACGAGGATGGTAAATACTATAGATTGGACAGTTCTCCTATTACTAAAATAATATTAGGAAAATAAGTGCTTAATTTTTATATCAAATCTCTGAATCCTAAGGGTCACATAGAAGCCTGTTCTTTTATCTCATATTTCTTGGCCGAGATCATTTCCGCTGAAATTTGTGAGCCTAAAGGGGATTTTTACGGGATTTTTCACATAAATGGATCTGAAGATCTATTCGATATTTTGTCGGGGTTTACCACTGATATTATTTTAGAGATTCCCCCAGGAAAATCTATAGGCAAGATCAATTAAGGGTTCATTATTTGATATATAAATTACAATTTATTATTACATAGCTTTTCATTAATAATATGTAGTAAGTCTTTTGGAAATTGGGCAAAATTAACCTAAAAGACATGGCAAATGAAAGCGATATCACCAACTCGCTTCTGATGAAGCAGATTCTTGACGAGATGAATACAATCAAGTCAAAAATGCCTAATGGTGAGCTTAAACACATGCAGGATGGCATGGATGAGATGAGAAAGAACTTCAAGGAGATGAAAGACGACCTCTCTGAGATGAAGAGAAAGTTATTAGATCCTGATGATGGTGTTATCGTTAAAGTTAACGAGAACACTAAATTTAGAATACAAGAGGAAGGGAGATATGATGAATATTTCATTATAAAGAACGATGTTGATTCTATGAAGAAATGGCAAAGTGGAGCAAATAAAGCCCTCTGGATTATATTTGCAGCAATTATGGCCATAGTTTTAAAGATTCTTTTCGGTGTTTCTGGAAAATAATTTTATTCACTCTTAATCTCTTTTAAAAGAACCAAACACCTATGAAAGAAAAAGAGAAGAAAGAATATGAAAAAAATTTGATCAAATATTCTTTAATCATAAGAGATCAGAAAGCTTCAAAAGAAGAAATAATGAAATGCATAAAAGTTTTTGAATATTTTGAGGAGTATGAAAAATGCAAAGACCTGCTTGAAATTTTAAGTAAATCAGGTAATAAAAAATAAATTACTGCACATTATCTACAGGGTTTCGTAATATACGAAACCTTTATTTTTATACAAGTATAAATACTTAAACCCATAAATAGAAAAGAATGAAATTTGAAGATTTAACACCCGATCAAATTTCTGATTTATCCGCAATCTATTGGAACAGAGAACTAAGCTGGGACGAGAGAATGAAACAGCTTAGCCAATACCTAAACAAATCAGAAAGAACAGTTCAGTCCTGGATTTCTAAACTAGGAATAACGGAAAAAGCTCTAACAGAATCACCGCAATTTTTAAAGGCAAAAGAAAGAAAGTTTGATAAAAGAAGAAAAAGATTTATTATTACGTGGGCACAGAATGATACCACAGTACATGAAGCTTTTGTTTCTAATATGGAAGCTTATGCCAAACACGTAGACGCAAGCATCCATGTGATTGCTGGTAGATATAAAAATCCAACATCGGTTTCTGAAGATAGAAGTTTAGAAACTTGGTCAGAAAGAATAGAAACGTATTTAGATGCAGGGAGACACGAAATCCATAAGCACATGTGGATCATGTCAGATGTTAAGATCCAGCCAACTGCGGTTAATCCAATGACAGGATTAGAAGGTATGAGCGGGGTTAATTCTTGCGTATTCGGTTCACCTAAGGTTCAAATGGAAACCATTCCTGTCCTGGAAGGAAGCCTACCAAAATTAATGCTAACAACTGGAGCTTGCACATTAAAAAATTACACGGACTCTAAAGCAGGTAAGAAAGGTGAATTCCATCACACCCTTGGATTTGTTATTGTTGAAATAAAAGATGCTTCAGTTTTCTTTGTTAGACACGTAACAGCAAACGATAATGGTGATTTTACAGATCTTTATAATAGAGTTGAATCCTCAGAATCAGGAAAAAGTAAAATCTCTAAAATTAAAAAAGTTGCTGCCGTGGTTTTAGGGGATATTCACTATGGACAACATGATGAGAGGGTTATTACTAAAACTCTAGATCTTTTAAAAACAATTAAACCTGATAACGTAGTTCTGCATGATGTTTTCGATGGTCTTTCAATCAATCATCACGAGGCTAATGATCCATTCGTTCAATATCACAGGGAAGTTGAAGGAACAAACTCTCTAAAAAGAGAAGTTGATCAAATGCTAAATGGTCTAAAAGATTTTGAAAAATATAATGTCGTTATCGTAAGAAGTAACCATGATGATTTTCTTGATCGCTGGTTAAAATCTACAGACTGGAGAAAGGCAACAACTCTAAAAAATTCAATCGAGTACATGGAGTATAGCACTCTCCTTCTAAAAGGAGAAGCACCTAATGGGGTTATTCCATATTTGATTAATAAAAGATATCCCAGGTTTAAAACTTTAGGAAGAAGTGATAGCTTTGTTGTGAATGGATGGGAACTTGGACAGCACGGAGATATAGGATCGAATGGATCTAGAGGATCTTTAGTTCAATTCAGAAGACTTAATACTAAGATGGTTGTAGGTCACTATCACTCACCAGGAAGAAAGGATGGTGCTTTAGCTGTTGGTACATCTACCAAGCTAAGGGTTAACTATAACCTAGGACCTAGCGGATGGCTTCAGTCACATGTGATTATACATGATGATGCAAAAGCTCAACATATCAATTTCATTAAAGGGGAATTTACAACACTTAAACCTTAATTTATGAATTTTATAGAATTGAACGAGTACGGTGAGGACAATACGCCTATACATATTCATACAATGATGATAACTGCTTTAGAAGAGGCGAATCCTAAAAAAACTATCTTACATCTGATGGGAGGTCAAATTTTTGTCATATCTGAATCAGTTTCCGAAATCAAAAAGAAAATCAAGGAGTCAGAAATGTTTAAATTAACAACATTTAACCAAGAATCTAAATAATATGGAATTAGATTATAAATTAATAGCTGGGGTTGATGAAGTTGGCAGAGGAACTCTTTCTGGCTCGGTTGTTGCTGCAGCAGTTATTCTTCCTAAAGATTTTTACGACCCAAGGATAAAGGATAGCAAGGCTATTAAGAGTCAAAAGAAAAGGGAAGAGGTGGAAAAGATAATAAAGGAAAATGCAATAGCCTGGGCTATAGGCGAAAGCTCCGCCCAAGAGATAGATCAGATCAACATTCTTCAAGCTACATTCTTAGCTATGAAAAGAGCTATAGATGCTTTGAGTATAAGTCCAGAATTCCTTTATATTGATGGTGATAAATTTCCAGGTCACAACGGAATACCATATGAATGTGTAATTAAGGGTGATTCTAAAATACACAGCATATCAGCAGCTTCAATTTTAGCTAAAATCCACAGAGATAGAATCATGCAATCATTATCTCCAGAATTTCCTAATTATCTTTGGGAAAAAAATATGGGATACGGAACTCCAGATCACATTAGTG
>Ga0114976_10000374_pt1 | contig 27826 bp, 22 predicted proteins | sample S_130805_EF_Meta_FD_87319 | JGI IMG/M metagenome (GOLD analysis project Ga0114976, IMG submission 87319) | Freshwater microbial communities from Lake Simoncouche, Canada to study carbon cycling - S_130805_EF_MetaG | ecosystem: Environmental > Aquatic > Freshwater > Lake | place: Lake... | reverse complement strand
GTAATGGTGCAACTGGCAATGGAAACAATGCAAAATCTGCAAATGCCAATGCAAAATCTGCAAATGCCAATGCAAAATCTGCAAATGCCAATGCAAATGCTGGAAAACCTGCAAATGGTAATAATGCAAAATCTGCAAATAATGCAACTGCTGAAGCGCCTGCAAATAATGCAACTGCTGAAGAGCCTGCAAATGAATCCGCAGCAGAACCTACTGCAGGAGGTCGGCGTCGTAGAACCCCCCGCCGACGTAACCGATCCTCCCGTGCTCAACGACGCACACGTCGTGCCTCCCGTTCCAAGGCATAAATTGCTTTCCGTTCCCAGAATAGGGACTCATGGGAAATGCCTATGGAAAAGTGTTTATTGATAAAGAAGATAAAGATAGGCAAACTGAATTAATTAATGAAAGATATAGAGATGAGATCCATGATCTGATAGAGGACTCAAAAGAGCAACCTGAACTAAAGCAACTAAATAGCGTTTTGGATAAGGTTATTTCTAATATTGCCACTAGTGGAGGTACACCCTTACCATATACTGGTGCATTAAACACTGTAAATAGAATTATAAAATCTATGTCTCTAACACCTAATACAATAGATCGGGCAAGAAAAATTATAAAGGATCATATGGATGAACATACAAATATTATAAAGGATATAGCAGTAGATGCAGCAGAGGAAGCACTAAACGCAGCAAACGCCGCAGTAAATGCAGAAGATGCAGCATTAAAGGTACGTGTACCCCTCCTCGGAGTAAAATACGCATCAGATGCTGCAAAAAACATTTTAACTAAAGCTAACGCACTATCAACTGATGCAGCAACAATACTTACAGATGCAGCAACAATACTTACAGAGGCACTAGCAGAAGCAAACAAAGCAGCAGCAGAAGCGGCAGATGCAGCAGCAGCAGCAGCAGCAGCAGCCGCAGCGGCAGCGGAAGCAGCCTCAAAAGAAGCCGAAGCAGCCTCAAAAGAAGCCGAAGCAGCATCAAAAGAAGCCGAAGCCGCCGTAGCAGAAATAAACGATTTGCAGACGAAGCTGACGAATGAACAAGCATACACAGAAATTGAACTACTTAGAGATATAAACAAAGAAATTGATGATCAACTTATTGACATTACAAATGACACTATATTTGATTCAGCAAACAAAAAATTAGAAACACTCAAATCCCTTTCCTGGAAGATTCCTGATTTAGAGACATATTTAGAAGGAGTCAAGAAAGACTATGAATCCGCGCCGAAGACAGGAGATGGTGGAGGGGGTGGTGGTGGTGGCGGTGGTGGTGGAGCAGGCGGTTGTGCGGCTCAACCTCCAAGTTCTGGTAAATCTAGTAGTATAAGATTAGGTACAAATATTGATCTTAATGAATTGCAAAATTGGATTAAGGCTAATCGTGGTAACCCCCTTGTGACTGAGATTCAAACGGCATATGATGGTGGTAAGAGTGGTTGGACAGCAAGACTAAAAGCGGTTATAGGTAAAACTAAGGATATGACAGATACTGATAAATTAAAAATTACAATAGATACACAAGCACCAAAATTCAACAAAAAATTGCAATTTGGCGGTGCCCGTTCTTCCCGTCGAAACCGATCCTCCCCTGAACGGCAATCCTATCGTCGTCCTCGCACACGGGGAATTGCCACCAGGAAAAACCACAGACCGAAACAGGGAGAATGAATACGGCATCAACTATTGCACCCAGTGCACCACCGCCATTGAATAATAGTGCACCACCCGCATTGAATAATACTTCACCCAGTGCACCACCCGCATTGAATAATACTTCACCCAGTGCACCACCACCATTGAATAATACTTCACCCAGTGCACCACCCGCATTGAATAATACTTCACCCAGTGCACCACCGGCATTCAATACTATACCTAGTGCACTGCCTGTTATAGCGGGTGTTGCAGCATCTGCATCTGGTGGGAACAGCAATAATATGATGTGGTTTGGGCTGATTACATTCTTAAATATTGCTATCTTAGTTGCATTATTCACAGTGGGAAATTTGGAAGAAGTGGCAAAGAATTGGCCCAAATATCAATGCAACCCGATCTACATGCCCTTTGCCTCTGCATTTGGACATGACCCGGTTGAGAACTTTCAATTTTGTCTCGATTCCGTCTTTGCTGGAAAAGCTGCGGCTATCTTTGCTCCCCTGTATAATATTCTAAATGAATTTGGAGCTATTATTTCTAAAATTGTAAATGTGGCAATGGGACTTCGTAATCTATTTGCCAATATGTTACATAGTGTTCAAGACTTTTTAGGAAATGTAAAACAACGAATCCTAACCATTATCACGCAAATTCGCATTTCCTTTTTGAAAATGAATCAATTAATGGGTCGTGTCTTTGGAACTATGTTTGCCATTATTTTTATGGGAATTTCTGGATTAACGGCAGGACAAAATATTGCAACAAATAGTCTAGTTCAATTCTTATTTGAATTCTGTTTTGCACCTGAAACACCGGTGGAACTTGCATCAGGAGACATACGTATGATCCAAGATGTAAAGATTGGAGATTCCTTGGCTGCCATAGAAGGAGTCCATCCTGTGGTGACAAGTAAATTTGTCTTTGATGGATCCAAAACCTCCATGGTAAAGATTGGAGACGTTCATCTGAGTGCCGAACATTTGGTGGATGGAGTCGTTGCTGAAAAACATCCTGATGCAATTGCAGCATCTTCCATCCCACGTTTAGTCTGCATGAACGTCAGCGGGCATCAATTCCGTGTAGGAGGGTTGATTGTAAGTGATTATGACGAATCATCCGATGCAACCGTTATCCAAACCACGCAAGCATTAGCAGAAACAAAACTAAACGGAATCCCATCATCATTGACGACGGACTCCACCGTTCTATCCGTGCTCCAAGAGTATACCCTCGGTATTGAGGGAGATGCACTTGTATTGCTAACAGATGGAGCCTGGAAACCGCTTCATGAGATTCAAGTAGGGGATAATGTTCAAACAGGCGGAACCGTCTTAGGAACTGTAACAGAAATGGTAGACTATGGTGTCACTCTTCCTTGTGGAATGGTGGTGAGCGCCTCCCAACTTCTTTGGACCGGCAATAGCTGGAAACGAGCTGCCGTTGCCTATCCCAAGTCCATTCAACAAATCAAGAAACCCTTGTACCAACTTTTTACAAAACAGTGCAGTTCCTTCCATGTGAAATATAATGATGTTGAGGTATGTGTCCGTGAATATCGTGAACTAGCAGATCCTGCCATGGAAGATTCTTACCGTGAAGAACTGGCATCATAATATTCTGATAAAAATTGCTAGGTTAGATTATCACGAAAGGGATAATCTAACCAACGTAATTTTTATCAGAAGAAGAACGCTTCGCATTCTTCTGATAAAAATTGATAATCTATAGAATCATATCTTATAATTCTATAAATACAATGGCATCCAATCACGTAACAGTGGTAGCCTCCTACAGGGAGACTGTAATTGGTGTGCAGATTACGGCGCATAAAGCGCCATCTGCCGTTCGAACCCCCTTTCATCTTGTGCTCCTTGTGGACGTAAGTGGAAGTATGTCAGGTGAACGAATTAATGAAGTGAAACATACGATTCTTGAATTAATGAAATTGATGGATCCTATGGATTATATTTCGATTATTACATACCATTCTACTGGAGATGTCTTATTGAATTCTGTAAAGATGGAAGGAGATACGGCTGCTTATATGGCAGCTGTAAGCTCTATCCATATTATGGGTGGAACGAATCTAGAAGCAGGTTTATCCAAGTTATCGGAAATTACTCTTCCTCCTAGTTCTGTCTTTCTCTTAACCGATGGACAGATTATGGAAGGAAATACCGATCCAGCTTATTTAATTACCTATGCAAGATTAACACTTCCTCCTGACACCCCCATTCATACATTGGGATATGGTCCCGACCATAACCAAACCTTTCTACGCGATCTCGGTCTACGAAGCCATGCTTCTTATACCTATGCCGATCGAAATGAAACAATCCCCTTAATTATTGGAAATATATTAGGAGGTCTTACTACCGAAGTAGGACGATCTACCAAATTAATCATTCCTGCTGGATACAAATCCTTAGAATTAAATTTTGACGGATGCATTGGACGCCTGATTGATGAAAAGACCCATTGGGTCTTATTGGAAGCAGTCGATCCCTCAACCCCCCTTCCAACCGAAATTGAATTTCATTGGAGTGATGGCGTGGAGCATGTGGAGCGTGTTGCTCCTATTCCTACGGAAACACCTGAATTATTGACAGAACAAGTCTTACGGGCTCAAACTGCTCAAATCTTGTCAACTGTGACTGATTTGCTTTTGAATCGCAAGTATGAGGAAGGAAAAACCCTCCTACAAGAATTAAAAGTAAAATTAGATACAAGTGTTGTGAAAGCACGTGTATTAATTATTCAACTGCGTGCACAAGTGGATAGCATGATTGAAGGTCTTGCCCCCAGTCCACATGCAGGTCATCCTGCCTTTGGAGGCATTCCTCCCCCTCCTCCCATGTTGCAACGGGTGCTCTCCTCAGGAGCCTCCACCACTGCCTATGTGAGTTCACAAGGAGGAGTATTATCTGCTCCTCCTTTGACCCCTCTTCATTCTCGCTTGGTCTCTGAAATGCCAGACCCCTTCAGCACACCAACACAACGAGCCAATATGCGCACCTTGTCGCAGCCCATTCATAGTAATAGTTCTGCTGCTGCAGAACCGTATGAAGATGAAGACATTTCCTCTGCAGGAGATGGAAGCTATAATTTCACACCGTTTGCAGGAAGCAACAGTGCTGCTGCTCCTTCTCCTACTCCTTTTCTATCAAGGTCTACTCCTCTCTCTCCTCCACCCCACGAAGAAATTAGTGATGATGAGAATAAATAATCTTCTTATATAATAGAAATGGATGCCAGTGATCGAACTCGCTTACGAAAAGCGCGTGCCTGGTATTTTGCTCAAAAAACAACCCTTCGTAAGGCACAGCCAACCGCAGATTGTTTTTCTTACACCACATGTACACCTACGACTTGCAAAGTGACCTTTCCTTCCTACGATGCCAAGTACAACTATTTTATTGGAAAGAATGATTGCAATAATACAACCTGCCAGATTAATGGAGGTGGATGTTAACTGGAGGAATATCTTTTTTTTCTTTGTCTCGTCCATCAGAAAGATGGAAGAGACAACCAAACGCTTGGAACAAGTGATGATAGTAATGAGCAAACTACGTGATGATTTAAAACTGCCCATGGGGTGTGCAGCAGTATTGGAATTGAAATCCCGACTTTCAGACTGGGTCCGAACAGGAACTGCCTGGTCTGGAACCATTGACTTTCGTGAATTCGGTCGCATGGCAGAAGTCACCTGTCCTAAAAATCCTGAGAAACTGTTGGAGGTGCGCTTGCGGGTTGTCCGTGCAGGAAAACAGTCATAAAGATAGAATGAGTAATCGCTGGTTTGATTCCTCTCGCCAAATCTTTTGGGACAACAACCAACAAGATTTAAGCATTCCAGGATCCGTGAATGCACAGTCTGCAACCTTTGACAGTGTCTATGCACCAGAACTTTATCCTCAAATTGCAGGAGCTTCCATTGGAGCCAATCTTACGCCAGTTCCTTCGATTACACCTGGAGATGATTGGCGATCTGTTGCCATGAGTGCTTCTGGACAATATCAATCCGCAGCTCCATATGGGAGTGATTTAAAGATCTCACGTGATTATGGAGCGACTTGGCAAAACGCCTTCATTGGAAATTTTAAAAAAATATCAGTATCCGCATCAGGTCAATATCAAACAGCTGTTCAAGATAGTGCAGCTATACATATATCTTCAGATTATGGTGCAACATGGATTAGCAGAAATATATCTACAACCTATGAAAGTGTTTGTATTTCTGCTTCTGGTCAATATCAAACAGCAGTTGTTGATAATGGACTTGTCTATGTTAGTTCTGATTATGGTAACACTTGGACTTCAAAACTTACCAGTCAAACTTGGAGAGATGTTGCTATGAGTGCCAGTGGTCAATATCAAACTGCGATTGGTATTGATGCAAGCGCGTATCGATCCAACAATTATGGTGTGAGCTGGAGCCCTGTAACAGTAAGTGCTGGTGTGACCAGCTATTTGCGTATATCCATGTCAGCCACGGGACAATATCAAGCCGTTGTGAATAATGGTGTAACGGATAATATCCATCTAAGTAATGATTATGGAATCACTTGGGCAACGACTGGATTGACGTTATCTTGGAATAATATAGTCGTAAGTGCATCCGGTCAATATATGATTGCTTATGAAGTAGATTCTTCTCATCTCTGGATTTCTACCGATTACGGTGTTACATGGAATACAAATTACGTTGCTATAACGAATTTGAGTGGAATGGCACTTTCCGCCTCAGGCAACTATTTTACAATTGTAATTCAGACAGATACAATCTATACAAGTACCACCCCTGTGATTCTTCCCAATATACAGGGGAGTGTATTCAATATAAGTTCGCTTGTAGGAGATATTGCTCAAATTAGTTCACTTACCACCAGTTCATTTAGCACTCTTATTGCAAATATTGGATCACTCAACACAAGTTCCATTGTTATTAATAGTATCGATAATAGTACAGCTCAAATCAGTTCATTGACTGCTGTGAATATGTCATCCTTGCAAGGACAGATTGGAGATCTTATCACAAGTTCCATTGTCTCCAACAATCTGAGCAGTTTAACCGGTCAGATCAGTTCCTTGATTACGTTGAATATTTCAACAGTACAGGAAACTGTAAATGCTCTGACAGCAAGTTCCATTGTCTCTAACAATGTAAGTAGTTTTACCAGTCAGGTAAGTTCTTTGACAACCTTGAATATGTCTTCGCTGCGAGCACAGGTAGGAGGATTGACCACCAGTTCCATTGTTTCCAACAATGTAAGTAGTTTTACTAGTCAAATCAGTTCCTTGATTACGTTGAATATTTCAACAGTACAGGGAACTGTAAATGCTCTGACAGCAAGTTCCATTGTCTCCAACAATGTAAGTAGTTTTACAGGTCAAATCAGTTCGCTTATTGCAAATAATGTAACCAGTTTAACAAATCAAACCAGCAGTATCACTGCAAATTCTATTGCACCCATCAGTTATTACAGTTGGCAAACCACAACTTCAAACGATAACTTTAACACAGGACTCACACCCTTATTCAATCAACAAGGAAGCAACTTTACATTAGAATGTTATTTGTATCCTACTTTTCTTGGCACCTTCAACACTGTTCTTTCAGTCAATAATGGAAGTATAGCAACTGGAGGAAAAGAGTTTCGCATTTATTATAATGGATCAAATGGATTTGGAGCTGGGTATCCGAGTGGGACTACTACAACAGGATTCACAACGGGTTCTGCCATTGCGTTAAATGCATGGTACCATCTAGCACTTGTTCGCAATACTACAAATATCACATTGTATTTAAATGGTTCTAACTGGGCAACTGCAACCATGTTTAATTATACAACCTCTGAAAATCGTCAACTCCAAGTATTTGCTCCTCGTGATGGAGTACAGACTGGTCAAGGATATATTAACAGTATTCGATTTACAATAGGACAAGCGTTGTATACAGGGACATTTACACCCCCCACACAACAACTTACAACAACTACTGTAGGAACGTCTGGTGCGAATGTGGCAGCCAGTATCACTGGAAGTGTAGCTTTATTAGGTGCTGTCACAAATAGTTTTACAGATCAAGGTTCAAATGCCTTGCCCCTAACAGTTGCAGGAAGTCCTATCATATCATTATCTACTCCTACAACCTTTGTTTCCACTCTTACATTCAACGGTGGTGTAACATTTAATGGTCCTGGACGAATCTCCACATTCATTGTTGGTTCCTCCAATTTACCTCCTGTTTTTTCAACAAATGATCATTTGTTTGTAAATGGTTTTTTTGATGTTTATAATACAACAAGCGCAAGTACCTTGATTCGTATGGCGGGTGCTTTCGGTACAAATTATATTCAATCAGGACGTGCAAGTACAGCCTCTACCTTTGCTCCAGCAGATATCGTGTTTGGTTCACCAGGTGCAGTATCTGAATATGTACGGTTTACAAGCACTGGTCGTGTTGGAATTGGTACGGCAAGTCCTGCCAATACCTTGGATGTGATTGGAACAACAAGTTTCAATGGATATACACGAATTGGTGGTTCAAATGCATATTATGATGATGGTGCTGGTCGCAATCTATTTGCAATTAATACAAGTAATAACGCAAATTATGGAATGCAGATTGCATCTCCTAGTTCTTTTATGCAGTTTGTACCCAATGCAAGTGCTAGTATAAATTTGATTCGATCTGCAAGTAATACTAGTGGAACCTTAGTTGGACAAGATTTAGGCTTTCAAATAGGAGGAACAGAAGTAATTCGATTTACGAGTACCGCTCGTGTTGGAATTGGTACGGGAACTCCTGCCTATACCTTGGATGTGACTGGAACAGGACGGTTTGTAAATGAGGGGGAGGCTCTTCGAGTTCAAGCAACACAGAATTCCAATTCACTCTTTACAACCTTTCAAAAAGCAACAGTCACATCATATGTCGGTTGGTTTGGATTTGGTCTTCAAGGACTTGCTTACTCGAACTATTTTGGAATGCAAGGTAGTGTTAGTACAAGTCTTGCCTTTTATACAGGAACAACAAGTGGAGGTAGTCCATCCTTATTTTTAGGATCCAATAGCCGTGTAGGAATTTTAACAGATACTCCTGCATATACCTTGGATGTAAATGGCACAACAAGATTAAAGGATACATTATTGAGTGGTACATTAACGATTCCATCTACAACTACTGCAAATTCCAGCAGAATTGATTTTCCTGCTACCAACTATTCCATTGTATGTGGTGTATCAACTCTTGGGGGTACAAATCAAGTTGCAAATAAATGTCAGATAATGACGTATACCGGTGCTGCTGTTATTTCGGCATTTACAGTTGGTACTGATCGTACAAAATTAATTGGAATTAATAATTGCAATGACCCTCAATATACACTGGATGTGAATGGTTCAACCCATCAATCAAACAATCTAACCACATGGGGAGTTACATCTGATCGACGCATTAAAACAAACATTGAATTTGCTAACTTGGATATTTGTTATTCCTCCATTCAAGCCTTGACATTACGACGATATGAATATGATAGCAATGTATTCCCAAATCGGGAAGATAAACATGTAATTGGATTAGTAGCACAAGAAGTGCAACCTATTTTTCCAAAGGCAGTTACGCAAACTTCTTCCTTTGGATTTTCAGATTTACTTGGAATTGATTATGATCAACTCTACATGGCAAATTTAGGAGCCACCAAAAAACTCATGGATGTTATTGAGCAGCAAGGATCCACCATTCAAGGAATGCAACAACAGTTAAGCACACTGCAAAAAAGTTAACCACCTACTTACGTAATTTGAAAGTCCTTCTGTTCCTCGTCAAGAACAACAGATGAAACATTTGGAAGAGGTGAAGGAGGATCCTGTCGATAAAGAAACCAATATTTTTTATAAATGTTTGTTGCAGTTTTTTCATGAAACATGACACTGTCTACAATGGGGCGAATAGAAGCAGTCATTTTATCCGCAGATATTAAACAAGAAAGATATTTTTCTTTTTCAACATAATCATTTACAGCTAGAATATAGGTTCTCATTTCCTTCATAATCTGTTCAATTCTACGATAGGTTGTATGAAGGACAAAGCTATATGGATAGTGTTTATAAAACATATCCTCAAAATAAATCTGATTGGCATAGTATATAATATTTTTCTCATAGTTTGCACACCATTTCACTCGCTCAATTGGGTCCGTTGGATATATAGGGATGGAAAACATGATTATACATATTTTAGAAAAAAATATGTATAATCAATTTTAATAATTACATCCATCCTCCATGTTGATGAACATGAATATTCGGTGGCAAGGAAGAAGGATCATAGGGGTACTTTCGTCGAATATGACAATACATTCGATTTGTTTGCTTCATTATATCACGAATGGCTAAATTTGTATCACGAATAAAGTAATGCTCATTGTCTTTTGGAAAGAGGTTTAGAAACTCTTCTGCATGGAGATGAAAATATTCTTTTAATAGTTGTGTATAATTACTCATATATTTTATAGAATGTAATGCATCATTCATATGATAAATATTCTTTGTTTTTTTCCATTCATCATAGTGAGTTGTAACCAATCTGAAATAATCTTCTAAATGATTTTTATGATAAGAATACCATATTAGTTTATAATCAAGATGATCATTGTCAAAGGGGTAGGCTGGGAAGTCCATCCTGGTTGATCCCTCCTACATGTATCTTAGAGTTTATCAATTTTAAGAACGTAAGGCAGTAATATGCGTATCAGGACTATACCATCCATTCTTCCCATTATGTACATCTAGAATCGTCTTGAAGGCATATTCATATTGTTTTGCTACGTTGTACATATCATACAACTTCACAGCTCGCTCACGGATATAGGCACGATCAAACTTGCCATCCAATGCCATTTGAATGCCGTAACCGTAATCTGCCAAGGTGTGGCAGCGAAGTCCTGTTTTAAAGTTTTCCACGGTTTCCGTTTGTGCACCATAATCTTTGGTAATCACAGGAGTTCCACACAACTGCGCTTCCACGGCTACGCCGCAAAAGGGTTCGACAAATCCCGTAGGGGCAATACATGCCACTAACGATCCTAGATAGTCGGATCGTTCCAGTCCATGAATGGGAGGCTTGTAAAAGATGTTTGGTTCCACCAAATAGCGAGATGGATCTCCTTGCCCGCACAACACAAAGCGTGTGGTGGGAAACTTGCGTGCCATTTCCACAATTTCATGACATCCCTTTCCATCATAGATTCGTCCAAGAAATCCCACTGTATTCATCTTCGGAGTGGGATTAAAGGTCCAATGACTCACATCAAAATAATTCGGAACCACAAACCAATAATCTTTTCCAAATCCTCGTTCAAGATGTCCATGCAACCAGGCATACGATTCAAAAATACGATAGTTTAAAGAGGAATTGGGATAGCCAATACCAGATTCCACAGCAATAATGGGAAGTCCGTCAATTCCTTTGTAAGGAAACAACGGAACACAGAAAATATCTGTTGCAGTACTTCGATAATGTTTCATAAGTTCGGTTCGAAGTCGTTTATTAAATTCAATGTATAAGGGAGTATCAAAATTGGCAAGCTCTCCTACAAATTGAGTGGGATCGGATAACTTTGCCCGAATCGTTTCCATGGATAATTCTGGTTTTACAACCTTATAACTTTGTTCTCGCATGGCAGACCATTCTTCTTTTGTCATTAACTGAATTTGTTCATTTGCCCCTGATTCAGATCCTTCCACTCCGTAATGGTACACTTCAAAGCCGCGACTGCGCATCATCGGGGCAAAACGGAGGACCTTTCCCGTAAAAGCACAATGACTGTACTCCAGGCGGGTAATGGTGTGAGGAATGGCAGGAATGTGGAGACGGATGGTTGCCATTTTACAAATAAAATAGAGTTTACAAAGCAAAATATACCTCAACTTAAGATCTGCGGCGTGTCTTTCTACGGTTTAAACGTCGCGTATTTGAATGTCGTGTTCGAGATCTTGATCGTTCATTTGGTTGAGCAAATAGTTGTGCAGCACTCTGTAAAGCATTCTTTTGCACTGCAGCATTCCGTTGAAGGTCCATTCTAATTGCATTGTCAAGAGCTTCTTTAATTTCTGGTATCAAATCGCATCCTCCTCTTGTTGCACTATCAGTCGGTCTAGCACCGGCGCGAATGAGTGCAATTGAAATATTAATATATATTGGTCTTAGATCTACTGCTTCATTGTTTGAGTCGCCATTGCTATTGCTTTTATCTTTATTACTATGTAGCACTGATATATATAATGCAGTTCGTTTCGTATTTTTTCTGACTAGATTCATAGCATTAATATTTGCTCCTTTTTCTATCAGTTTTTGAACAACAGATAATAATCCCTTATCAGCAGCATGATATAAAGGATATATATAGTTATTATCAAACATATTTGGATCTGCTCCTTTATCAAGCATTTTTAGTGCTACAGCCTCTAACTTCTTCTTAATTGCATATATTAATAATGTATTTCCGTTAGTATATGTGATATTCATATTAATTCCTGTATCAAGAAGTTTTAATACTGTTGGTATATCCATATCAGTAATTGCCTCGAAAAGAACCTGACTATATTCTGTTGGATCTGTATGCCTATTTTCAAGCGGTTTTTTACCAGATGAAATAAACCACCCCCCATATATAATATTATATAATTTGCTTGATTGAGATGGATCTGCAGGAGCAGATTGAATATTCAGTATATCTATTATTAATGGATAATTTGGATTAATAGATATCGATGAAGTATAATTATGGTCAATACCTATATTATTTAAATGTGTCATATATTCGTCAAATGTTATTGTCCTACTCTTTGTAGCTACTTGAATAAATCTTTTAAATATGTCTGTATATTTTGGATTATCAAGAACAGATGTATATTCGCCAGATTCATTTAGTAATATAGAATCTTTATCTGTTTTATTTATATTTGTATATAATATTGATAATCTTGAATGATTAATTGTATCTGGCAATGTAGGATCTAATTTATCAAAATTATCTGTAGAAATTGCTTCCTGCACCATATATATATAATACTTAAGAAATGAGTGTATTACATTATAATTATACCACGTATCTATTATAAATATACTTTTTGGTGTATATTCATTTGTTACAGAATCCTTATATAGTGTAAATAAATATACAATCTTGTTTATTTCTTTTACACATATTGGAAATCCATTATGAATTGTAAATAACAGAGCCTTTACAAACACGGGTACTACCCCATATATTCTAGTATTTGTATTATAGTAATACCATCGTTTATTACATAATATAAATCCTGTAGCATGTCCAGACTTTTCTATCTTTTCTGTTTTTGTATAATAGTCCATATTTATACTAATTCCAATTGCGGAATCAAATAATGCATCTATATTATTAACTTCACCATTATTTATTATAAGAGCTTCTGCTCCAAAGTCTATATCAAATATATGCATTAGTTCATTAAATAATATATGTGGACGATCATCTCCCGCATTATCTTTAGCATACGACCTATTTCCTCGTACAAATACTTTTTCATTTTTCTGAAGGGATGCCCCCATCGTTTTTGCATAATTTCCAGATGTTGTGCGTTTTAATATGGCGTGAGGAGATGTATCGGTTTTTAACATTTCATTAAAATCAGTTCTTTCCCTTGGATCACATGTTTTTAAATAATTATAATGATTTTTAAATCTCTCTCGCATAGCCATTATTCCTCGTATATAATCGTCTTTTCGATATCTTGGTATTATTTTATTTTCTATTGCTATATCTATTTTGTTATTCAAATCATAATCCGTTAGAGTCAAAAATAAAGGTTGTGTAATATTTAAAAGTTTATCTGAAAAAAAGAAAAGTGTCATAACTGTATTCACCCAGCATTCTCCAATATAATTTTTTAGTCCAATAATATCACATATAGGTACAATTTCTGATCCAGATGACAATGCACCAGATGAAAATGCACCGGAAGAGGATGTATACGTCTTTGATTCAGATGAGCTCATCTCTAATATTATACAAATAATATTAGAGATTGGTATCAAATGGTTGCAGCCTGTTATAGTTAAGGAATGGCAGATATATACAGACCTCAACTTAAGATCTGCGGCGTGTCTTTCGACGTTTTGAATGTCGCATATTTGAACGTCGTGTTCGAGATCTTGATCGTTCATTTGGTTGAGCAAATAGTGTTCCAGTACTTACATTTTTTCTTGCTAGATTATGTTCACGTTGTAGATTTGCTTTGTGTTGACGTTTTAGATTTGCTTGAACTGCTTGTTGATTTGCTTGATTAAACATTTGTGCAGCACTCTGTAGAGCGTTCTTTTGCACTGCAGCATTCCGTTGAAGGTCCATTTTAATTGCATTATCAAGAGCTTCTTTAATTTCTGGTATGTAATTGCATATTTCTTTACTATTAGTCGGTCTAGCACCAGCATGAATGAGTATAATTGAAATATCAATAAATATCTGTCTCTTACTCATAGCAGACTCATACACATTGCCATAAACCTCATACTCATCATACTCATCATCCTCATCATATATCCCTATAATACGTCTAAATACTACATCCAATGCAGTTCTGCCAAATTCATTCCTAGCATTAACTATTGCTCCTTTTTCTATCAGTTTTTGAACAACAGGTAATACTCCATTCGTAGCAGCATAATGTAGAGGATATGTATCATGGTGATCTGGAATATTTGGATTTAGTCCTGTATCAAGAAGTTTTAAAGCAGTTTGTACATCCTTTTTGCCAATTGCTATAAAAAGAAGTTTATTACGTATTATATCATCTCCATGCCTATTTTTAAGGGGTTGTCTACCATATGAAATAATATACGCATCATATATTATATTATATATAATATCTTTTTTCATAGACGGATCTATAGGAATATCTTGAAGATTTGGTATATGACTGAATGAAAATGTATAGGGATTATTAAATTTTAAATCTTGTATATATTTCACTAACTCAGCTTCATTATTTGAATCTAATAAATTGGATATATTTGTTATATATGTCATATATTTATCAAATGTCATAAGATCTCCACAAATAAGTTTAATAAATGTTTCAAATATACGTATATATTTTGGACTCTTTGTAACAGATTTATCTATTTTATCTTCACCTCGTAATACAGTGTCTTTATCCACATGGGATATTACTAATCTTGAATGATTAATTATATTTGATATTATAGTGCGTAATATAGAAAAATCCAAATTTGAAATACCTGTATATAAACTATTTATATACAATGCAATAAATGATTGTATTATATTAAAATTATACCAGTCAGAATCTATAAATATACTTATTGGTGTATATTGATTTGTTGTAGGATTCATATATACTGTAAGCAAATATACATTATTTTTAAATTCTTTTAAACATATTGGAAATCCATTCTGAATTGCAAATAATATAGCTTTTATAAATTCAGGTGTCACATGATATAATGTAGTATTTGTATTATAGTAATACCATTGTGTATTGCATAATATAAATCCTGTATCATGTGATGAATCTTCATCCATTTGTGTTCTTAAATAATAGTTCATACGTATACCAATTCCAATTGCAGAATCAAATACTGTATCTATATTACTATTTTTTTGTTTGTTAAGAATTTTTGCTCCAAAATTTATATTAAAAATATGCATTAGTTCATTAAATAGAATATCTGCATATGCATCTCCTGCAGTATCTTTGTCGTAAAAATGAGGTCCTCGTTTAACTACTTGTACATTACGCTGAAGTGATTCACCCATAGCTAGTGCATATTTTCTAGATGTTGTGCGTTTTAATATGGCGTGAGGAGATGTATCTTTTTTTAACATTGCATTAAAATCAGCCTCTCCCGTTAGATCACATGTTTTTAAATAATTATAATGATTTTTAAATCTCTCTCGCATAGCCGTTATTCCTCGTATATAATCATCTCTTCGATATCTTGGTATTATTTTATTTTCTATCGCTATATCTATTTTATCATTCAAATCACCGTCCGTTAAATTAAAAAATAACGGTTGTGTTATCATTCGAAGTTTATCTGAAAAAAAGAAAAGTGTCATAATTGTATTGATCCAACATTCTCCAAAATAATTTTTTAGTCCAAGTTTATCACATAGAGGACGAAAATTTGATCTAGAAAAAGATTTATCAGGAGAGACTGTACCGGAAAGGACTGTGTCGCCCGTCTTTGATTCAGAAATATCTCTGTCTGAAAAGAATGCACTATTATTTGATTCAGAATTAGAATTTGATTCAGAATCACTAAATACAGATGAGCTCATCTCTAATATTAGAACGTATTTGTTATATTGGAAGCAATTTATAATGGAACTCCATTCTTTTCTAAAAAAATAGTATAATTTTTTAATGCTACATCATGTGAATATATATATGTATCCCCTACTTCAAAATAAGTATAATCTTTACAATATTTATCAGTTGTATCTTTTTCCATAATCGGAATTGCAAAACACATAATTGCTTCAAAAAAACGATACGACCAAGGACACCCTCCAACAGGACATATTACAAACTTACTGAGTGACATATTTGTATAATAATCCATATCATATGCATATTTTTTTGAAGGATCGCGTCCATACGTCGAAGTTTGAATGAATGAACTTGGTGTTTGAAAATCATATACCCATTTTCTAGAATCTGTAATAAGACCTTTAAAATAATATTCATATCGTTTTTCTTTTGATAATCCTGAAATCATAGAGATCATGGAGGGTGGAAACAGTAATCCATATATTTGATGATTAATGGTAGTTGTTCCCAATATATGATTTATTGAAAAAGTATTATATCTTCCATGCATTCTTTCTTCTATGAATTTTTTTCCATAAAATTCTTGTAACATTTCACAACCTGTATATCTTACAACAGATGTAGAAAGTGCAGAAAGACTTGTTTTAATATAGGCATAATATGCATCAAAATCAAATTTGACAGTGTAAGGAGTGCATTTCTCCAGTTCGTCAATGGTTACATGAACGTATTCCCTTCCAACAGATGCATAATAATCACGAAATTTAAATTCCCCTCCTAATACATTATTTGACAAAATAGTATGATAAGCAGGAATCCCATAACTATCGGCTAAAATAATTCCATGAAGACTACTTGATAAAATGATTTCACACTCGTGAAGTTCTTCTATAAATTTATTGGGTGTTTCAGATTGACAAATATCAATAATTTTCCATCCTTTGTCACGCGCTTGCTGTACTATAGGTACAGTTTTATCAATATAATGAGGAATAAATCCTACTTTGTACTTCTTACAAGATGTTGATGGTGGTATAATATAACGAAGTAACAGACCGAGATCTCCATAGCGTTCAGGACAGTCAATACCAGCATCTACATATTTCTTTCGTGTTAATGGTCCTCGTACGGATAGAATCTGTTTGGGTGGTTGAACCGGCATATCTTCTTTGATAAATCCAGATCCACAAATAATATCCTGAGATGCATTATGAGGAATCACTCCTAAGATGGAACCAGCTCCAAAGATGCATGGACCTGATTCTTTCTCTCTTATATATCGTGTATCCCATATAACTTTTTTATATGTAGGAGATGATAGAAAATGATTAAAAAAGAGTGGATTCATTCCATCTCCAATATTGGGACTAAAGGAATAATAAACATTCATTTCTTTTTAATATACACAATATTATTTAAAGAATAATGCGCAATGATCTGTATAATGGATCACATTGAAATTATTTCTCCTTCTTATAAATTTGATGATACAAAAAAGCCAGTCATTCCAAAAATTTTACATCTAATTTGGGTCGGAGAAGATGCTGCGCCTGCAAATTTAGAACTATATAAATCACAATGGAGAACATTAATGCCACATTGGACAATTCGTCTCTGGACAAACGTTGATCTTCATGAAGGAGAATTCTCACCTCTGATTCTTAGAAATATTCTAAAAGCAACAAAAGGAGCTCAAAAAGCAGATATTATGCGATATGCAATTATGTATAAATATGGCGGTGTCTATATGGATGCAGATGTTATACCCTATCGATCATTGGATCCAATTCTTTCACTTGGACGAGAAGTAGTACTATGCCATGATTTACCTCTTACATGGTCGTATATTGCAATTGGTTTTTTTGCATCTGTACCAAATCATCCCTTATTCAAAAGTCTTTGTGATGCATGTTCGATAGAACTTGTATTAAATACATCGGATATTCATATGAAAACTGGACCCAGATTATTTGGGATACATGTATTTAGTGTAATCCCTACGGAACCATACGTATTATTGCCAATATATAGTTTTTATAGAAATATACGGGGTCAATTAAATTTTGATTCTATTAAAAGAACTAGCGATGATGATACACGCTTTGGCTCTCATACTTATGCTAAAATGTGGTAAAATATATAATAATGTCCCGAAAGACCTATTCCATCGACCGTCCTATATCTACGATTACCAATATGGTTTTCATTTTATAGTATATGGATTAAAATATTATTACAAGATAATACTTAAATAACAGTGTCATATATTATACATATTCAAGATGGATAAGTGGAACACATCTTACAAACATATAACAAAGGAGATGGGACCGATTGCCTATGGTGATACATGCACCTATGGAAAAGGGTATGAGTTTTTAAAGACATGTAGAAAGATTGAGGATTGGGGATGCGGATTAGGTGGATTCAAGCGCTTCATAAAATCTGATGATGGCATTGAATATGTTGGAATTGATGGATCTATAACCCCTTGGTCGAATATAAAAGCGGATCTTGTAACATATAAATCCGAAACAGAAGGTATTTTTATGCGCCATATCATTGAACATAATGTTGAATGGAATAGAGTCTTACATAATGCATTTCAATCCTTTACAAAGAAGATGTGTTTAATCTTATTTACACCTTTTACGGAAGTAACAAGACAAATTGCTTATAATTTAGTTCATGGAGTTGATGTACCAGATCTTTCCTTTTCAAAACAAGATTTAATCAATATCATAGAACAATATGGAATCACCTATCAATTGGAAACTTATAAAACGAGTACGCAATATGGAGTAGAACACGTCTTTTATCTAGAAAAATAATATAATCCTTCTTTACAAATGGAAGGTATCTCCTTCATTATCAAAGTTCGAAATGAAGAAGCTACCTTGGAACAATGCATTCGATCCTTATTTCCAATCACCATTCCTCATGAAATTATTGTGATTCTTCATTGTTGCACGGATCGATCCAAAGAAATAGCGGAGTCTCTTGCCAAGGAACATTCGACTATTTCCATCCATGAATATTCAGTGGAAATTTCTAAAGCAGGATATGAGACTCTTGCAACGGATGTCACCTCCCCACATAGCTTAATGACCTATTACAATTGGTGCATTGCCAAAGCCAAGTATGTTTGGAAATGTAAGTGGGATGCAGATTTTCAAATGACTCCTGAACTTCTCACCTATATTCATACAAATAAAGAGTTGTGGAAAAAACATAGTCAAATTATACGATTAGGGGCTAAAAATAGTACAACTGTTGAAATGAGTGATTATTTTACATCCTGTAAACTATACTATCTAAAACATATGTTTTGGGAAGTTCCTTATTATGAATTTTATAAGGGTCAATTTGAAAAATATATACTCAAAGACATTTATATTGAACATTGTTCCGAGTTAAAAGATGTTAAACCATATTGGTTACGAGTTCCTTGGTATGAAACAGAAGATTCAGAGGAAGCACGACTTGTAAAATCACGGATGGAGCAACTTATAAAAGACTTTGGACCCGAACCAGTTGGATTGGCACGAAGTATGAATCCTGCGTGTGAACATATTGATCAAATAATTCAACGTGCAAAACCATCCTATGTACAGTTTAAGAAATAATCTATATGGTAAGAAATGAACCTTACTATGATTATTACAGCCTCCTAAAAAATTGATCTTTATCACATTTATATGTTATAAATGTAATAAAATGCCTTGCGAATGTTATTGCGATTGTGATGAACCGCCTGAAGAGGACGACGATCATATATCAAGATGTCCCATGGATACCTGTGAAGGAGATGATTGCAACCGTAAACTCGAAGATATTTGCGAATGTGAAGAATGTCCAAATGAAGATTGTTATTGCACCTGTCACGATACATGCGAAGATTGTGGTCGTTACTGTCACAATCTAGTCTGCCGTTGCGATTGTCATGACCAAGAGGAAGAAGAAAAAGAAAAAGAATCGATGGAAGAACTGTTAGATAAGATTCGAGCAGTATTAAGTTCCAAACAAACAGCTGAAGAAACCATTTCACAATTGAAAAAATTACTTGATCTTCCCACATAAAAAATTGATACTCCATACGTGAGTGTATCTATTTTTTAATTACAAGATGGGTATGTTTCCATATACATGTGAACTTTGTGGTGGCGGATATAGTCGGTGCGTCTATGGAGGGCATCCTCCAGACTCCTACACAGGAGAGGAGAAAGAGTACAAAGGAACCTTAGACCCGTGTAAGGATGGTCAATTCTGTTGGGAAGACAATTGTATTATTTCATCAAGTGAGATTCTACATGTTCCAAATGGAATAACAGCTCCAGATCTCAAATCGATTCCACGCATGCGAGCCATTTATGATGGCTATGGATGCTTTGATATAGATGAAATGAAATATCCTGCATGCAAAGATTATAAATTTGTAAGTATTGATTTTGATACAAGTAATATGGATCGATATAGTGATCAAGTTATTATTCGTGTCATTGCCTTTTGTTCCTCCTGTTATGGAGATTTTGAACTTGAGGCTTAGACACGACGACGCCGACGCGTTTTTTTACGATCATAGGATACTAACTCATCTCGAAAGGGATGATTGATGGCTCCACCATGAAGAAAGGCATCTTTGATCACCTCCTCAGGAGATGCTTTAAAATCAACCACATGTATCTTCATATCTGGTTTTATAACAGATGGAGTTTCATGAAATAATATATGAAGTGCTCCCCATCCATGGTGTCCGTCAATGACCACTTTTTTTCCATTGCGTGCAGTTGCAATATAAAATGGTTTTTTAAAGATTTTAGGAACAATTCCTTTTTCAAGATCTTCTTTTATTACACGAACAGATTCCGTAAGTTTGGATTGACGTATTTCTTTTTGTGTAACATATAATCCTACAAACTTCTTTACATTCATGGTATGAACTGTGTGGGAAAGTTTCATCTTGTTTACAACCTCTTCACTCATGGCAGGCATTAAGACACGTGGTACCCCTTGATTTAATAAACCGGGTGGGTGTTTGCATCGAAGTGTCTTACATGCATTCTTCTCTGTATGATTTTTAGGAAGTGGAAGATGAATCATATCATTCCACGACTTAGAACTATTTGCATCTAAATCCAGTTTAATTAATGATTTATCCAATCCCTTCATTCCTACTAATAGTCAAATAACATTCCTGCACGACCGCCAAAGACCTTCATCACATTCCAGGTAGTGGTCCACACATAGGCATTGACGGAGGGGGGTGTACCTCCTCCTCGTGCCGGATTTAAGCGAAGATACAATTCCTTTTTTTGAATCTTATCCCAATTGGCTTCCCCTCTTGGAGCGTAGGTTTCTCCTATAGAAGAATCTTCATCTCCTTGCAAGGATGGACGAAGACCGAACGACCAGGCGTAAATATACCGATCATGTACGGCAGTTTTTTTGTAATGCAACGTGGGAACTAAAGTTCGAAAAAAAGATCCACCCGTTTGATCAAATCGTTCTTCGCCATTGTATAACAGGGTAGCACCGGCTAAGGGTTCTGATAAACTGTTTCGAAAGGCAGGTAACACCATCCAATCATTTTCTTGGTTTAGCGTTAATTGTGCATCCGGCCACCAAGGAGCAGCAACTCCTCCCCCAGACAAATCGCGTGTGAACAAAAACCATGCGTTGTAATCTGCGGCTTCAGGGCGTTGCAGCACCCACAAAATTTCTTTCGTCGGATTGCGAAGTTCTAAGGGAATATGCATTTCTGTCGCTCGTTGAGAGGCTAATACAGGAACTGCATTGTGTTGTTCTACAAAATAAGTTAATTCAGAGGAACGTAATGCAATGGCTTCAGGTTCTTCTACACTAATATACTCGGCTAAGATATATGTATCCCCCAACACAAGATTCGGCATGGTGATTCCAGGAATCAGTTCTCCAGAGATTCCTGTAGGAGGGATAGACCGGTTCAATCCATAAACTCGCTGGGCAGAAGCAGGATTGGATCGCCAAAAAGAGGATCCCACTGCCATTAACATAGCACCAGGAGGTGTGACCGGATTGTAAACACTTCCTGAAACCGAATCCACTCGTGCATCCGTGTACGTCAATGTATTTAATGGATGAAAGGTGACATGAACCACAACAGACTCTGCTGAAATAGCATCCAAGGGAAGATATTGAGCCAAGGATCCAGAACAGAACCAAAAGGGAAGAGGAACATAGACGGTCAATCCACCAGCAGGACCGACCGATCTTTGAGGGGAATAATTAGTGGGATTTCGTTGAATCATTTGATTTTTAGCAGCAAGCGCTTCCAGTGGTTCATATAATTCGTCCAACACCTCCAACAATCGTCCATCAATGCGATCTACAATCGCTCCACCAATTTCCAATTCAATCATATTAATCATGGCATGACCGATGGCATTGGTCCAGCCGAATAAAGGTCCTAAAAATCCACTTAGGTCGGTCACACTGGTTCCACCTGCTGCACGAATCGCAGCTAATTGAGGTGTAAGGAGATCGGGAAGAGTAACCACCAGTGTTAAATCTCCTACCAGTTCAGCAAGTCTTGGCAGTGTCAACGATACTTTGGTTCCAAATGCAGGTTGACCATCAAAATTAATACGCCGGTGTTGGGCTGCCCAACGAGTGGTTTTACGAACAACGGTTACAAATTGAGAGATTTCAGGACGACCAAGAGGAGGATGCAAACGACTTTCCGCTAAGCCGCTGCTTACTAAGGTTAAACTTGTAGCAGGGGTACTTGCCATCTTAATAATGCTACGGAATATATGCTGTGCATATATTCCGTAGCATTATTAAGATCGTGATTTATTTTCAACAACAAAGTTGTTGAAAATAAATTGCCATCTAATTTTAGTAAGGATGATTTGTGAAACAAATCATCCTTACTAAAATTAGATCAAGATAAACATGAGCGCTATGCGCTCATGTTTATTGCCATCTAATTTTACTACGGAATATATACTTTGCATATATTCCGTACTATTATTAAGATCGTCATAAGAAACAAACAATAGTTAAAAAATAGAGACTGTTTATCATTCGGTCTCTTCAATCTCCTTGCGCCTCAATTGATGCATGGATCTATCGCGGCGAAGAAGGTATGTATCGACACCTAGGTCATCAATGAGAGGCTTGTGGTCTGCAATGACGGACTCGGCATATTGACGAACATTCATAGGAAGGGTTGTCTTGCCAGTAATTCCATGGACGATCTCGCGATTGTACACGTAGATGAGAAATTCATCTACACTAGGGCAGCGCTTGTACTTCTGAATAAATTCTGCGAAGTGATTGTCACTTGAGAACCACGTTCGAGTGGCAGTCTCAGCGCCATAGAGCATTGTCGCAGCCACCTTCCAAGGAATTGGAGTGATTGGTGGGCGACAGGTCGCCTTGCAAATAGCAAGATTGATACGCTTGACTTGATTCCATGCGTATGTAGGAGCAGGAAGAGCAGGAGCACTGCCATACACCTCAAGATCGCCAAGCGATCGATTGGGGTGCACCTTGCTTGCCAGATCGACAAGTTCTTCGACAGGAAGCTCCTTCCAAAGGGGAGGGAGTTCTGCAAGGACGGCAGCCACCTGTTCAGGGACTGCGGGTCCATCGTGAAGAATCCAGGCAGGAACCTCTTCACCAGGAAGAGTCGCATCATTTGGAATGCGCAAAGCAGCTTGGTACAGAGCGTTACTACGCTGCTGAAAGTGCTTGAAATTGCCCTTCTTTGATGCCCAGAGCATGGAATCCAAGATGCGCGTACGAAGAATGTGCCGGCGTGACTCCGTAGGGAGAGGATGTCCGGTGAGACTGTACAGTGCAAGGAGAGGCTCCACGCAGGTCAAATGCGGGCGAACTGGGTCGCGCGCTGCAGAAAGGCGAAGTTGCGCTCCTGCATTGAGCACGAACCAAAGGGATGCTTCAAGCGATCCAATGGTGGTGACGTACTCAGGACGACCTCCTAGGGAAAGGAAGGTCGTATGATGCTTCAGACGGAAGATCATTTGCTCGCGAAAGAATGGTTCGAGATGCGCGAGATACTCGGTTTTCTGAATAATCATCCAGAGAACAGCGAACCAGAGATCCTGATTACCCGCTAGCTTGCCTCCTGTAAGGATGCGAGCAAGGGTCCAGGTGGTTGCTTTGCATGCCTCTTCCGTGGGGGAGAGGCAGATGCCGCCAAGAACATCCTTGCGACTCATGGGACTCTTATCAAGTCCTCCTGCCTCTTGGTAGCTTGCAAGCCCGATCGGATGATCAAGCCAAGCGACAATCTTGGCAACCACCTCGGGATGGAGGAGTGCATTCAGAGGATTGTTGAGGAGGAGATCTTGGAGTCCCTTGTCAAGACCCGCGAAGACGCGGGATCCATCGGTACAGACAAGAAGGATCAGATCACGTTCCTTGTCCAAGGAAATGGGGCAAGGAAAGGTGGGAGCCGTTGTATCCGGTGCAACCTCTGTGACTGCCACACTCATAGGGGAGGCGGCAGATGCAGTGGTAGCACGGGAAAGACGAGCGGCATCAGCACGGAAGGTGCTGCGAAGAGATCCTGCTGCCTTGCTGATGAGATCATCGATCTTGGCAGACCATGACTCGGGATCAGCACTTCCATAGTACTCATCACAAATGTGACGAAATGCTAGGAGAGCGGCAGGATAGTCCTTCTCACGCAAAGAGGTGTGAGCCATTTCCATGGAACCGCTCTTGCTGGAGGCATGAGCGGTAGACACGACAAGATGCTTCTTCAGAGCTACAAGAGCTGCATGAAGAGACGCATTGCCAGTTGTCCCCATGGTCTTCACGATGATGGCATCAAGAAGAGTGGGATAGCGTGCCTCAAACTCTTCGACCGTGCGGATGGAGGAGATCTCTGCAAGCGCTGCCAAACTGGCAGCGCTCACTTCAAGCTCACTCTTCTGCATGTAGCCATTTGTTGCCATGTAGGTAAAGACCTGTGACGAACCGTTGCGTGTGAAAGGGCATGTGACACTGAGGTTCACAAGTCCGCCCGTATCAATGAGATGGGCAGTCACAGACGCAAAGTTCCAGGAATCACCAAGGACACTGGCACATCGATCAATTTCAGACTGACCGACTTGTCCATCTGTTAGGATGACCAAGTCGTCGTGGAAGTTGTTGGCACGAATCCAGTCCGCAATCTGCGAAGAATCCGTTCCACCACTTCCTTCCATCCTTTGATTGATCCGTGCAAGCTCCGCTTCGGAAGCGCGCATGGCACTCGTATTCCACATCAGAATTATGATCTCTGCGTTGATTCCTTTGAGGGCTAAGAACAGCGTTTGAGTGAGATCATGGTACTTGCGGCTACCGAACGTACTTCCAGAGCGATCATACGCAAATAGGATTCTGCGCTTGATGGGTGTGGAAGGACTGGAACTGCTAGAGCTGCTAGAGCTGCTAGAGCTGTTGGAGCTGCTGGAGGCAACTGCAACAGAGGGGCATGGATTATCATTGCCGCACATCTCACATGTCACCTTGGAGAATTCATTGTCGAATGTGCACTTTGTGCACGCCCATGTAGGACGCGCACTTGTAGAAGGCTTTATACACGATAACATTTTCGAAAGAGTAATATTTCTTAGTATGAAATACAAGTATCTTAATTCAATTTTATTCATATATATATAGTTGTTAAAAATTGATATTCTATTTTTAATAAGTATAAGAATATAACAATAAGTTATATCATGTCTACCGGTCCAAGTCTACCAACATCTACCCAACTCAAGCGATGCGATGCCTCATACTTTGATCCTGAGAAAGGTCATGAAACAAATCCTCGTTTGGAAGTGCTTCTTGAGACCTATCTAAAAGAGAAGACGGATGCCAGGTACAACGTCTATAAAGCGTATTTCTTGGATCTAAATGTCTCTCTTGACAACATTCATCCAAAACAGCACTAGTAGATTGCGAGTGTTCGTGCGGAGGGATCGGTTGTCTCACCACTCCACTTAGGAAGCCACATGTGAGGAATCACTGTGGCTTTTTTATCCCCATACAAATCATTAAAAATAGTTCGATACCAAAGGGATTCAAGAGATGTTGGAGGATTGTGAGTTGTGGTAAGAGATGGAAGAGACAGGGTTTTCACATGTTCTTGAATCTTACTATACCAAGAATCGTGAGTAGAACTGACCCCATCGCTAAAGGCTTCTTTTCTACGCCATAATACTGCCTCAGGAAGAAGACCGGTTTTAGCAAAGGCATTTCGTAATAACGATTTTTCAGCACGAAATCCTTTCACAGGGCGTCGCAATGCAGTAGATGCCATCAACCAGTTGCTCACAACATGTTTATCCAAAAACGGGGTACGAGGTTCCAATCCATGACAGGAAATGCAACGATCCGACCGTAGTACGTCAAATAAATGAATTTCCTCCAACAGCCTCTTACATTCGGATTCAAACTCCTCATTGGAAGGAGCATTGTAAAAATATAAATAGCCTCCTCCTATTTCATCACTTCCATCCCCATTTAATACCACTTTAATGTCTGTATGTTCACGGATCCATTTTCCTACTAACCAATTTCCTACAGAGGCTCTTACAGAAGTAATATCATAGGTTTCAGTTGCCTTAATCACATGAGGAATGGCGTCCAAGAAGTCTTTTGCCTCCAACATAATTTCATGATGTATGCTTCCAATATGCTCTGCCACTTGTTTTGCATAAATCAGATCGGTTGATCCAGACATACCAATAGAGAAAGTATGAAGTTTTGTAGGAAGATATTTTGCAGCCAGAGCTGCTACTAAACTGGAATCTAGTCCGCCACTTAACAAGGCTCCTACTGGTCGTTCCGTCACCAAGACTCGTTTTTGCACAGCTATTTCCAATGATCGACGCAATCCTAAGGAAGCGGTTGCCTCTTCCACATAACTATATTGTTTATTGGTAGGAACTCTATAATACTGATCTCCGCTGATGCATTCATACGTCTTACAATCATATCGCTTCCAGGTCCCTGGAGGGAAAGGACTTACAAAAATGCAGTGAGAAAGAGCTTTGAGTTCACTTGCCCACATCTTTGCACCCTCTTTTGTAACTCCTTCAAAGAGTGGTCGAACTCCTAGGGGATCACGTGCAACTAGCAAGGTATTTGTTGCAGCATCATATGCCAAGATCGCAAAGACTCCGTCTATAACTCGAAATGCATGAGATGGAAGTACCGTAGACAGCAGATAGGGCAGGATCGCACAATCACTGGATCCTGCAGGAATATTCCATCGAAATTCTTCTGCCACTTGTGCATGATTATATAGTTCTCCATTGCACATAAGAGTCCAATATCCCTGTTGAATGGGTTGTGAAGTGAAGGCTCCTTTTACAGGTGTAACCCCATTAATGGCAAGGCGTGTAAATCCGAATAGAAGATTCGAGTCGGGAGGAGCAGCATAACAAATTTCTTCGGGTCCGCGTGGAAGAAGCATCTTTACTTGTTCTATAACGTCTGGGGATTGAAGAGTCCAGGTTGGATGTCCAAGACATCCCCATACTCCACACATAATGAGTTCTACTCATTCTGTGTGGAGTATAAATACTTAAAAAACCGCAAATAATTTATTTATTCAATGGCTATGGCAGGCGCTGCATCTGCAGGTGCTTCGGCAGATGCAGCAGGTGCTTCAGCAGGTGCTTCAACAGGTGCAGGTGCTTCAACCGGTGCAGGTGCTTCAACAGGTGCAGGTGCTTCAACCGGTGCAGGTGCTTCAACAGGTGCAGGTGCTTCAACAGGTGCAGGTGCTTCAACAGGTGCAGG
>Ga0114976_10000369_pt1 | contig 27899 bp, 25 predicted proteins | sample S_130805_EF_Meta_FD_87319 | JGI IMG/M metagenome (GOLD analysis project Ga0114976, IMG submission 87319) | Freshwater microbial communities from Lake Simoncouche, Canada to study carbon cycling - S_130805_EF_MetaG | ecosystem: Environmental > Aquatic > Freshwater > Lake | place: Lake... | reverse complement strand
GGCCAGGCCTATTCACCCGCGAATCGCTTGTCGCGAATCCACGCGGATCTCGCCGTCTCTTTGGGGCACCGTGCGAGTTTGCCGAATCGTTAGCAATTTGCGACATTAATTTCGAGCTTTTCCCTCTCACATTGGTGAACTCCGCCGGTAATATCAGGCAACGGTTCGCGCATCCCGCGTTTGCCGGTTGGAACAAGGCAATGGGAGATTCACACATGGCGACTGGGACCGTTAAGTGGTTCAACGCTGAAAAGGGCTACGGCTTCATCACCGTGGACGGCGACGGACAGGATGTTTTCGTTCACTACTCGGCGATCGACATGAATGGCTACAAGGTTCTCGAAGAAGGCCAGAAGGTGGTCTTCGAAGTTGGCACGGGAGCCAAGGGTCCTCAGGCGGAGTCAGTCAAGCTCGCCTAGTTTGGTCATTTCGAACTCGCTTGTGATGTGAGTCACGCGCGTTTCACTGGCATCCGGGGTTAGTCTGTGCAGGTGAACCGCACCACGATTGTCGCAGCCTCGATTCTGGCAATGCTCACCGTGACGGTTCTTTCGGGGTGTACCGGAGCTCAGCCGGTCCCGACACCTTCCTATACTCCGACCTACGTGCCACCTCCCGCGACTTCGATTGCCCCGCTCCGCGGCACCACTGTGCCGGCAGATTCACTGATGAATCCCTCCCTTGCAGCCAAAGTGGATAACCACGAGGAGGCCCGTCCGCAGTATGGCTTAGGTCACGCGGACATCGTTTTCGAGGAACTTGTCGAAGGTGGACTCACCCGGTACGTCGCGTTCTGGCAATCGGACATTCCGGCTCAAATCGGACCCGTGAGATCCATTCGTCCGATGGATCCCGACATCATTACGCCGTTCGGTGGGATTGTGGCCTATTCGGGCGGTCAACAACGTTTCGTCGAGATGATGATTGACACTCCGATTTTGAACATCATCGATGGGAGCGACGCAGCTGAAGGCTTGCTCTATCGCACGTCGGATAAGGACGGTCCGCACAACGTGGGGGTCGCCGCCCAGACCATCATTTCGCAACACATGGATATGGGACGTGCGCCGCAAATGTTTGCGTATTCGAGTTCGGTCGCGACGTCTTCCGCGATGCGCGATGGAGCCCCGGGCTCTAGTATCAACGTCACCTTCAGCGATGAGCGATACCCCACGTGGACCTTTGACTCGGGGGTTGATGGCTACCTTCGGTACCAGGAGGGCAGTGTTGCCGACATGACCGACGAGGGCGGACAGATCACCGCAACGAATGTTGTGGTCATGACGGTTGGCGTTGACTGGCAATACACGCCGGTTCCTCGAACAATCATGGTGGACTCGGGTGAAGCTTGGGTGTCGACGGGTGGCAAAACAATCCACGGTACGTGGGTGAAAGATTCTCGCGAGGCGCGGATTCGCCTCGTAGACGACTTCGGCATCGCAATCCGACTGGCTCCGGGCAATACCTGGATTGAAATGCCGCCTCGAGACGGTGGCACGGTCACCGTCAACCCTTAGCGATTGCCCCACGTGAGTTTGCACTCCCGGGTTGAGACTGCCAATATTGAATTAGCACTCATACACGTTGAGTGCTAACTATTCGGTTTACGGATTATGGTCCTAGGAGGGCTAAACACAACCATGGCAAAGATGATTGCGTTTAACGAAGAGGCACGTCGTGGCCTCGAGCGTGGGTTGAACATCCTCGCAGACACCGTCAAGGTAACGCTCGGCCCGCGTGGTCGCAACGTCGTGTTGGAGAAGAAGTGGGGAGCACCCACCATCACAAACGACGGTGTGTCGATTGCGAAAGAAATTGACCTCGAAGACCCCTACGAGCGCATCGGCGCCGAGCTGGTCAAGGAAGTTGCCAAGAAGACAGACGACGTCGCCGGTGATGGCACGACGACTGCGACCGTTCTCGCTCAGGCGCTTGTTCGCGAAGGACTTCGCAACGTCGCCGCCGGTGCTGACCCGATTGCTCTGCGTCGCGGCATCGAGAAGGCCGTTGAGGCCGTCTCCGCTCAACTGCAGAAGAACGCCAAAGAGGTTGAGACCAAAGAAGAAATCGCGGCTACCGCTTCGATTTCTGCGGCCGACCCGCAGATTGGTGCCATCATCGCCGAGGCCATCGACAAGGTGGGCAAGGAAGGTGTGGTCACCGTTGAGGAGTCCAACACGTTCGGCACCGAGCTCGAGCTGACGGAGGGTATGCGCTTCGACAAGGGTTACCTCTCGGCATACTTTGTCACCGATCCCGAGCGTCAGGAAGCGGTCTTCGAAGACCCGTACATCCTCATCGTGAACTCGAAGATCTCGAGCATCAAGGATCTCATCCCGGTCATTGAGAAGGTTGCCCAGACGGGTAAGCAGTTGCTCATCATTGCCGAGGACGTCGAAGGCGAAGCTCTCGCGACTCTCGTCGTCAACAAGATTCGTGGCATCTTCAAGTCGGTTGCCGTCAAGGCCCCTGGCTTCGGTGACCGTCGCAAGGCCATGCTGCAGGACATCGCCATCCTCACCGGTGGTCAGGTCATCTCGGAAGAGGTCGGACTCAAGCTCGACACGGTCGACCTCGAACTCCTCGGTAGCGCTCGCAAGGTGGTCATTACCAAGGACGAGACCACCATCGTTGAGGGCGCCGGAGACCCCGAGCAGATCGCGGGTCGCGTGGCTCAGATTCGCCAGGAAATCAACAACACCGACAGCGACTATGACCGTGAAAAGCTCCAGGAGCGTCTCGCGAAGCTCGCTGGTGGTGTCGCCGTCATCAAGGCGGGTGCCGCCACGGAGGTTGAACTCAAGGAGCGTAAGCACCGCATCGAAGACGCTGTGCGTAACGCGAAGGCAGCCGTCGAAGAGGGTATCGTCCCCGGAGGTGGTGTCGCACTCATTCAGGCTGGCTCCGTGCTCGACACGCTGAAGCTCAAGGGTGACGAGGCGACCGGTGTGAACATCGTGCGCGTTGCCATCGAAGCTCCGTTGCGTCAGATTGCTCTCAACGCGGGTCACGAGCCCGGCGTTGTGGTCGACAAGGTGCGCTCGCTCCCGAACGGTCACGGCCTCAACGCTGCGACCGACGAGTACGGCGACCTTGTTGCACAGGGCATCATCGACCCCGCCAAGGTGACGCGTTCGGCGTTGCAGAACGCGGCATCGATTGCCGGCCTGTTCCTCACGACCGAAGCCGTTGTTGCCGAGAAGCCCGAAAAGCAGGCCGCCCCGATGGGTGACCCGAGCGGCGGGATGGACTTCTAAGTCTGACCAAAACCAAAACCAGCTGTGGTCCCTCCCGTATTCGGGAGGGACCACAGCTGTTTCGCGCCGGCGATGGGGGCAACCGCCGCGCGAGCCTGAGTATGTCTTCGACGCTCCAGCGTCATTAATCGGGAAGACGCAACTATCCGGAGAACATCCGTGTGGTCGCGACCTCCATCTCGGCATAGTGACGCGCCGCGGTGGCAAGCGCGCTGTTGAGCGAGGACAGGCTTTCCTCGACGCGCACTTGTGTCTGGTGCCAGGCATCGACGGTGGTTTGAAACGCGGTGGCGGCAGGGCCAGACCACGATGCCTGGAGGTCGGCGAGCTGTGACCGTAGAGCGGCAACTTCCGCCTGAATTCGCTGAACAGATCCGGCGACGGTGGCGGACGCGTGAGTGACAGCATCGCTGTCAACGTGGAATTGAGTCATGCCGGGATGGTAGCGCTCGACTTGCGCGTCGCGGAGCTGTGAGCCATCCCGTTGGGTGCGAATCCTAGGCTTCGTTTGGGTGGACAACAGGAAGAGTCACGCTAAAGGTGGCTCCACCCCCCGGGGTTTCTGTCACATCAATCGAGCCCCGGTGGGCAGCCACGATGGATGCAACGATGGCGAGACCGAGACCGGATCCGCCTGTTTCTCGGGTCCGCGACGAGTCTGCCCGCCAGAATCGTTCGAATATCTTTTGGCGAATTTGAGGCGCGATGCCGTCGCCATGATCAACAACAGAAATTGTGGCGCACCGTGCCGATAAGTTACCGCTCGGCGAAAGGCGAATCTCGAGAGGCGTCGTTGTTGGAGTGAATCGAATCGCGTTCCCCAAGAGATTTGTCATGACTTGGCGGATCTTGTCTTCGCTCGCCTGAATCGTCAGGTCAGCTTGTTCGTCGACTCCGCCCTCGACAACGACATCGATTTTCCGGTCAGGGTCGACGGCCCGGGCATCCATTGCCGCATCATGAGCGAGGGTGACGAGGTTGACATCGCCGATTTCGAGCGGTCGGGACTCATCAAGCCGCGCGAGGGCGAGCAGGTCTTCGACGAGGACACCCATGCGAATGGCTTCTTTTTCGATGCGATCCATTGCTTGGGCAATGTCGGTTTTTTTCGGCAACGCCCCCATTCGATAGAGCTCGGCGTATCCACGCACGGAAACCAGAGGAGTGCGCAGTTCGTGGGACGCGTCACCAATGAAGCGTTGCATTTGAGCAAGGCCGCGATTTCGATCGGCAAACGCGCGATCGATTCGACCGAGCATGATGTTGAGTGCCCGATTGAGCCGACCAACTTCGGTGTTGGGTGTTGCCCCAGGTAGTCGTTGGCTGAAGTCACCGTCGGCAATTGCTGCCGCCGTTTGTTCAACTTCCCGAAGTGGCGCAAATGTCGTCGTCACAAGGAAACGAGTCAAGAGTGCACCGACGATAACAACACCGATTCCGAAGCCGAGAAAGATGGACAGGTATGTCGTCATGAGTCGATCGACACTCTTCGTCGAGGCCGCAACAATGAGAGATCCCTTTAAGCCGGAAAAGTCTTGAAAGACCACGGGTGCGGCGACCGCGTGAAAAGTCGTCCGCCCATCAATGCTTTTCAGCACGAAAACGTTTCCGTTTGAAGTGCTCGTGTCTTGCGCAGACCATGTGCTCGACATATTCGGGAGTAACCCCGTACTCTTCTCGCCCCAATTTCGCGCGAGCAGCGTGCCGTCAGCAGAGTAGAGCGCGTAGTAGTAGTCGCTGGGCGATGTGGAATTTCCTGTGGTCGCACTCGAGTCGTCGAGAAGTCTGGTCAGATCCACTGCAACAGCCGAAATTTCGCTGTCCAATTGCCCGATGAGTGCTGGCTTGAGCATTGCCATCGTGCCAATTCCGGACACGAGGAGCCCGAGGGTTAGCAGAAGTACGGTAACCGCGGTGATCTTCGTGCGCAGGGAAATCGCATCGAGGCGATTCTGCAACGCGAGGGCCATACGACTACTTTGCCACCCGAAGCATGTAACCGAAGCCACGTTTGGTCTGAATCAGTGGCTCGCTGGAGTGCTGGTCGAGCTTGCGTCGCAGGTAGGACACATACGATTCCACAATTCCCGCGTCGCCATTGAAATCGTATTCCCAGACATGGTCGAGAATTTGCGCTTTCGAAAGAACGCGGTTGGGATTCTGCATGAGATAGCGCAGCAACTTGAATTCGGTCGGACTCAGCTCGACCGCAACGTCGGCGATGCGCACTTCGTGCGTGTCTTGATCCATGACAATTTCTCCGGCGCGCATGATCGATTCCTCTTCGGCCACGGTGGTGCGACGAAGAATCGCCTTGATTCGAGCCACAATTTCGTCGAGGCTGAAGGGTTTTGTGACGTAGTCATCGCCACCGACTGTGAGACCCGTGATCTTGTCCTGGGTGTCATCTTTCGCTGTGAGAAAGAGAATCGGTGAGGTGTATCCCGCTTCCCGCAGACGCTTGGTGACGGAGAATCCATTCATGTCGGGGAGCATGACGTCAAGAATGATGAGGTCGGGTTCGTTTGCGAGAACGGCCGAAATGGCAGCGGCGCCGTTACCGACGGCCTGCACACGGAACCCGGCAAAACGCAGGCTTGTGGTGAGCAAGTCGCGAATGTTGGGTTCGTCGTCAACTATGAGAATTTTTGGGCTTTCCATGCCCCCGACGATACTGCGTGTTTCCTGAAGGTTATCTGGGAGTCAGCAAATGTTTCCTGATTTTTTGATTAGAGAGTGTGAGCATCCACAATCTCGTAGGCATAACCCTGCTCGGTGAGGAAGCGTTGACGATTGGCTGCGTAATCCTGATCGATGGTGTCTCGCGCAACGAGAGTGTAGAAGGTGGCGGTGCGCCCCGACTTTTTTGGGCGCAACAACCGACCAAGGCGTTGAGCCTCCTCTTGTCGCGACCCGAACGCTCCGGAGACCTGAACGGCAACGCTCGCTTCGGGCAAGTCGATTGAAAAGTTCGCGACCTTGCTGACGACGAGCACACGAATTTCACCCGAGCGAAACGCGTGAAACAGTCGTTCGCGTTCATCCACCGGTGTTGCGCCAGTGATTTCCGGAACATCCAGCGCTTCGCCCAGAATTGCCAGTTGATCGAGATACTGCCCGATAACCAAGATCTGATCATCCGGATGCTCCGCAATGAGCTGCTTGACCACGCTCAATTTCTCGGGACTCGACGCGGCCATCCGGTATCGGTCGGCATCACTGGCGGCGGCATAGCGAAGTCTCTCGTCTTGACTGAGGTCGATGCGGACCTCTTTACACACGGCCGGAGAAATGAAGCCCTGAGCTTCAATCTCTTTCCACGGGGCATCAAATCGCTTGGGACCAATGAGGCTAAACACGTCGGATTCGCGCCCGTCTTCGCGCACGAGTGTTGCGGTAAGACCAAGACGTCGACGAGCCTGTAGCTCGGCGGTGAGTTTGAAGACGGGGGCCGGAAGTAGGTGCACCTCGTCATAAATAACGAGTCCCCAGTCTTTGGCATCAAGCAACGACAGGTGCGCGAATTCGCCGGCACGCTTGGCGGTGAGTATTTGATAGGTGGCAATCGTGACGGGCTTGATTTCTTTGATTTGCCCTGAGTATTCGCCAATGTCGTCGGCAGTGAGACTCGTGCGAGCGAGCAATTCGTCGCGCCACTGGCGAGCGGACACGGTATTGGTCACCAATATCAGCGTGTCGGTATCCGTTCGAGCCATAGTGGCCGCACCGACGAGAGTCTTTCCGGCGCCGCACGGAAGGACGACTACCCCCGACCCTCCGGTAAGGAAGTTTTCAACGGCCTTCTCTTGATAGTGGCGAAGTGACCAGCCGTTCGTATTGAGATCGATGTTGAACGGAGCACCGGGCCGGAATCCGGCTCGATCCTCCGCCGGCCAACCGAGCTTCAGCAACTCCTGTTTGAGTTGTCCGCGTGCCCAAGGCGCCACGTCGAATGCGCCGTCTGAACGCGCGGTGAGCAATTCGACCGTTCGTTTCGACTTGGCGACTTCGGCAAGGACTGCCGGGTCGGTCCCCCGAAGCAGTAGTGAGCCCGATTCGTCGCGTTCGATAGTGAGTCGTCCGTACCGGTTCATTGTTTCTCTAATGTCGAGCGACACCGTCGCAGGCACCGCGAACTTCGAAAACCGCTCGAGAGTGGAGAGAATCTCGTCGGCAGTGTGCCCGGCTGCTCGCGCGTTCCAGAGGCCCAGCCTCGTAATGCGGTACGTATGCACATGCTCCGGAGCGCGCTCAAGTTCCGCAAAAACAGCCAGCTCATGGCGTGCATCCGCAGCCAGGGCATGCGCAACCTCGAGCAACACCGTGCGGTCGCTCTGAACGATGAGTGGTCCGTCGGGCATAGTTTTTCTACGCAACCCCTGTCGTGAGAGTGACAATGCTCGCCATGGGGAGCGTGCGCTCCACATCCGTCGCCGTATCGCGGGCGCGCAACCGGCCGTTCGCCACTGAGAGCGGAACGACGGTCATCGACTTGCTTGACCCGTCGGGCATCCCGAAGGTCAACTGCAAAGTTGCCTTTTCACGAATTGCAAGCGACACTTGGCGTTCTCGCCAGGCCGCACCATCGTCGAGCGTTGTGATGTTGCCCGTGATGGCGGCGCCGTCCGACACGACGCGATCCACCAGCGTGTGTGCGGCGGGGACGGGTACCGGCTTTGAAATGACCGGGAGCGAGACGGAGCGCGGGCGTGCGACAACGTTCCCGTCCTCGTCCTCCAGAACGGCGGGGTGTTTCTCTGCAACCAGCACATCGAGTGTCGATAGAGCGTCACGCCGCGTCGTGGCCGTCGTCGGGGAGCCCCGATCCCAGGCGAGGGAGGCGAGGGCGGAGTCGGCGAGCAACAGGTCCAATAATTCGGCATCACGAGCGGTGACGAATGAACCACCACCCCACTCACGCACGCGAATGGCGCCGAACCGCGAACCGGATTCCTCAACAAGGTAGCGAACGGGTTGAGGCAAGGGTGAAGCCGAGATCTCTTCCAATCGCGAAAGAATGGCATCCGGGGTCAAACCCAGCGTCATCGCGTGGGTGACACGCGTGCTCGTAATTCGAAAAGTCGAGGCGAGCCCGGAATGTTCCACATCGCACAGTCGGCGAAGAAGGTCGTCCGCTTCGGGTTGAAGGAGACCCGGCGCGACAATGGTCAAGTCGTTCTGGATGTAAACCTGTGTGACCATTTCGGGGAGCGACTCGTTTGCCCGTGCCGCCAGCGACACCGCATCACCACGCAATGCCACTTCGGCCAAGGGGATTCGGACGTGTGACGCAACGAGTCCTAAATGTGCCGCGTTCCGCACGGCGCTCGATACGAGATCAAGGATCCACGCGGAGTCGAGCGGGTAGAGCCATCGCACGTATGCATCGAGTGCAGAGCCCCAGTCATATTGTTCGCGAAGAATGTCGGCGACTCGCCCATCGAGTGATTCGTGCCAGGCGAGTGCGAGAGTCACCCATCGTTGGGCTGGGTTTGCCAGTTGCCAATCGTCGAAATCAGATCCCGCCATGTACCAGCCGTCAACAAAGTGGATAAGCCGCGCGTGTGACGCAAAACTGAGAGCGTCAGCGAGACTGAGGCCGGCATGCTCGATATTGAGTCCGAGGCGAACGGCATCGGCTGCTGCAAGGTTGCCCGAGGCGAGACGTCGGACCGGAGACAGAGCTATCGCCTGCGCCAGGTCATCGATGGCCGTCGTCAGCAACAGACCGCGTTCGATACCGACGCGGTCGCGTTCTTGGTTCTCGCTCAATTTTTCATTGGGTTCACCCGTTCTCACCGAGTCACGGAGTCGGCTCGCCGGTTGCGCGTCGGACGGCTTCAGATTCCACTTCTCGAGTGCCAGGCGAGCAGTGAGGGTCACTTCTTCGAGTGCGACGAGTCGACCGTCGGGAGATTCGGTCGCTAACGCCAGCGAATGCACCAACTCGTTGTCTGAGTTCACGTCGCCGTCGGCGAGCTGAACGAGGGTGGTGCGGGGGACGCGCGCCAGGGCATCCATGATGTTCTGCGAATCCAGGAACGCATCGGCGAGATCAAAAAAGTCTCGAATGTGAGCACCCGAAATTTTTCTTTGAGTGACAAGTGAAATCAGTTGGGCGCGGTCACGTAATTTGAGGTCACGCGCTAAGCGCAGCGAGGAGTCGGTCACAGTCATTCCCTAGCGCGCCGTGCCGGCAGAATGTCGGCGGCGACGAACGATGTTGACGATGAAGAGGGCGATGAAGAGCGCAAACCCTAGGGGGAGTCCGACGAGAGGGAGCGTCACGACTATGAGCCACACCGGGCCCGCGCCGGGCAAATGAAGAACGCCGGTGACGACGACGATAGCGAGAAAACAGAGGACGGACAGGCCGATGCACGAGGCCGTCATCATTACCAGAATTCGTTCCGCCCGAGAAGGTTCATACGTGTCTTCAGCCATCCCTCCAGAATACGCGCACTGAGGGAGGTCGTGTGACGCCGGTAGACTCGTCACACAATCGGACCACACAGGGAGCATCATGCCAAGCGGCAAAGTCAAGTTTTATGACGACGAGAAAGGTTTCGGCTTCATCACTTCTGATGAGGGCGACGAGGTCTTCTTGCATGCAAGCGCGTTGCCCGAGGGGGTTCAAGTGCGCCCAGGAACACGCTTGGAATTCGGCATCGCCGATGGCAAGCGAGGTCCGCAGGCACTTTCCGTGCGAGTTCTTGAGTCGCCCACGCCACTGAGCAAAATGAATCGCAAGGGTGCTGACGATATGGCCGTCATCGTGGAAGATTTAGTTAAGTTGCTCGACGGCATCGGAAATGGCTTGCGACGCGGACGATATCCCGAGGGTGCCCAGGGCGCAAAGATTGCTGCACTGTTGCGGCGAGTCGCCGACGACTTCGACAGCTAGGAACAAAATGACAGTCGAAACGGATGCGGAACAAGCCCTCGCCGTTAGTGCCCTGCACGAAATTACGCCAGCGACGACCGTCGGTGCTTTTCGTGATCGAGTAGTCGGGGACGACGGCGTCGTCACGCTCACATTCCACAGCACGATGGCGGGATACCCGGGCTGGGTGTGGAACGTGGCGATCGCCACGGTTGATGCGAACGCACCGACGGTGCTTGAGCTTGAGCTGTTGCCCGACGATGGCTCGCTCATTGCACCCGACTGGGTACCTTGGTCGCAGCGTCTCGCCGAGTACAAAGAGGCGGCGCGACTGGCCAGGGAAGCCGGCGAGTTGACTGATGACGACGAGCCGGTGATCGTGCCAGATGACGAAGATTTCGACGGAGATCTGGGTTTGGCGGCGCTGGACGAAGACGACGAAGACGACGACGACGAAGACGACGAAGACGACGATGAGGACTCGGACGACGAAGACGACGAAGACGACGAAGACGACGATGAGGACTCGGACGACGAAGACGACGATGAGGACTCGGACGACGAAGACGACGACGAAGATGACGAAGACGACGACGATGACGTCGCGTCTGATGAAGAAGACGACGAGTCCGATGACGAGCTGGATGACGAGCCGGACGACGACTCGCGCGACTAGTTTCTAGAGTTGCTCGACCACGACGTCGATGCATGCTGTGAGTGCACGCACATCGTCGGGCTCGACCGATGCGAACGTGGCCACGCGAATTTGATTACGGCCGAGCTTGCGGTACGGCTCGGTGTCGACAATCCCGTGTGCGCGGAGAACCTTTGACACGGCAGAGGCATCCACGTGGTCAGAGAAATCGATTGTCACGACAACTTGAGAGCGATGGGCGGGATCCGCGACAAACGGTGTGGTGAAGTCTCGCGCTGTGGCCCACTCGTAGAGCACGCTCGACGACTCTCGCGTGCGCGCGTCGGTCCAGGCGAGTCCACCGTTGTCGTTCATCCACTGCACCTGGTTTTCCATCAGCAATAGCGTGCCGATTGCCGGTGTATTCAGCGTTTGCTCGAGACGGCTGTTATCAATCGCATTTTTGAGGCTTAAAAACTCGGGAATCCACCGACCGCTTGCAGCGATTTGTTCGACTCGCTCGATTGCGGCGGGCGAAAACAAAGCAAACCAGAGACCGCCGTCCGAGGCGAAGTTCTTTTGGGGCGCGAAGTAGTAGACGTCTGTTTCGGACACGGTGAAGTCAATTCCGCCGGCTGCACTCGTCGCGTCGACAACGGTCAAGGCTCCCGCATCGCCATTGACTCGACGCACCGGTGCCATCACGCCCGTTGAGGTCTCGTTGTGTGGCCAGGCGTAGACGTCAATGCCCGAGCGGGGAATCACCTCGCTTCGTGATCCGGCTGGGGCTTCGATTACCTCGGGTGCCGTCAGGAATGGCGTGGTCGCTGCGGTGGCAAATTTCTGGCCGAACTCGCCGAAGACAAGATTTTGGGCGCGAGTCTCGATCAGCGAGAAGGCCGCCGCATCCCAGAAGGCCGTCGACCCGCCATTACCGAGAATGACTTCGTAGCCGTCGGGTGCGCGGAACAATTCGGAAAGCCCCGAGCGAACTCGTCCAACTAGGTTTTTCACCGGCGGCTGACGATGAGACGTACCGAGAAGTTCAGCACCGGCACCGGCAAGATAGGCAACTTGCTCGGGCCGAACCTTCGACGGACCACACCCGAAACGTCCGTCACGGGGGAGTAATTGGGAAGGAATCGAAATGTCGGCCATAACCCCAGATTCTACCGGTGCCATTTTTGGCCGTTCGTCGTGCCAGTAGTCTGGAAAACGCGGAAGCGCATCCGACGACATTCATTGAGGGCAAGACGTTGCACGATCTGATCGACACGACAGAAATGTATTTGCGCACGATTCTCGAATTGGAAGAAGAGGGCATCGTGCCGATGCGTGCACGCATTTCCGAACGGCTCGAACACAGTGGGCCGACGGTCTCGCAAACCGTTGCGCGCATGGAGCGCGACGGACTCGTCATCGTCTCTGACGATCGTCGCTTGAAATTGACGGATGAAGGTCGCCGCAAAGCTGTCGTTGTTATGCGCAAGCATCGACTAGCGGAGCGGCTCTTGCGCGATGTGATTGGCCTCGAGTGGGAGTATGTGCACGAAGAAGCATGTCGCTGGGAGCACGTGATGAGCGATCATGTCGAGCGCAAGATTCTTGACTTGCTCGCCGACCCGAGCGAGTCTCCCTACGGAAATCCGATTCCCGGTCTTTCCGAGTTCGGATTGCGCGAGGCTGACGTCTTTGCCGCCGGACTCGTCACGGCTGATTCGGCGACTCGCGAGACACCGGTTCGGGGTGTGCTTCGGCGTATCGCGGAACCTGTTCAACACGACCCTCGTATGTTGCGGCGTTTGCTCGACGCGGGTGTCATCCCGGGGGCCGAGATTTCGGTCATCCGAAACGATGACGACTTCACCGTGGATGTGCAGGGGATTGCCAGCCAGGTGGCAATACCCCTAGATATAGGGTCCCATTTGTTTCTCGACCCCGATATCTCGTAGTTTTCGCGTTATTTGCAAATCCGGGACACGCCGTCAGCGAAGTGTCGTCCCGGTTACCTGCGGGTAACATGGAAGGTGGTTCACGGTAAACACTCGCCGTGGCCCTCATGGCAGAGGCGTTCCAACACCCGCCCCTCTGCTCGAGAAATCGACGCAAACAGTGCATCGTGGCGGGGTAAGCAACCTAGCTTGTTGGAGCGCCGGAGAGAAATCTTTTGGCAGATTTAGGTAAGAACACCGGACCGGGCGAATATCGCCTCTCGCGGGCTGGTCGCAAGCTTTACTCATCGCAATCGCGTAAATCGACCCTGTCCCGGTCGTCCCGGCAACGCCTGACTCGTTCCGCGGGTCACGTTATCGAAGCTGCGATGTCGACCTTGACCACCGCACGCGACGCGGCCGCGTCAAAGCAGGAACGAGCGAACGCAGCCTGGGCGGCGAAGGTTGCATCAGCCACACGGTCGCCGCGGCGACGTCTGGCGACCGTGGGAGTTTCCGCGATCGCCTTCGCGCTCGTGGGTACCTTCGCGCTACCGGCCTATGCATTGACGCCCGGAACGATCGAATCGGAATACGGACAGGCCTTGGCCGCGCAGTCGATTTCGGCACACAACGCAGCGTCGGACGCGTCGCGCCCCACATCCGTGTCAGTTACGGATCCCGTGGTCGAGATTGTGCGCCCGTCGTACTCCGGACCGACCTACCGAGATTTTCTTGCGAACCCGCCGTACCCAGATTTCAGTCTTGCGGCAGTTTTCGACGATGCGCGCCAGTACATTGGGACGCCGTATCTTGCGTATGGCGCGACTCCAGCGGGCTTTGACTGCTCAGGGTTCACCATGTTTGTCTATTCCAAATTTGGAATTGAGCTGCCACACATGGCGTCGTCTCAGCTCAACATGGGAACGCCTATTGCGGAGGCGGATGCCCAGCCTGGTGACTTGGTCTGGATGCCCGGACACGTTGGGTTCTGGGCCGGACCGGGCATGATGCTCGACTCACCGACGGAGGGCGAGAGCATCGAGATTCGCCCGATTTGGTCGAGCTACTACATCGTCTTCCGGGTAGGAATTAACTAGTTTCGCGTTTGGCAGTATTTCTTCACCTGATTTCGGCGCGCCGTTTCTGACGCTCTCAGGTTTTCGGGCGTAGGTTCATCCCAAGAACTTCTGTTGTTCCTGCACGCCACGCAGGAAAGGTCGAAGGAGGCGCGATGCAAACCTTGGTTCTCAACGCGGGCTATGAGCCGCTTGCCGTTGTGTCGTTTCGACGAGCGCTGATGCTCGTGCTAAATGACAAGGCGTCGGTGATCAAGATAGACCCCGAGCATCCCATACAAACGGTCACTGCAACGTTCGATCGCCCCAGTGTTATCGTCTTGCGCCGCTACGTACGAGTCCCGTATGTGCGGCGCATTCCTGTTTCGCGGAGAGGCGTGCTGCGTCGAGATGGGTATCGGTGCGCTTACTGCCCCGCCTCAGCGACCACGATCGATCACGTGGTGCCGCGATCGCGGGGCGGTCAGGATTCATGGGAAAACCTAGTGGCCTGCTGCTTTCGGTGTAACAACGTCAAGGGCGACCGGATGCTGCGTGATCTCGGGTGGTCCTTGCGCACGGCGCCTCGCATGCCGAGCGGACCGGCGTGGTTTGCGATGGGCATCGAGAAGCGTCAATCCGAGTGGGACGACTTCTTGGCGGCGGCGTAGGCGGCTTGCACCAGCGACCTGGCGAACTAGCGAACGCGTCCGCTTCGACTTGCCCAGCGTCCGTGGGCGTAATCGACAACAATGGGCACTTCGAAGCACCTCGTCGAATTTTCCGAAGTCAGGACTGCGGTCGCGGGGCCCGATTCGATGACTTTGCCGTGTCGATGGCCAATGGGCGTGCTTCCACCTGCGCAATCGTAGTGACCCATTTCGTCTCGATCACTCTTTGAAGGTATCAAAATATGAACAAGGCTTGATAAATGAACACACGTTCATATAATGAATGTACGTTCATTTTTCTCGTCGAACAGAACTGTGAATCAGCATCACTTACAAAGGAGCAAGTGACATGGCGGCAAAAGCCAATTCGTCAGACGCGACGTTGACTGTGCAGCGCGCCGAAACGCTGGTTCCTCTCGTAAAGACAGTGCAGGTTACGCGCCGATTTGGTGGTGTTACCGCCGTGAGCAACGTTGACCTCGAGGTATTCCCTGGTGAGCTCGTTGGCATCATGGGCCCGAATGGGGCAGGCAAGAGCACATTGCTGTCGCTTTTGTCCGGTACGCGACGCCCAAGCTCGGGTTCCATCGAAGTATGCGGAAAAGACTTCTCCAAGATCACGCACAGCGATGCAGCCCACATTGGCGTGGGACTCGCTCACCAGATTCCAAAACCATTCAGAAAGCTGACAGTTCGAGAAAACGTCGAGATTGCGTCCTACGTCGTGCCGCGTGCACGCCGCAAGGCCGTCATCGAGCATGCCCTCGAGCTCACCGGACTAGCGAATCGTGCAGACAAGATTGCCGGTTCGCTAGGACTCCTTGAACTGAAGCGACTCGAAGTTGCTCGTGTCTTGGCGCTAGACCCTCAGCTCGTGTTGCTTGACGAGGTTGCAGCCGGGTTGAACGGTTCTGACCTCGACGAATTGATTGAACTCGTGCGCCAGGTTCACGCGGGTGGCAAGACCGTGATTTTGGTCGAGCACGTGCAGGAGGTCATCCACCAACTGGCACAGCGGGTCGTTGTCCTCGAGTGGGGTGAAAAACTCCTCGAAGGCACGCCAGCTGAGGTCTCGAAAGACCAGCGGGTCATCGACATTTACCTCGGGGATTCCGAGAAGTCACAGAGCCCGAAGCGCTCTACGAAGGTCGAAGAAGCGGCTCCCCGCCTCGAAGTAAAGAACCTTTCAAGTGGATACGGGCCGGTAAACGTTTTGACCGATGTCAGCCTTTCGGTTCGTCCCGGTGAAATTTTGGCAGTTTTGGGTTCGAATGGCGCGGGCAAATCAACTCTGGCCAAGACGATCGAGGGTCTAGTGAAGGCGAAGTCCGGGACGATTTCGTTCAAGGGCAACGACATCACGTCTGCACCCGTCTTCAAGCGCATGCGCGCCGGTGTGGCACTCGTTCCCGAAGGTCGTCGCCTGTTCGCTGAGCTCTCGGTCAAAGAGAACCTGGCTCTCGGTCTCAAGTCACCCCGCCACACAGAGCCACTCGACAAGGTGTACGAGTTGTTCCCCAAGTTGGTCGAACTCGCCGACAGACGTGCGGGAAACCTTTCGGGTGGTGAGCAACAAATGGTCGCCATTGGGCGCGCGCTCGCTGGGGAACCCGAAGTCATCATTTTCGACGAGCTCTCGCTGGGTCTCGCGCCCATCATCGTCGACCGCATGCTTGACGCCGTTGCGAAGATCGCTGACTGGGGCACCTCAGTCATCCTGATCGAGCAAAGCGTTCACAAGACTCTCTCGCTCGCAGACAAGATTCTTGTTCTGCGACGAGGAGAAGTGGTGTTCTCGGGCGCTCCGTCCGAAATCACCGAAGAGAAACTTCAGGGCGCCTACCTGGGCGTTCAATGAAGTTGCAATCCGCAGTATCACAGCACAAAAAACTAAGGAGTACTTTCGTGAAGAAACGCATGTTGGCTGTGGCCGCAATTGTGGCCACAAGTAGCCTCCTGCTCGCCGGATGTTCGGCAAGCGGCGGCACGGGTGACACCATCACTCTTGGTGCAACCCTTCCCCTGACCGGTCCGCTTCAGGCGTTCGGTACCTCGCTGCAGACCGGCTACCAGGCCGCAATCGACGAGGTCAACGCAGCCGGAGGTCTCGACGTCGGTGGCACCAAGCACCAGATCGAGCTCGTCGTTCAAGACAACGCTTCCGACGGCAACACTGCAGCAGAGCAGGCGAAGTCGCTCGTTCTCGACAGCGGAGCTATTGCACTGCTCGGACCGGCAACGCCGCCCCTCACCATTCCGGTCTCGGCCGCTGCAGAGCAGCTCGGTGTGCCCCTGGTGAGCACCATCACGCCTATCAAGGGATGGCTCTCGGGCGCTCCTGAGGGTGGCTACCAGTACTCGTGGGATCTCTTCTTCGACGAGGTTCAGATGACGCAGACTCAGTTCCAGGCTGCTGACACAGTGGAGACCAACAAGAAGGTTGTTCTCTTCACCGACACCGAAGAAGACGGACCCATTCAGGCCGGTCTCTGGGCAGAAAACGCCAAGAAGTACGGCTACGAGATTGTTGACGCAATCGAGTTCCCCGTGGGTAACACCAACTTCTCGAGCCAGGTCGCTCAGGCCAAGGCTTCTGGCGCCGACATCGTCATGGCACAGATCATTCCGCCGGACGGCATTGCGCTGCTCAAGGAAATGAAGACGCAGGGCTACGACCCCCAGTTGATGTTCATGGAGAAGGCCGGTAACACCGGTGGCTACCCGACCATCACCGAAGGTCTCGCCGACGGCGTGCTCGCAGCGAACTGGTTCGCCGCTGGCATGGGTCTCGACCGTGAGCAGGAATTCATCGACCTCTACAAGGATGTCGTTGGTGGAGTGAACTCTGACCTCGGAACCATCGTGTGTGGTTACACGGTTGCTCAGGTTGTTCTCGAAGCACTCACGGCTGCTGGATCGACCGACCCGGCCGCGTTGAACGACGCGATTGGCAAGACGGACAAGACGTTCCCGGCTACGCACGTCAAGTTCGGCGCCGACCACTCATCGCCTCTCGTCGTTGTTCAGACCCAGTGGGTCGGAAACGACCAGATTCTGGTCACGAACACGGACGGTTCGCCGGCCAACCCGATCATCACTCCGGTCGCAGGACTGAAGTAACGATCACCCTCTAAAAATCGATAAGTGAGGTACGTGTCATGGATGTCGTAGTTCAAGGACTTTTGCTCGGTGGGCTTTACGCCACCGCCGCGCTCGGCCTCTCGCTGGTGTTTGGCACCATGCGCCTGGTCAACCTTGCCCACGGCCAGTTCCTGGTTGTTGGCGCGTACCTCACTTCGATTTTGGTTTCAATCATCGGAGGCGATCCGCTTCTGTTAGCAATTCCCGTTGCGTTGGTGGTAGGTCTCTTGGCCTACCCCATCCAGCGGTACATTTTCACGCCCGTGATGGCGCAAGGCGAAGAAGCCCCCATCACGGCAGCGTTTGGCGTAGGTCTCGCGATTCAGACCATTCTGATTCTTGTTTTCTCGTCTGACCCCAAGTCGCTGACCGCACCTTATGCCACCGCCCAGCTGAACCTGTTCGGAATACCCATTAATGTTTCGCTGTTGATTGCCACGGCAATCGGCATCGCCATCGTGATCATCCTCACGTTCGTGCTCAAGCGCACGCCCTTTGGGCGGCAGGTTCGTGCCGCTTCTCTCGACGCCGAGGCGGCGGGGTTAGTCGGTATTGACGTCAAGAAGACATACGCGCGAGTCATGGCCATCTCGGCAGCCACCGCATCCATCGGTGGCGTTCTTGTTGCCATGTCGTTTGCTATTGCACCGTCATCCGGCACGGGTTGGCTCTTGCGCGCGTTCACCGTCGTCGTGATTGGTGGTCTTGGCTCACTGCCGGGAACGATCTATGGCGGGCTTATCGTCGGTCTCGTCGAAAGCGTGGGCGCCGTCACCATCGGCCCGCAGTATCGCGACCTCGTTGTCTTCGGCGTGCTGGTCATCATTCTTATTGTTCGACCGAACGGCCTCTTCAAGAAAGCGGTGAGAACATGACCAGCTCGACATCGTCCTTTGCGCGACTTGTGCGCAATCCCTCCGTCGTTCCCATTGGAGTTGCAGTCCTCGTGGCCGTCGTCGCTATCGCGATGTCCAGCGTCGTGACAAAGGGTGTTGCCAATCAGCTCACCGAACTACTTTTGCTCGTCACGCTGGCACTCGCCTGGAACCTCGTCGGCGGCTACGGCGGTCAGTTCTCGCTGGGCCACTCCATCTTCGTTGGTATGGGCGGATACGCAACGGCCGTGATCCTCACGCTGTTTAAGACTCCCTTGATTCCGACAATTTTGCTCGCCGGACTCGCATCAGCATTTATCGGCGTGCTTCTTGCCTACCCGCTGCTTCGACTTCGCGGCCCGTACCTCGCTGTCGGCTCGCTCGGAATGACGCTGGCCGTATATGGCTGGATGATCAACTGGGACTTCACTAAGGCATCGGCGAGCTATCAGATTCCGAAATACGCGATGCTCAGCATTCCCACGTTGTTCGTTTACACAACGATTCTCGCTCTCGTGGCGTTCATTGCCGTTTTCTTGCTCGTTCGCTCACCGCTCGGGCTTCGCCTCGTTGCGTTGCGTGATGACGAGACCGGAGCTGCGAGCTTGGGTGTTCGACGCGTGCGCACGCTCATTCCCGTGTGGGCGCTCAGCGGTCTGCTCACGGGTCTGATGGGTTCACTCGGCGCATTACAAAAGGGCACGATTACCGTCGATGCTGCCTTTGCTCTGCAATTCAGCCTGGATGCGGTCATTATTTGTGTCATCGGTGGTCTTGGAACTCTCTCCGGTCCTCTGATCGGTGCTGTCATCGTGTACTACTTGCGCCAGTTCTCCGATGACTACTCCAACCTGGCGCTCGTTATCGAGGCCGTCGTGGTTATCCTGGTCGTGCGCTTCGTGCCCGGTGGCGTCGTGGGAATCTTCTCGCGCCTGATTTTCGCTCTTCGCGTGCGAATGGGTAAGCCACCGGCATCCATTGCAACGCAGGCCTTGCCTGTCGTGAAGCGTCGCGATCGCCGCTAGCGGTTACGGCGATGTATCCATTCATCGCCCAAAACTTCCATAAATCCGGCGAAAATTCGTTGGGTTTCTTGCCAATGGATACATTCGTGCAATAAAGTCATTCTCGTTGCACGACCGGAAATCGAGGAGGAGTCAGGACATGAGCCAGACAGAACCAATCTTCGCGACCGTCGTCATCGATGGTCCCGATCGCAATTTGCTGAATCCCGACGTCATGGCGAAAGTGGGCACCGACTTGCTCGCTGCCGACACTGACGCCAACGTCGACGGAATCATGGTCACCGGTGCGGGCGACGCATTCTGTGGCGGTCTCGACCTCGCCAGCATTCGCGCCGGGGGTGACCCCGTCGAATTCGCTCGCTCACTCGCGACGTTGCTCAAAATCTTCCCTCGGCTCTCAAAACCAGTCGTTGCCGTCGTCAACGGTGACGCGGTGGCTTCGGGCGGATCTATCGTCGCCGCCTGCGACTACGGCGTCGCAGCACCGCACGTGAAGATCGGTAGCTATGAGGTCGCAGTGGGAGTGTGGCCGATGGTCGCTCAGATTCCCATGATCAAGCGACTTGGCGCGAAGCTCGCCATGGAAAACATTGGTTGCGGCGAGCCGTTCCCCGCCGAGCGCGCGCTCGAGGTGGGGCTCGTGAATCGAGTCGAACCGGCGGACAAGATCCGGGGCGCCGCTGAAGAGTGGCTCACCCTCGCTTCCCGAGGTGGAGCATCCAACATTGGTCGTATCGCGTTCTACGAGTTCGCCGAAATGACCTACGACGACGGCCTCGACGCAGCGCTCAGCAAGTTCGCCGCCCAGTTCCAAAAGTAAATCTCACAATCAACCTTCGACGGAAGCACACAAACCATGGCATACATCAGACTCGCAGAAATCGATGAACTCGACGGCGTGCCACGTGAGGTCGCCGAGTCGGGCCAGGCACAGTACGGAAAAGTACTCGAGACCTGGAAAGCGATCATGAACAAGCCGGACATGTTCGCCACGTACCTGCCGTTTTTGCGAACCGTTGCCGGTCCGGGTGTGATGGATGCGCAGCTCAAAGACGCTTGTGCCCTCTACGTTGGCTATCTCAACCACTGCCAGTACACGGTCAGCCACCGCGCCACGTCGGCGGCGGCCAAGGGTGTGACGGACGAGCAGATGCGCGACATCGTGGCTGCCGACTGGAGTGAAATGCCCGCGAATTGGCAGGCCGCTCTCGAACTCACTCGTGAATTGACGCTGAATCCGCAAAACGAGACGTACGCGGATCTGCCCCAGGCTGCGACCACGGCCACTCTCGCGGAGGCAAAGAAACACTTCAACGATGTTGAATTGTTGGAACTGTGTATGACAATTGCCATGTGGAACGCGCTGTCGCGTTTTCATCGCGTAATGGATTTTGACCTCGATATGCCCGAAGCCCCCGAAGGAGTGAAACCAGAATGAGTACAGCAACTCGCGGAACCATGTCGGTCGACTGGGAACAGCGCGTCGACTTTGAACGCTTGCGCGAGGCGCGCCTCGCGAGTCTTCGGGCGAAACTCGAAGAATCCGATCTCGGTGCGCTTCTCGCATTCGACTTCGGCAACATTCGCTACATGACCGGAACCCACATCGGAACGTGGGCGATGGACAAACTGATCCGCTTCGCGCTCATCACGCGTCACAGTGACCCCATCATCTGGGACTTCGGATCGGCAGCGAAGCACCACACGCTGCTCAACCCGTGGCTCAACCAGACCCACATGGAGAACGACGCCGACCCGCACGCGCCTCACCACGGCGCCACGCGTCCGCGCGCCGAGCACGGCTCGCGCGCCGGAATCTCGACGCTGCGTGGAGCTTTCCCTCCGGGCGCAGAAATCGCCGAAGGTGTTGCGGCCAAGATCAAGCGCGAGCTGGACAAGTTTGGCGTTGCGAACGAGCCACTCGGAGTTGACGTGCTCGAGTTGCCCATCCTCTTCGCATTGCAAAAAGAGGGCATCTCGGTCGTCGACGGACAACAGGTCTTTCTCGAGGCTCGTCGAGTCAAGACGCCCGATGAGATCACGTTGCTTACCACTGCCGCGTCGATGGTAGATGCCGCGTACGAGAACCTCTACGAATTCCTCAAGCCTGGCGTGAAAGAGAACGAGGCAGTCGGCCTTGTGGCGAAGACTCTGTACGACCTCGGTTCTGAGTACGTCGAGGGCGTCAACGCCATTTCGGGTGAGCGCTGCTCGCCGCACCCCCACGTGTTCTCAGACCGCCTGATTCGCCCCGGCGACCCGGCGTTCTTCGACATCCTGCACAGCTTCAACGGATACCGCACGTGCTACTACCGCACGTTCGCCGTTGGCTCGGCAAGCCCGGCTCAGGTCGACGCCTACAAGCGTGCACGTGAGTACATGGACCTCGCGATTGCACTCGTCAAGCCTGGTGCGACCACCGCAGACATCTGCGCCGTCTGGCCGGCCGCCGAAGAGTTCGGGTTCCCCGACGAAGAGGCCGCCTTCGCCCTGCAGTACGGACACGGTGTCGGTCTCTCGATCTGGGAGAAGCCGATCTTCTCGCGCCTCGTGTCGTTCGAGAACCCCGAGACGCTCGTCGCGGGAATGGTGTTCGCGCTCGAGACCTACTGGCCGTCGGCCGACGGAATCGGCGCTGCCCGCATCGAGGAAGAGGTCGTCGTGACCGCAACCGGTTGCGAGGTCATCACCAAGTTCCCCGCCGAGACACTCATGGTCGCCGGTGGACAGCGTTACTACTCGGTGGATGGACCGCTCAACAACATCCGCAGCTCACAGTCGCACCTCAACACGCCAGAAGGCCGTGGCGAGACGCTCCCGAAAAAGAAGTAAGTCACACGACACAGCAAATGAACGGCCCCTCGTTGCGAGGGGCCGTTCTGCGTTTGCGAGCCACTGGGATTTGTGACTGCGGAGTTTCTCGGCGCGCGGCAATTAGCCGGCGTGCACGGCAGTTTTCGACACGATGTCTGCGTAGCCACGGATCATCAGCTCGGCATTCGACACATCTTGCTTCAGTTCTCCGCGTTCGATGCGCTGCGCAATTGACAAGATCATCTCGTTGACCGGTGTGGAGACACCAGATTCTTTCTGCTTGCTCACGATGTAACCGCTGAACGCGTCGAGCTCTGCACGGCGACCCTTCTCCCAGTCTTGAAGAACGGCGACACGGGTGTCTGGGCGTGAGAACGATTCAAGAATCGTCTCGAGAAGGTCGACCGCGTACTGGTCGGAGTCGGGCACCTGGTCTGCCGTCTTGCCCAGAACCGGAATCATGGTCACGCCCAAGCCGATGGCCACGTGATACGCCTCGCGCGCCGCGGCGTCCATGACCGGGCGCATCCCGTCGACAGCCGCCGCCGTGAGCAGTGGCACGTCAAGAATCGCGGACGGAAGCATCTCGGGAATGTTGGCGATGAGCTTCATCCACTTTGCATCACGAATGTTGCCCGGAATCTCGACGTGACCCGCGTGCGCGAGTGCATCAGCTGCCGCCTGCACAGCCGGCGTGACGGTGCCATCGAGTGATCCCACGGCGAGCCATGTTTCGCTCGGGCCATATTGACGAGTGACAACACCGGGTTCAAACATGTTGGCCGCGATACCCAAGACGGCTCCGACCGAGCGCTTTTCTCCGACCACATCGGCAACCGCATCGATCGTCATGCCGTTCTGCAACCCGACGACAATCGACTCGTCGTGGAGCAGTGGCTTGATGAGTTCGGTCACCCAGCGAGTGTCATACGTCTTGACGGATGTGAAGACAATGTCGAAAGGCTTTCGCAGCTCGGCGACCTGACACAGGTGATACGCCGTGATGGGCGTGACCTGGGTTTCGGTTGGCAAGTGCACGGTGAGACCGTTCGCCCGCATTGCCTCGACGTGGGCAGGCCACTGTTCGATGAAGGTGACATCAAGGCCGGCACGAACCATGTCAGCTCCGATTGATGCTCCATTGGCACCCGTACCCAGCACGGCAATTCTGGCGTTTGTCATCTTGGTCCTCTGCGTGGTTGTCGCGAAACGTTCGTTCTCACTGTACATAAGGGATAAGCGCCGAGGCTAGTCAAATCAAGGGATTGACGGGCGTAATGTTGCGGTTGTTAACTAGCAACGAACACTTCGCCGCAAATACGTGGCTTCAACTTCTTCGCCCCAAACAAAGGCTCACACATGCGCAATCTCGCAGACCTTAACATCGCCGTGCTCGGTACGGGCGCCAACGGGGCGGGCATCGGGGCAGATCTCGTGAACGCCGGACTCACCGTGACGTGGATCGAGCAGTGGCCAGACAACGTGAGCGCCGTTGCGGCGAATGGCGTGCGCGTCGAGTTCGGGCAGCTCGACAATGGTGGGCGCGTCGAGGTTGCGCATCCGCGCATCTTGAATTTGTGCGAGGTCGCCACGTTGCGCGAAAAGTTCGACGCCGTGCTGCTTCTCGTCAAGGCGTATGACACGCGCTGGGCGTGCGAGCTGATCAAGCCGTATGTGGCCGACGATGGTTTCGTCATCGGCGTGCAAAATGGCATGTCGGGCGACGACATCGTTGATGTGATGGGGGAGTCGCGATCCCTGGCCGCCGTCATCGAGATCACCGCCGCGATGTACACGCCCGGTGTCGTGGAGCGTCACTCTGATCGTGACCGTTCGTGGTTCGCCGTTGGCGCGCCGACACCCGCTGCTGCCCACCACGTTGAGACCGCCGCGGCGATTTTGCGCCACGCGGGAGTGGTCGAAGTGACCGATGACATTAGTTCCGCTAAGTGGATGAAACTCGCGCTCAACGCCGCCGAACTCGTACCGTCGGCGATTATGGACATGTCGATTGCGGATGCCGCACGCACGGATCGACTGCGCGAAGTGATGCTCATTACGGGCAACGAGGCCGTGGCCGCTGCGTTGGCCGATGGATGCCACGTGCGCCCGATCTTCGGAATGCACGGCGATGTCGCCTCGAACCCCGACACCTTCGTTGAAACGGTTCTGAACGAGCTCGTCGCGAATTACATTCTCAGCTACTCGCGATCGACGATTCTTCAAGACTGGATGAAGCACCGCCACAGCGAGGTGAACGAGATCAACGGAACCGTGATGAGCGTGCTCGAGTCGGCAGGGCAGCGAGCACCGGCGAACCAGGCCGTCGTTGAGTTCGCGGCAGAAATCGAGTCAGGTACTCGTGAGCGGGGCATCCACAATCTCGAACCGCTGATTGCGCGAATGACCGAACTGGGCGCGACCTTGTTTTTCGCTTAGTCGGACTTCTCGAACTCGTGCGCGAACACCTCGGGGTGCCGGTCGAGTTCGATGCGGGTGCGGCGAATGTGCCCGTGCAAAATGCTTTCGGCTTCTTCGCTGTCGCGACGCTTAATGGCTTCGAGCAGCAGTTCGTGTTCGAGGTGCGTGACCTCGATGCCGCCGCTGCGCACGAGCTTCATGAACACGCGGCGATAGGGCTGTGTGGTGTTCCAGAGGCGCTCGATGAGGTCGGTCAGACTGTTGGTCTCCACGCGCGAGTAGGTGATCCAGTGAAACTCGCGGTCGAGGCGCATGAACGTCTCGAGGTCGGGGGCCTGCTTCATCAGTTCAACGAGCTCGGCCGCACGTGTGATGTCACCTGATGTCAGTTCGGGCAAGTTGTAGCGCAGCAGGAGTGGCTCGAGGCGCTCGCGGATTTGATAATGCTCCGAGCATTCGGCTTGCGTCAGGCTCGAAACCCAGGCCCCTGAGTTCGACACCATGTTGACCAGGCCGTCGGTCACCAAAATGCGCAGAGCTTCACGCACGGGGATGCGACTCGCACCAAATTGCTCCGCGAGTTCCTCCTGCCGAATGCGCTCGCCGGGGGAGAGCTCGCCCGACAGGATCGCCTGACGCAGTTCGTCGGCGATCCGCGTGCTGAGCACGCTGTTCGGCGGGGTGTTCGTGATTGTCATTGAAGAAGTCATTTCGAGGGATGCGCGGGATGCCACAACTTTATCGTCGCGTCTTTCTCGTACGCCTTGCCGTGCGGAAAGCTCACGAGTTCAAATTGCATTCCCCACGGACTCAAGAAGTACACCCATCGCTGGCCCTCGCTGAACGAGCTACTCGCGGTGGGTTCGCCGAGCACGCGAACACCTTTTGACTTCAGGTACGCGAGTGCCTCATCCATGTCGTCGACGTAGAAGGCGATGTGATGCCCGCCCACGTCGCTGTTGCGGGGCGGTGTCGTGTCTTGGTCAGGCGCTTCAAACTCGAAGACCTCGAAATTGGGGCCAAAGTGGCAGCGGTAAAACCGAAGTTCTTTGAGCACGCTCCGGGGATCAATGTTGAGGTGTTCCGCGAACCAGTCGTCGTCGCGCTTCCACGGGCCCAACTTGTATACGAAGTCGCAACCGATGACGTTCACGAAGAAGTCGTGGGCCGCCTCGATGTCGGGCACTGTGAAGCCGACGTGTTCGGCTCCGCGTAACCCGGGAATACCTGCGCTCATGTGTCCTCCTGAGTTCGCTTGACGACCGCCAACGACCGGCGGATGTATCCATTATGGACAGTTTCTGACGGATATCAAGCAAAAAGCACGAAAAAAGACTTGGTATTGGATACATTCGTGCAATATGCTCAAGCCACGACTTTTTGTGACGTGAACGTTCGCGAGACCGATTCTGTAAGGAGCGCACCACATGCCCCGCATTACGCCACTCGAGCCCGGATCCCCCTGGGTCAAGCTCGAAACCACCGACGCTGACTACAAGGCCGCCGACCCCAAGCTGCTCGCGAACCTCCTCGGTCAGATGCACCTCGTGCGCGCCTTCGAAGAAGCCGTTCTCGAACTCGCCGGAGAAGGACTCGTTCACGGCCCAGCTCACTCGAGTATCGGTCAAGAAGGTGGCGCTGTCGGTTCGACCGCGGCGCTTCGCCCGACGGATGCGGTCAACGGAACCCACCGCGGACACCACCAGTTCCTGGGCAAAGCGTTGGCGTTCGTCAACCCCAAGGGCATGAACCTCACCAAGCTGGTGAACGCGGATACGCAAACAATGCTTCAGCGCACCCTCGCTGAGATTCTCGGCCTCGCGCAGGGCTACTCCGGTGGTCGCGGTGGTTCGATGCACCTCCAGTGGCTCGATGCCGGTGCTCTCGGCACCAACGCCATCGTCGGTGGTGGCGTTCCGCTGGCTGCCGGTAACGCGTGGTCGCAGAAGCACGCAAAGACCACCGATATTTCGGTGACCTACTTCGGTGATGGTGCGACCAACATCGGTTCAGTCCTCGAGACCATGAACCTCGCTGCGGCCTGGGATCTGCCGCTTTGCTTCTTCATCGAGAACAACATGTACGCCGTCTCGACCCACGTCAGTGAAGTCACGAACGAGACCCGCCTCTCTGCGCGCGCCCTCGGATTCAACTTCCCGTCGTGGCAGGTCGATGGCATGGATCCACTCGGTGTGCACCTTGCGATGGAGCAGGCCGGCGAGTACATGCGCTCGGGCAAGGGTCCGGCGCTCGTCGAGGCTGAGGTTTACCGCTTCTTCCACCAGAACGGCCCCTACCCCGGTAGCGCCTTCGGCTACCGTCCGAAAGACGAAGAAGCCGAGTGGATTGCTCGCGACCCGCTCACCCGTGTCGCCACCGAAATGAAGAAGCTCCAACTCATTGACGACAAGGGCATCGAGGCCGTTCGCACGCAGTCGCAGGCAGCCATGAAGAAGGCAGTCGCCGAGCTCGTCGAGCAAGACCCCGAGGGCAAGCCGGGCGTTCGTCGCATCAAGCCGGCTCTGTGGCCCGACCCGGGATTCGTCGACGTCGGTATTCGTGGAGACGGTAGCGAACTCGCATCCGCCACCAAACTCGAAGAGGCCACCTTCACAGGCGAAGTGACGAACGTGAAGTTCATCGACGCCGTCGCCGCTGTGATGGATCGCCGCATGGAGACGAGCGACAAGTACGTCGTGCTCGGAGAAGACGTGCACCGCCTCAAGGGTGGAACAAACGGCGCCACCAAGGGCCTCAAAGACAAGTTCCCCGACCGCGTGCTCGGCACTCCGATCAGCGAGAACGCGTTTGCCGGTCTTGGTGGCGGAATTGCGACGGATGGTCGGTTCCGTCCGGTCGTGGAGTTCATGTACCCCGACTTCATGTGGGTGGCCGCCGACCAGGTGTTCAACCAAATCGGTAAGGCGCGTCACATGTTCGGTGGCGAGCACGGAGTGCCGCTCGTGCTGCGATCGAAGGTCGCGATGGGTTCTGGTTATGGCTCGCAGCACCTCATGGACCCCGCCGGCATCATGGTCACCAACCCCGGTTGGCGCGTGGTGGCCGCCTCGACACCGTTCGACTACATCGGCCTCATGAACGCTGCTCTCGAACTCGACGACCCGGTGTTCGTGATCGAACACATTGACCTCTACGCCGAGTCGGGCAACATTCCGGCCGACAACCTCG